>ERZ869921.223-NODE-223-length-37953-cov-7.914639_pt1 | contig 37953 bp, 68 predicted proteins | sample MGYA00579310_ERZ869921 | MGnify/ENA primary metagenome ERZ869921 (study PRJEB32216, sample SAMN09231816) | wastewater metagenome | place: USA: Maryland | collected 2016-06-21 | study: EMG produced TPA metagenomics assembly of the PRJNA472060 data set (Reclaimed... | reverse complement strand
CATGAAGTTAGACGAATTGAAGCAACTGCTCGCCCTACTCGAAAAGGCTGAACGCCACGCGCAACAGCAAGCCAGCACACCAGACGGTGCATACTGGCTGGCGTTCTGGATTGACCTGAAAACCGCACGCTTGGCCGTGCGTGATTTCATCGATACAAGCGAGGGGAAATAATGCCAAGCTTTATTACCCAAGATGAATTAGACGAGATGGACGACCTAGCCGCACGATGGGAATCGCTAAGCCACGAAGAGTTAGGCTTGTTTTTAGCTTTATGTCACCGCGCACACGAACATAGTGCTGAAGTCGAGCGGGCAACTGGCGATGTTGATTATGAAATTAATAGCGACTTGGATTATCTAATCGGTGTAATTCAAGAACGCCTAGAGGTAAGCGACATATGCAACGAATCCAAGTAGCTGGCGAGTTCAGCAACGGCAACGAACTCATTGAAGCCATCAAGCGCCACCGCGCCAAAGAACTGGCTGCACTCCAAGAGCAATACCGGATTCAAGCCAAGAACTATGCAGCCCGCATATCAGACTTCAAGCGCACGATGAACCAACTACATTACAACCAAGCGCAGGCCATCAAAGCCGATGCCGAGCGTATGCGCCAACGCATCGCTGAACTGACCCAAACAGAAACGGCCACCACTCGCTAGAGCAGTGACCGCTTCTTTATTTCGTCAATCTGCAATCTATTATACATGAGGTAAATCCAAATGACAACTGTTGATGTATACGCCGAAGCCATGGCCGCTGTCCAACCCGAATCACTCGAACGCACCTACTTCGGGCAAGTGGTGATTATTGATCCATGGGCTTGCAAACTGGTGCGCGGCGCTGGTAAGGTTCCGTTTTCTGAAGGCGTGGATAACCCACAAGACCGCGTGATTGCCATCAAGCTGAGCATTCAATGTCAAGGCAAGGACGGCGGCAGCTACACGGTCGATCAAGATGAAATCAACTCATCGAAAGTTTGGCAAATCACGCGGGCCAGCATCGAAGCAATCGGCATGGACTTACGCCGCCTAAACAATGCCTATGTGCAAGTCAAGCGGGTTGGGTCGAAAGACTTCTACACCAACAAAACCACCGGCGAGCGTAAAGAAAAACAAGCGCTGAAATTCGTCGCCATCTACCCCGATGCTGATGCCATGAACGCGGCTGCTGATGCGTTCTACACGCCACGCAATCAAGCGCCAAGCGTCGCACCTGTTGCAGCAACACCAGTAGCAGCGCCAGCACCACAAATACCAAGCGTTGATCGTAGTCAATTAGCGCAGTTCTTGCCCGTTCTGTGGCAACAAGCTGGCAACAATGCGGATACATTTCACGCCTTGATTGCTGCCAATCCAACAATGGCCCCACACTTCAATGCTCAAAGCGTCGAAGTCTGCTTGCTCACTGGCAACGTGCCATTCTAATGAGGTGATTCAATGGCAATCACAATGATGATGACCGACAGCTTCATGCCGCCTAGTACCAACTATGGCGGCATTCCTACCTCTAGCACGAATCTAGGCGACGACGTAACCGCGCTGGCGTTGTGTGATGATGGCACGATGTTAGCCGTCCTCTGCTTAGATTTTGAGCGCTTTTTGACGTGGCTCAAAACTGACAGCCTGTTTCAGCGCATTGAAAAACTGAAACAGCGTAGCGAGTGGGCCTACGTGTTTATGGTTGGCAGCGCACGACCCAACGCCGCTGGCAAGGCCGTGGTTAATGGCAATGAGCGCAACTGGTCATGGGCAAGCATTCAAGGTGCGTTGGTGAGCATGCAAGAACTGGGCATTATCGTTGGCTACTGCGCCGATGAAGCTCAATTCGGTGAGGCCGTGGTACAACTTGGCAATCGCCAACGAACAACCAAGCGCATGAAGTCGCTACGGAACTTCGAGACCTACAGCGCCGCTGAAGAAATGTTATTAGCCTTGCCTGGCGTTGGCGAAAAAACCATGCTCGAACTGATTCGCGAGTGCGGCACAGTGATGTGGGCCTTGATTGCCTTGACTGCACCCGATACGAAAGTAGCAGGCATTGGCGACAAGTCAAAGCAAGCGATTCGTAACGCCTTGGGTTTAGAGGACGACGAACAGATCATGCTTGGGCCTGCTGATGGCAGTTGGAAGCCAGTGGTCAAAGGCACATATACAAGGAAAGCATCATGACCAACGACTTAGTATTGAGCGTTCAACGCGATATTACGCTAGATATTATCAATGTGGCGATCCAAGGCGGTGCGATTATGCACACCTCACGCCTCTTCAAGACTGATAACGCCGAAGGTGCGGCTGCCATCATGTTAAAAGGATATGAGTTAGGGCTGCCAATGACAGCAGCCTTCGACTTTATCCATAACATCAAAGGCAAGCTCAGCCTATCGCCAGCAGGTGCGTTGGCACTGATTCACGCCAGTGGCCAACTCAAAGAACTAACCTTCGATGAACAGCCTGATAGCTGCACCGTGACCATGACCCGCACCAACGGAATAACCTACACCAGCAAATTTACCATGGCCATGGCCGCGCAGGCCGATTTAATCAAGCCTGGGGGTAACTGGACAAGCTACCCCGCTAACATGCTGCGCTGGCGTGCCATCGGCTACTGTGCTGATGTCTTGTTTGGCGATATCTTGGCCGGTATGAAAACGGCTGACCAATTTGGCGCGAACATTAACGAAGCGGGCGAGGTTATCGAAGGCGTGGTGATTGAATGAGTGAACTGCTTGCAACCCCTGACGGCATCGCCGTGATTACCCCATACGACAAGCGCTTTGTTGATGCGTTGAAATTCGAGATCCCCTACGCGCATCGTCAATGGCACGGTGCAAGCAAACGCTGGCTTGTCTCGCCACAGTACACCAGCAACGCCCAAGCCTTGATCAAGGATTTCTTTGGCGAGGACGTGGCAATCCCGCAAGCACCAAGCACACCGCCTGCCAAGCAGACCGCGATTATTCAGTTGATGTACTTAGGCCGCTGCAAGCCTGATAGTAATCTCAATAAAACAGCCAGCGGCTACGCCAACGGGTCTTGGTCGTGCAAGTTTCCTGAAACGGTCTTGCGTGAATGGTTCTGTGATACCCAGAACACACCAAACGAGCCAAGCACGCTGTATAGCATTCTTGGAGTGCCGAAGTTTACGACCGATGAAGCCACAATCAAGCAAGCCTACCGTAAGATGGCCAAAGCATGGCATCCTGACGTAAACCGCGAGGACGGTGCACGCGAGCGTTTTGAAGCGGTACAGCATGCCTATGAAATCTTGGGCGACACCAAAGGTCGTAAAAAGTACGATGTTGGACTAATCCTTGAAGAGCGCCACCGCACGCCGGATATGGGCGCATACTACGCGCCAGATTATCGTGCACCGCTGACCTGTGGCCTGCTCATGGTCACAGCAACATCGAAGTTAGGCATTTTGCACGTCGATAAAATCCTAGCGTGGAATGAAATTCTAGACGCGCTAGGCCGCACCATGGTATCAAGTTGGCCTATTGGTGGCGATACATTTGAGGTGAATTGGGTATGAGTAATCTTGTAAAAGGCAGCCTGTCAGATATGGCTAAGCGGAATAATACTAGCCTAGCCGAGTCATTTCTGAGCTGCGATTATCTAATCCTCGTGGATACAAGCGGCTCTATGATGTCGCATGACTATGCTGAGCAGAGCCGTTACGACCGTGCATGCAGCGAGTTAGCGATCTTACAAGAAAAACTGCAAGGCAAGATCGCGGTATTCAGCTTCTCGTATAAATCGCAATTCTGCCCCAACGGCAAGCCGTATTTTCTTGACGGCGGCACGGCATTGCATACCGCCTTAGCTGATGTCCATATGGTTGATGGTCTGATTGAAAAATTATTCATCATTAGCGACGGTAAGCCTGATGACGCAAACGCAGCACTAGCGCAGGCTGCACGATTTACCACCCCGATTGTAACCATCTTCATCGGGCCTAGTGGGAGCGCTGGCGAGGCATTCTTGAAGCGACTCGCAACCGCAGGCAACACCACGCTAGCAGGCGCAAAAGAGCTAGCCGCAACGATGCAAGTTTTGATGCTAGGAGCTGGTAAATGAATGACAGACCCGCACCACCAAAGTCAATTGATGAGCAGATCAATGCTGTTTTGAGTACAATTCGATACTCGCAAGATTACATCAAGAAGGCTGAAGATGAAATTGGACTGCATAAAAAAATGATCACTGAAGCCCGCGCGCAATACCTTCAATTGAGCGAGCAGCGCCGCAAAGAGCAAGACGCTGCCGCACTGGATAATTGACAATGACAAGACCAACCGCACACCAACAAGACCTACTTCAGACCGCGCTTGCTGTGGTGCGGTCTGGTGTCTCTCTCGTTCCGGTATCAGCAACGCAGAAAAAACCCATCGAAGCCTTACTACCACTTGATCCCAACAGCGGTATTGGCAGTTGGCGCGAATTTCAACAGCGCCTGCCAACAGAGCAAGAAATCACCTACTGGATTGCCAGCAACGCGCAAATCGCCGTTGTTGGTGGTGCAGTGTCTGGCGGCTTGCTGATTATTGACTTCGATGATCAGGCTAAATACCACGATTGGCTTAAACTCGTTGGTAGCGCTGTACAAGGCTTGCCTATTCAGCGCACAGGCGGCGGCGGCTATCAAGTGTTTTTTCGTTGCCCATCGCCAGGTAAAAACGACAAGCTTGCGTGGATACCGGACGATACTAAGTACGATGGGCGTAGTATCGCGATTGAAACGCGGGGTGAGGGCGGCTATGCGATTATCGCACCGTCGTTACACCCAAGCGGCAATTACTACACACTACTTCAGCATGATTTCACGCAGATCCCAACGCTTGATCAGGCTAGTGCTAACGCGCTCTTGAATGCGGCTAAGTCATTAGACGAAGTACCGTTTACCAAACAACAGCTTGCATCGATGCAACAGGCAATGCAGCAACCAAACAACCGTGTAAGCGCCAACGGGTCAGCAAATGTTATCGATCTGTTCAATCAAGCGTATGACCTAGAGGACATTTTGCAACAATGCGGCTATAGCCACTGTTACCATGATCGCTGGTCGCCACCAAATGCGCCAACACGCCGCGATAGCGTGTTTACGCAGAATGGCAAAGCCTATCACCACGATACGGACTATCCATTATCTGACGGCTACTGGCACAACGCCTTTGACATCTGGTGCTACTACCAGTATCAAGGCGATGTGAAGCAAGCCGTCAAGGCCGCTGCAACGCTGCTCTGCCTACCGCCGATCAATAGTCAGCCGCTACCACACCCCGCACCATCACAACCAACACCCAGCCCAACACCGCAGCCGCAGGCAACACAGGCATTCCACCCGATGCTGATTTCAGCGCCGCTAACTGACCTTGGCAATGCCGAGTGTTTAGCAGCCTTGCGCGGCGATCAGTTGCGGTATTGTCGGAATGGTACAGGCTGGTTGGTTTGGTCTGGGCATCATTGGGAATCAGATCGCGATGCTGAAGCGCGGCAAGCATGGTGGTTTACGATGCGTGAGCGCCAGCACGCAGCAAGTTTGATTCCTGACCCAAAACAAGCGACCGCGACATTTGAATGGGCAAAGAAACGGGGGGAATCGGATCAAGGAACCAAGGCTGGATTGAATGTTGCGCAAAGCTTGCCAATCTTCAATACCAGTATTACGCAGTACGATCAAAACGAGTGGTTACTAGGTGTTCGCAACGGCGTAATTGACCTGCAAACACAAACCTTCCGAGCAGGACACCAAGACGATATGCTGACGATGCAAGCTAATATCAACTATGACCCTGCTGCCACATGCTCAACGTGGCGGCAATTCTTGGTTGATATTTTCGACAACGATACAGAGTTGATTAAATACATTCAGCGGGTCGTTGGCTACTGCTTGACTGGCAGTACGAAGGAACAAAAGATGTTCCTGCTATTTGGCGGTGGCGCAAACGGTAAATCAACCTTTATTTCAACCCTCAGTCACATGCTAGGCGATTACGCCAAAGAAGCACACAGTCATGTTTTAGACGCAAACCGCGCAACTGACCAGACCAATGACCTTGCAATGCTGCGTAGCGTGCGTTTCGTGACCATTATTGAAACCGACGCAGACAAGCGCCTTGATGAACCGCGTGTGAAGCATCTGACGGGGGGCGATATGATTACCTGCCGCTTTTTGCGACGTGAATTTTTCAGCTATCGACCCAACTTCAAAATCATGATGGCCACCAACTACTTGCCAGCCATTCGCAACATGGATCGCGGTATTTGGCGACGGCTTGAAGCAATTCCATTTGAACAGAACTTTGAAAACCGGATGGATAAAAGCCTTGAACATCGCCTACCTGCTGAAGCGTCAGGGATTTTGAACTGGGCTTTAGAGGGCTTGCGCGACTGGTTAGCACATGGCCTCGGCAGTTGCGAAGCCGTCGAGAAGGCTAAAAAAGCCTATCGTGGGGTCAGCGATGTAGTTGGTCAGTTCTTAGAAGAAAAATATATCCTGACTGACGACGATAACGACGATCTGCCAGCCAAGGCGTTTTATTACGAGTTCGAGCAATGGGCCAAGGCACGCGGCGAACGCGCCATGACGGCCAACAGCTTCGGACGAATCCTTGATAGTAAAGGCTTCCGCAGCCGTCGCAAGATCGTCAACGCCGCCAAAGTCACCGTGTACTTGGGCCTACGCGAACGCACCACGTTAGACCCCTAGGAGTGCTATGAAATATTTGGCTATTATCGGCAGCCGCGATTATCCAATCAAAGACATTCAATATGTAATCAACGAGTTGTGCTTATGGCTACTTCAGCGCCAACGCATGATTGAACGCGGCCAGTTGCCGCCGATCTGTATTGTCAGTGGCGCAGGCGGCAATGTTGACATCACGGCTGAGAATATGGCGAAAAAATGGGTACTGCCCTATCTGATCTTTCCTGCTGATTGGCCGATGTACGATAACTATGCAGGCCCAACCCGCAACGGCTACATTGCCACCGTCGCCCAAGCTGCTGTGGCGTTCTGCCGCAACCCGCAACACCCAAGCAAGGGCACGGCGAATTGTCTAAGTCAGTTCAAAGACCTCGGCAAACCAACCATGACCTTTACGCATGAGCAGCTTGACCTTGTGAAGATGTTCATTGACATCTTTCAGAACACGTAACCCACAACCGACACGCAACCGACACCGCCTACGGGCGGTTTTTTCTTGCGAGGTAACCCATGCCTGAACACGAATTAACCACTGACCCCAAACTAACCGACTGGCTGAAGCGCGGCGCTGACCATATCGAAGCGAATACCTGCCCGCACTGTGGCAGCCGTGCGCTAGCGCAGGTCAAGACGACCGTGAAATGCTGCAACTGTAACAAGCAATGGCAGGTGAGCGATGCGAACACCGCGTCATAAGCTATTGCAGCATAAGCCACGGCAGCACTACACGCCAGAACAAATTGAGTATATTCATACCGCCGCTGCGAGTGGCATGAGTGTTGAGGCGATGTCCAAGACACTGAAAACCTCATATCTGAATATCATTAGCGCCATGAAGTGGCGACGGATCAGTATTCGCCACGTCCGCGACACCCACACGCTGACGTTAGTCCAAGTCAGTGAAGCGCTTGGTATTCCCCACTCAACCCTGCGTGTCTTGGTTGCTGCATGTGGCTTCAGCAATGGCCGCAAGGGTGGTACATACTGGTTTGATGTTGACCGCCTCACGAAGCTGTTACAGGATCAGCGTTTGTGGTGGCGCTGGCAGCCCCAATCAACCGCGATTGACTGGCTACGCGAACTAGCCGAGGAAATCCGTAACGAGCCAGTCGCAGGCCAGTGGCTGCCAGCCGTTGACGCGGCAGCGCATCACAACATGAGCCACCGCACGATTATCCGCTACGCAGCTACCGGCAAGATACCCGCACAACGCCTCGGCAAGCTGTGGCTTGTCTGGTGTCCCAAGGAGTAACCATGTACCGAATCAAACTCACCCAAGGCGACCGCGTGCGCTACCTTGACTTGCACGGCTCACTAGTGATCAAGTCGTTAGCAAGTCCGTTCACCGAAGCCGAGGCCCGCGACACGGCTGATAGCATCCGCAACCGTGGTAACTACCGTGGTTACATCGTCGAGATTGAACCGATTCCTGATGACGAGGCCAGCCATGCCTAAATCTACAACCTGTTCTCACTGTGGTGAGCAATCCATGCCAAGCGATTACTACTGTTGGCAGTGCAAGACCGTTGCCAAGCTGTTATCACAAGCCGTCAAGCAAGAACGTATGACACCATGGCAACAGCAGGAACTTTGGCGGCGAACCTACCACAGCAGCGCTCAAACGAAGGTGTTGTTAGATGTATTGCGAGGTAAGTAGATGAACGATGTTTATGATGACGACTTTTTCGCTATCATCGACCCCGCCAACAGCCGCCAAACAACCCCACGCAGCCCGTACCGCAACCAAGCCAAACCCAAGCCGAAGCGTACACCAGAGACCAAGCTGCAATCCAAGATCATCAAATGGCTAGAGGAACATGGCGCGATTGTGTTGCGAACCAACAGCGGCGTGTTTACGGGTGAATCAGGCAACCGCGTGCAAGGCACAGCGGCGGGAACGAGTGACCTGACCTGCTGCTGGCGCGGCAGGTTCGTAGCCATCGAAGTCAAAGCGGAAAACGGCACAACGACCGATAAGCAAGAGCGCTACATCAACCGCGTGAATGCGAGCGGTGGCTTAGCCTTCGTGGCGCGGTCGGTTGAGGACGTGAAGCGGCAGTTACTGGAGGTGATGGGATGAACATTGTTGACGTTGCAATCTGCTATGCCTGCCGTGATTCAGCGCATGAACGCGGCCTTGATTTTGACCTTGACGAACTGCAAATGCAGTGGAAGCAAGAGCAATCTCCACTATGCTTCTCTGATTATGTGATTGACCACCTGAATACCTTATGTGAGGCGCAAGAATATGAAAACAATGTATATTGATCAAGCGGGCAAGCAGGTTGTAACTGTTGAATGGAATAAAGATCGAACGCTCTGCATGGCTGAAGTGGAACCTATCTTGCCTGAGCATAATGGTTTCAAAACCCATGATGTTGAGTCGGTAATTCTTGATCCATGCGAGATTGATCTGAGTGCAATCGACAAACCAGCCCATGAACCACGTATGCCATTTCATATTGCGGCCAGTGAGTTGCAAAAGGCAGCAGAGTGTTTTGAGGCTGATGAACGTATCCGTTTCAATGTTGTTGTGAGTGCTGAAACCTGCGCTTTAATGTTTGTGCTTACATCGGATAAGCGAAAGGTCTACATCTTCTGATGAAACCACAACCTAAACCTAAGCCCACGAAGCCACCTGCTGAGGTGGTTTTTTTATCCCCTGATGATCTGCTAGCCCAGTTGCTAGCAAGAATCATCACCCGTATCATGCGAGAGACAGCACCTAGTACGGAGAACGCAGCCCATGAAGGTCGGAATTTATGCCCGCGTGAGCAGCGAAGCCCAACGCGATAACACCTCAATCGACACCCAACACAGCCTACCGCCGCTGTGGACTGATTTTCGACTGGTACGGCGTAATCGCTACGCTGCATAAATATCAACCTGAACCGCTGGCACGGCTGGCGGTTTTGGTTTTTAGGAGTTGATTATGTATAACCCATGCCGCAACTGTGGCTATAAACATCCTGAGACATTTCAAGGAAAAATCTTCTGTATGCAATGCGGTAATAAATCACCCCGTGACGATTGGAATAAAGACAATCCCAACGAAGTTGAAGCACTCAAGCAGCAACTAGCCGAATGCCACCAACTACTAGAAGGTGTCGCTATGTCGAGCTATGTTGACTATGACATCCGCAAAGAAGCCGAAGCCTTGCTCGCCAAACACCAAGTCAACTAATCACTAGGAGCTATCAACAATGATTGAGTTTGGTTTATTTCTCTATCTGGTACTCATTATTGCATCGGCGTGCGTTGGCTATAAAGGCCGCTTAGAAGGATTCAAGGCGGTTGCCTTTATTGCACCTGGTATCGCCTTGATCGGCATTGGCCTTGCATCGGTTACAGGCCAATTATGGGTTGGTGCGCTTGGTATCGCTGCTGGCTATAAAGTTCTAATCTACGAAGTAGATCACCTGTAATTACTAGGAGCTATCAATCTATGAACGAAATCAAAGCCGCTGTCCATATCAAGAACGAAGCCAAGCCGCCAACCGACACGCAGCAACGCAACTGGAAATACTTAAGTTGGGCCACGATTATTGTCAGCTTTGCCCACATGGTCGGCGCGTTGACGCTGTTCAGCGATGGCAGCAACTGGGGCAAGTTCATTGCCTCCATGATGACAGGGTTGGTTGACGGTGCGACGTGGGTCTGTGCAACCTACCTTGACTTTGCTAAGCGCCGCGAAATGAAACGAAACAACGCGGTCGTTGCGCTATTGATCGGCGCGTTGACAATTAGTTTCGGGCTGAACCTTGCCTACATGTTGACAAATCGTCCCGCAACCCTGAACGGCAACGTTGCCACCGCGATTGCCGTGGTGTTCAGCATCTTCATTCCCGCGTGCATCGGCGTGGCCTCGTTGACCGTTGGCGAGTTAGAGGACAGCAAATCTGTCAACGTTGACAACAAATCGTCAACCAAATCGCACAAGACGACCGCGAAAGTTATCACACCAGAAACGCCAGAAACGAAGCTGTTGCCAGCGGTTGACGTTGACACCGTGTTAGACCTGCCGTCAGGCATTGACGACCGCGCTGTCAAGTGGCACGACCGCAACAAGGCGGGCGAAACCTACGCCGCGATTAGCACCAGCGTAGGCGGCTCACCATCACGGCAGTACATCGGCGATCAAGTCAAGCGCTATCGGGCGTGGTTGACAGCGCAACTTGACAGCTAGTTGACAAACGAAACCACAACGAAACCATAAATTGACAGTTTACCAACCGCGTCAATCAACGGCGCGGTTGCTGGTTTTAGGAGTTTGTTATGCCTGAAGAAATCACGCCAGCCCATAAACCTTGTCCAATCTGCCAACACGAACACCAGACAATTCATGCATCGTTGTTGATCATCTACTGCCACGGCTGTCATATTCGCTTTGACTTCAAGTCACTCGCGTCAAGCCTTGGCAGTATGCTCGCCTCGTGGGATAAGTTCCCGCGACACGCCACACAAGAGGCTAAGTCATGCCCAAACTAATCGCGATCTTCATCAGCGTCGCCATGCTCACGATCTGCACGGTACTAGCGCTGTACATGCCAACGTGGCTACTACTGGCACTACTCAGCCTGATGTTCTTGACGAATTTGAAACGAGGTAAGGAATGAAGCCAACGAAGCCAGAAATAAAGCCAACGAAGCCATGTCCTGGGTGCGGTGTTGTGCCGCGTGTTCAGAAACTTACACTCGGCTATAGCATCTACTGCGAAAACGAAAACTGTGTGATTCCTTGTAACCTCGAAGGGTATCACGACGACCCTAACGAGGCAGTTCAACTATGGGACGCGCCACGCTGGTACGAAGTGCCAGCCGTTGACGAAGTGCCGCCATTAGACAATCAACGGCGCTAAAACAAAAAACGCGAACCGCTGCATATCTGGCAGCGTCGGCATGGAGCCAACGAAGCCGCAGCGGTTCGCTGTGAACGAAACATCGTTACCGAGATTATAGCATAGGGAGCTATCAATGACCCTCAAAACTCGAAGCCCGCTCGGCTATATGCGTCATCGCAACCGCGTGATGGTTGCCCACGGCGCACCAGGCAACGCCACAATCAAAACCCGTTGGCAGTTCATCAGCCGCAGCCGCCTCATTGCCGAGGCTAGCATGCTCTTGATCTGGCTGGTGTTGTGGATTACCAACGGCATCGCCACCGCGAGCGGCGTAGTGTTGCTGGGCTTATGGTTCAAGCATCACGGTGTCTGGGTACAGTCTGGTGTCCTTGACTGGTTTTTCATCGGCTGCTTGGCGCACGTTGTCATCAGCTTTGTTGGACAGCATCTCTGGCGCGGCGTGCGCATTCCTGCTGAGCTACGGGCTATCGACCAAGTACGCTACTTCATTAGCCACGTTGATCGCATGCGCTTGACATTCGCCGTCTTGGTTGGTTCAATAGACGCATTTAGCACGGCGTGGTATCTGCATCAGTTCGTCACAGGCCTCGTCGGTTACCGCGTATGGCTGGCTATACCGAGCGGCTTAGTGACAGCATTGGTGGCATTGTCGGCTGAGCCAATGATTCGGCAATTCGTGCGGGGGATTCAGCAGGTTATGAAAGGTGAGGTTAGCGAATGAGTAACATTACTATTGATTTTCAGGCACGATTGATCCATAGCCGCAGTTGGCAATCTGCAACTCGTAACACAGTAACGTATGCGCTTGAGTGGCTTCTGCCTGTTCCTGAACTTTATGATTGGGGATGGGCAACGCGGTTTGATAACGATCAAGTGCAAACGCTTGTACTTAATAAAACAAACGGTGATACGCATCGTTTCAACTTTGATTTGCAACGGCGATTGATTAACGCGGCACTACTAGAACAGCTACACAACGAAGTCACGGCATGGTTTACCAAGATCAAAAACGAGGTACAAGCATGACAGACGATGAACGCATAAAAATTCGAGACATTATCGACAAATCGCCATTGTTGCGACAGGTTGAAGTTTTATTGTTTGCAACTGATACAGAACGATTTATGAATGCCGTCAAGCTACTTGCAGATCAAATCATTGCTGCGCAAGAACGGCGTTGTCGGTTATGGCATCAATCGAAAATAACAGGCGATGTTGGACATGGGTTGTGGGGGCCGGAATCTTTTGTTATTCGCGCCAAAAATGAGGCGGTTGGATGGACACCAGACTTCGACTACTGGCTTGAGTACGAAAACGAGGCCAGCGCATGACTGGATTCTTGATTATCGCCACCCTAATCGCCTTGGTCGCCTCGGTTGTCGTGATTCAGTCACGGCAGTCGAGGCCCACACCACAGCCGCAACGCACACAGCGCCACCTACGCCGCCTTCGACATCAGCGCCGACGCTACTACCAGCGCCGTATGCGCACGATGGAACAACAGTATCTGGTATTGTTGGCGTTTGTGATACAGTGGCAGTACAAGCAAGTGAGGACAGTATGAAACAATGCCCACATTGCCAGAGCATGCGAACAGCACGAATTGCTTACGATTCACGGTATCCTGACGGCATGACGCTCTCGGCTGAACCACTAGGTGACCTGAACGCATACGACCGTTACGCAATTGCACTCAATAACGAGATAACGCTTGCCGCCTCATACTGCCTTGACTGTGAAGGTCACTGGGATGTAGCGGTCGGTATCAAGTTCTATAAGGATAGCGAGGTAACACCCCATGAGCATCATTGATTTTCCAGGACTGAGCGACAACGACCGCAGCTATCTTCGTGACGGCATCATCGAACGGGTAGCGGATATTGTCAAAGAGCAGGCTGAGCAGCTTGTCAATCGCATGGCGACGCTTGGTATGACGGCACAGCACAAAGTCGAGCCGCGCTACGGACATGTTGAACTGACCATCATGATCAAACGTGCCAATGCTGAAGGTATGATACTCAGTCGCATGTTCAACACTGAAATTCTGACAAGTCGCAAGCATGCAATCGACGCGGTACAGCGCGACCTTGAAATTATGGTACGAACGTTGTTCTTTAACTAAGTGAGGCACAAAAATGAGTGAGTTTCCAGAACGATGCACGAGCTGCGGCGAAGAATATCACTACTTCGATAACGGCGACGGTCGTACACAGCGGCTGTGCAACTGTAACAACGGCGTAGCAGATCGTGAATTAGCCTATAACGAGCCAGAAACGCGCACAGTCACCTATCAATCGCCCTTCGATCCGCAATCGCCTGTTCATTTCAAAGTAACCATGACCGAGGCTGAACAGGTTTTCTTAGACCAATGCCGCGCTGCATGGCATCTGCATGCTGAGACAACGATCAAGATCAATGGCGCAACGAAGGAATTTGAGGCAAATACGAAACATATCCCGCGCAAGTGGGGCGCAGATCGCGAATTATCTAACGACTAACCCCAACCCCCCCCCAAGCCCTCGTCAGCAACGGCGAGGGCTGTTTTTTGTTTAACAAGAAATCACCCTAGTACCATTACTGAATAGGACTAAGGTACGCTACCATCATTGCAGTGTCAATGCTATATTGAATATGAACCAGTTGACTTACAAAGAAAGCAGGAAAAATCATGGCATCATTTGTTGACAGTATCGAAATTGTAGAACGGTGCGAAACATGCGACTTAGCAACAACACCAAATGATGAGATCGAATTGTGTTGCTGCTGGACTATCGCACTCTCTTGCGGTTGCCGCGTCAACTTACTAGACGAAGAGTCGGTATGCTGGTGCGGTAATGATAGCCAAATTCCTGCACTTTGGCAGGTCAAACAAGATCGCGAATCTGCTAAGCAAGCCAAGAAACGAAGCAAGAAAACATCGAAAGCGAATTAGTTAGGAGATGAACACCATGCCAAATAAAGCAGCAAGCAAAAGCAACCGCGTCAACAGCGAAGTGTCAGCCGATGCCAAGCAATCCTTGGTCGAATTAGCCCAACGCCACTACGGTGGCAATCAAACAGCCGCCTTGAACAGCCTGTTGCTGCATGTCGGTTTAACGCAGCTTGACGAGCCGATGGAATTTGTAACCGTGTACGAGGGTCAGCGCTGTACGGCCTATGCCAAGCCTGAAGTGATATTAGGGGGCGATGGCTGGGCTAATATCAGAACGCCAGAGGGGTTGATACATCGCTTTCAAGAATCAGGCAAGTGGTTTGATCAGGAACCATCGGAAGTATTGGACGAAGGTCGATTCTAGGTATATCAGCGCCGTTGGTCGATGCTGGCGGCGCGTATAAAGGAGTTAGATCAATGGAATTACAAGAAATTATCACCATCGACCGCGCCGAAACCACAACCGCATACTGGCACTCGACGGCGATTGAGCAAGCCATTACAGCCATTCGTCAAATTGAGCAAGGCGTGCACGCCTTGCAATACGACATCGGCAATCATCCTGGTACCGCTCCAAATTCAAAAGATCGGCTTGACGTGACCTTAGAGGACATCATGGCCTTACAGCCTGATGCGTGGTCGCCGCGCTATGTCGGCGAGGATGATCGGCTTGAGGCGATTGAATTTATCAAGCAAGGCCGCGTGGTAGCCTACGCTTGGCTATAACCAACACAAAGCCCCGCTAGTATGACGCTAGCGGGGTGTTTTTGCGTTTAAACCTACTTCGCGGCTAGCAATACTTCAAGCGTTGGTAGCTGTGATTCTGGCGTGACCGTGATCACGTTCGCAAACGCATCATAGCGCCAATCGCTGACTACGATCGAGCGGTCTTTGGTTTGTGGTGCCAGATATACAGGCAAATTGATGACAATAATCGTATCGCCTGTCTTGACTTCAAGCGGCGATACCCGCGTGCCCTCACCCGTGTACACGTTTTTGAAGCTGTACCGTGCCTGTACAACGCGATAATCGAAGGCTTCTAACACGGCGTTGCGTTGCGCGTTAGCGTTGGCTAGTGTTGTTGCATCGGTTGCTAGGACTGATTGCCGCGTGATCCCCAGCGCGTTGATGGCACTGGCGCTGGTGCGGCGTGTGGTTTGTTGTTCAACGCCTAGTTCATCAGTGTACGTGGCTTGCAGTGAATTGATTACCGTTTCGAGCGGCTTAGCGATTTCGATATCATCAGCCAATACGTACCATGTGCGCGGTGCTGGCGCTGAGCCAAACCGCAACCGCCGATCAGGCCCAACCCCCCACGCCACATTGGCATCAGTTGCGAACTGTCCAAGCAACGCAAACGCATCAGCGTTTGAATATTCAGCGTCGGTATAGTCGATCTCGGATTCAACAACGCCAGCGGTTGAGTTGATCAGGTTAACAAAGCCCGTACCAGTCAGCGCCGACAAGCGACTGATAATATCAGCGATGATCGCGCCACAGCGCAGCCATGCGATGCCTTTAATTGTCCGTGTCGCTGCGGTGTAATTTGACACCGTGGTCATAGTGAACGTTGTAGACGTGACGCTACTTGCAATTACCTCTTCAGTGCCAGCAAAGACCAGCTTCGTCCCGTTTTCAATACCTGTCATATCGACTGGTGTGATGACAATCGGAACGCCCGCTGTAATCGCCCCCGTTGTCGCGGTCGTGTCGATAAACTCGCCACCCGTCACGATGCGTACAGCGGTGATGTTGAAGGCGTTCGCGTTCGTTTCGCCAGCATACAGCACTGGTAGCGGTGTGGTCGTACGAAGCCATGCGATGACATGCTTGATATTGGTGGCGGCAAATTCATGGAAGATTACCGCCGACTCTGATCCTGCTGGCCCCGCACCTGGTAGATTACCAAGCAGTACTGTTTCAGCACTCGTGTAGTTACTGTTGAAGCCTTCAATCACGACATCACACTGAATCGTCCCTGACCAAATGATGTCATAATTAATATAAATTCCTGTGACGAACCGATCAGACCCCGCTGTGAGCGAGTATTGCCATCCAACCCGATCTTGAATGCCTGTATCGTTGTAGGTCGTGTTTTTGATCAGGCCCATTTCAATAGATTGTCCAAGATTCGTGTGAAAAATATCATTTCGGAAGTCATCACCTAGCGGCGTGCCGTTTTGGATTTGCTGCCAATTCGTCAGCCGCTGTGTTGACCATGTTTCTGAGTAGCGCAGGTCTTGTAACGCGGTATTGAACCCAAACCCATCGAAGTGATACACCGCTGTGCGCAGGGTTGGCCGTGCGAGGCGATACCAATACTCTTGATTGGTCTGCGAATCGGTGTAGCACGCCACTAATAACCGCTCGCCGTGCCACTCAGTCGCCAGTGCTAGCTTCAGCTTTAAGTCAAAGCTGATACTGGTCGCGTTCAGTGTCAGGTTTAGTACATCGTCCGTGACGGGATGGGCCACGCCGCCATCATAGATAATCAAGGTACTCATTAGCGTGGCCCCGCAACGAAGGGATCGTAGGCCATGGTCACGGTTGGCGTTTGGCGGCTGCCTGTCGTAGCGCACCAGCTAAGGCCATCGGTGCAGAGCCACAGGACAGCAATATCTTCGTTGATAATGTCAATTGTACGGTCGCCGTGCATGACGACTGGTGCGTAAATGTCGTTTGCCTCACGAAACGCCAGCACTGGCGCAGTTGGCACACCGTCAAGATTAATGCCAGTAATTGATCGCGCCTCACCCCACAGGTTTGGATTCAGGATCACGTCATAGACCTCGCCATAAGTCAGGCCATATTGCGTTGAGTCAAACTGATCATAGCCAATGATGCTATGTGGCTCGCCTGTATCAAGCGCTTGATAGCCCACAACATCCATCTTCAGCAGACCGCCAGCGGTCTTGGGTGTGATTTCGAAGCCAATATTAACCGTTGGCACGCCAGCATTAACCACGCCAAGCGGCACAATACGCGGCGAGGTATAGTTAATCGTTTGTGGCTGCGCATAGTAGCGTTTGCCGCCGTTCGCTTCAGCAAAAGCGCGGATCACATACTCATGATCACTATTGTCTTGCTCGAAGCTGCCAAAGACTGCGATCTGTTTGTAATTCGTACCAACACTGTAGAGCCAGCTGAGCGCTTCGGTATTCGTAGTCGTTGGCTGGAAGTAGATCAAATCGCCGTTATAGCTCTCATTGCCGCCGCTGAAGGTTGACCATCGCGCTGGCGTGTCTTGGGTGGTGCCAGCTTTGGTCAGGTTTTTCATGCCGATACTGCCGTTGACTCCCGCCAGAATATAACCAGGCCCAGGTTGCGATCCGGTCAAGTTTTCAATCCCTGCCATCTTCAACAGGATTGAAGCCGCTGGTGTTTGCACACGTCCGTCGATATTAAATGTCCAGATATCGCCTTGCTTTTTGGTGTTGTCGCTCATGTTGTAGACGAATGTTTCATAGTCATCATCAACACAGCCAACGCCAGTTCGTAAGAACGACACTTGAACATTGATAATGGTTTTATTGGCCGCTGCGGTTTCTGCCGCATCAACGGGTAGTGTAACCGCACTGGTTGCATTTGGAACCAAACCGACAATCGGGTAGTGCGCGTCGTCATTCAGTCCGCTACTGCCGACCTTATTGACGAAGCGTAGCGGCGTTTGGCGCTCACCGCGCTCCCACAGTGCCACATAGTCAAACGTTGCTCGCAAGGCTTCGACCGCTGTCCAGAGATCGGCGACGGTGGTAGCCTGCACTTTAATCGTCAAATCTTCCTGCACGATCGGATAGCGCCCGCCAAAGAAGCGCCGTGCAATATTAGGCAACACAGGCTTTTGTCCGCGTTCCATCGTGCGGTATGTCCAGTTAGTACCGGAATCGTTCAGGTTCAGCGTGGTCAGTCCGTCGCCTTCGATTTTGATTGTGTCCATCGTTGATAGCTCCTATCGTTGTGTTTGTTGTCGGATATAAGCATCCATGCTGGCCTCGCGCAGCGCTTGCTGCGCGCCTTCGTAGGCGAGCGCCCGCACGTTGGCCGTATCGATGCTATTGCCGAAGTTTTGATTGATCGTCATGCCACCGCCTGATTGATTCATCGCGGCGCTAGTGCGGCTTGCATTCCAGACTTCCGTACCAGCAGGCAGGTCATACACGCCGCCAGTCAGCACAGCAGCCTCACCGCTAAAGAACGCTAATTCATTGCCCGCCTCGCCAGCGATGGCCACGCCACCTTGCCAGTGCGATGTACCAGTTCGCAGTTTTGGAATGCGATCAATCGGGTCAAAGCCTAAAGTTGTGGCGATTTCGTTCGCACCGTCGATGACCGTGTTCAAAAAGTCGATGATCGGATTGATCAGCGCCTTGACCACGCCCGTGATCAGGTCAGCGCCTGCCGACACTGTGTTAGCGATGCCGTCAAGCATGGCCTGCCCGATACCTGCCGCTGCCTCGCCTACATTGCCGATCATGTCGCCGATCCATGTGCTGATTGCATCCCAGATTGCGCCTAACTTTTCGCCTAAGAATGGTAGAACGCTGTCGCCAACCCACCCAAGGAATGAGCCTGCGAGGTCTAACAGCGACGGCGCTAATTCAACAATCAGATTCGAGATAAATCCAACCAACGCCGCGCCAATATCCCACAGCACGCCAGGTAGTTCTGGTAGAACATCGGTGACGACCCACCCAACAAACTCCCATGCGAGACCTGCCAGCTTTGGTGCGATTTCGACAATCGTGGATGCAACCCATTCCACCATGGTTTTGAGTACCGTTCCCAACTTCTCGCCTAAGCCTGGTAGTGATTCTTGTACCCACGCGATCAAGTGAGCGCCGAGTTTACCTAGCTCCGTGCCCCACTTTGGCAGTGATTCAAGTACCCAGTTAAATAGGCCCGTCCAGACCTCGCCTAAGTTCTTGATCAAGTCAGGCAGCGCATCGAGTACCCACATGGTGAGCGCAGTCGCCATATCAAGCAGTGTTATCGCCCACTGTGGTACATTTTCGACAACGAAGCCGACCAGTGATTGGAACAAGCCTGATAGCGCTTCGAGTGCTTTGGGGGTGGCTTCAACAATCCAACTGATTGCGACCTGTGCTAATTCGCCAAAACCTTCAAGCCATGGCCCCACGTTGGCGGCTACAAACTCAAGCATGCCGCCGAAGAGGTTTTCAAGCTGCGTCATGATAATGTCGTCAAGATTGTCGAACAGCCCGCTAATGTTGGTTGCGAATGCGGCAAGGCCAGCGCCGTCGCCCTTCAAGAATGCGCCAAGGCCTGCGATGGCTTCGGAGATGTAGGGCATGACTTCGTTGGCTAGACCAAGCAGGGTTTGTCCAATCGGTAATAACGCCTCGGTTTGAATCTGCCGCCACACGCCTTCAAACATCGCCCCGAAGGTGTTGTACTTCGCACCTAGCGCATCGGTTGTACCTGATAAATCGTCCATACTGGTCGCCGCAAGGTCAACGCCCAAGATCGTACTTGCCCCTGCATCCTCCCACGCCGTCCCAAACAAGGCGACCCCTGCGGTATTCTGGTACAGTTCGCTATCCATTTGCTGCAAGCCCTTGATTGCAATTTTCTGCGCGTCAGCTGCGGATAACGTCCCGTCCTTAATGCCCTTGTAGATGTTGCCACTCACCAGTTCGTCAAGTGTTTGAAACTTCGTGACGGTTTCGCCCGTTTTTTCGTCCATGACCTGAATTGGTTCATGAAGCCGTGCGATTTCTTCGGGCGTGAGTTTGATGCCGATCTTGTCAAGTTCAGCAGCGGCAAGGCGTGCATTTTCAGCAGTATTGATCAAGAATGGTTGATCTTTACCGAGGCCCGTCATCGTTCTAATATTGTCTTCAAGCGCACTGCCAATTGACCCGTAGGCGTTTAGAACATCGTCGGACATCTCCATGGTTAAGATGCGAAATTCTTTAAAGCTGTCGGCAATCTTGTCGGTACCCAACACGCCAGAGCCTGCGCCTGTTTGCAAGGTGCTAAAAAACTCTTCAGCACTGAAACCCGCCTCGCCGAATTGGTTGGAGTATTCGCCGATGGTTTCAAGGAAGTCGCCGCTGGTGTTCAGGCCTTTTTGTTGGCCAGCGGCGATGAAGTCATAGGCCTCTTCAGTGGTCAGACCGAAGTTTTTCATCAGCGCGTTGGCGGCGTTGGTTGACTCGGTGATCTCAAAGCCGAAGATGTCGCGGAGTTTGATCGCGCCTTCAGTCGCGTCTTGTAGCTCTTCGTCGCTCAAGCCCTTCATTTGCTGGCGCACTTCAATGAGTGATGCTGTAACATCTTCCATCGACTCGCCCCAATTGCCGCCGAAGATATTGGTAGCAACGTCCGTTAATTCCTTGGCTTGGTCTTGGGTAAGGCCTAACTGGTCTTGAATGGTGTTTTGCGATTCGTGGACTTGGCTAGCAATGTCGAGTGAGGCTAGCCCGATTGCGCCAAACGCAGCGACACCAGCCGTACCCAAGCCTGTGAGGACGGTGCCGAGGCCTGCAAACTTGCCACTCAACCGATCCGCCCAACTGGTCGTTGCGTCCTCGGCTTGGGTCAGGCCATCTTCATAACCGCTTGCGTCCGCTTCGATGCCGATCTTCAGTTTTTCAATTTCTTCATCGGCCATCGCGTGATCCCCCTAGTGCCGTATTCCACATGAGGATTACGGCTTTTAATTCATCGGCTGATTTTGGCTTGGCGACCTTCGGCTTCAGCATGAAGTCTTTCGGCTCCATTTTTCGCGATTTCACAAATGGGTTGCCGTTGACCATGGTGCTTGCCAGCATACCCGCCCGCCACGCCTCGGCTTGCTCGCCAAATGGCTCCATATCGTAGTAGGCTTGCCAGCGCACAAACTCGTCTGCGCTCATACGTTGCTGAAGCTCGGCGACCGTACAGCCGCCGAGGCTTAGCGCCAAGTAGTGCCAGAATCGTAGTTCTGGCACTTCGGTCAGTTTTTTGCGGCAGTTTCCTTGGCTTTTTTCTCAAGGCCACTCAAGCGAAACGCAATTTCAGCAAGGCGATCAATGAGTTGTGCGGGCTGATTAACTAAAAACTCTTTGTCGGCCTCGGTAAAAATCGGCGTGCCCTTGTTGTCAACCACGCAACAGATGATCGCCTTAACTTGGCTGTCTAGTGATTTCTTGGTGGCGCTGGCGGCGTTGCTGTTGATCGCTTCAGCGATGTCAGCCCGTTGCGCTCCGGTCATGCCGCGCACAACAATAACCGCGTCATTCCATTCTGCTACCTTGGTGGTTTCAGTTGGGAGGCTCGCTGCGCCAAGAATCTGATCACGAATGTTCATTGATAGCTCCTAGGCTAAATTAGGCTGCTTATGATAAGGTTGGCTTTCCGCTTGGCTTGATTTTGACGACGACCGTCACACGGTCATTCAATGGCGTGGTCATGGCGTAGCCCGTGACGAAGCCACTTAGTGCCCATGTTTCTGTACCAGCGTCAGGCAAGACAATCTGGAAGTTGCGCTTGGTATTGCTGTTGAAATCGGATAGTAAACCCTCTTGCCCTGTGTTACCCGGCAAAAAGTTCAGCGTGACTGAAACCTCGCCCGCGTCGCGCAGACCTGGCAAGTATTCCTTGTACTGGTCGTCGCTGGTGTGGTGCGTGGTCTCAAACGTGTCTTTTGAGAGCGCTGGCGGGGTGATATCAACCACCTCAGCAATGGCCGTGAATACTTCCGGCCCTGCGCCGTCGCCAACTTTGAACAGCGTACCGAAGCCATTCATTGCTTGTGATGCTGTCATGTTATGAATCCTCGTAACTGAGTAATAAATCAATTGATCGCGTATAGCGACTGGTCAACGGGTCAAAATCATCGCGTTCGTTGCTAATACGGGCATGGCTGATGTACAACGCACCAAGCGTGGGCGTGCCATCTTTGATGCCGTCGATAATCAGGTTAGCAACGTCTTTGGTCGTGCCGTAGCTCAGACTAGTGACGTTGACCTGTACCCGCCGTGTGGGTAGCTTGTCGTCACCTTGGTGCGACTGATTGCGCACGGTATCGACAAGAAAATACGTGACGGCAGGCAACGTGACGGTTTGCGGCAGTTGAATTGGGTAGACCGCTGTGCCACTCAACGCAGCTAAGCCTGTCCGTAGGTTCGCTTCAAAATCAGCCATTTGCTGCCGCCTTTTGAATCATGTCGCGAAGGATGTCCACAAACTCATTGATCACAGTCTGCCGCTGCGTGTCGAACGCTGGTCGTAGGTATGGGTGCGGTGGAATCGTGACCATTTTCGCTGCATGCACCTTGCCACTCGCATCACGCCAGATCAGAAACTTGCCGCGCACTGGCTTGATTGTGCCGCCAAACTCTTGGATCGCGGCGTAGGGTATGTTGCTGGTACTGATGAACACCTTGGCGCTATAATCGTCAATTGGCCCATCTTCTATGGTGATGCCACGGCTCAGCGTGCCAGAACGGAACGGCGCGTTTTCCTTGGCCGCGTTTTTCATCGGCATAACAGCCGCCCGTAGCACCGTCTTGAGTCGCTTACCTGTCGCCGCTTGCTTCAGCGCCTTGAATTTCGCTAACAGGTCATCAACCCCGCTAATGGTGGCACTAACATCGCTCACGATACAATCTCCGCGTTGCAGTAGGTAGCGTTTTCTTGACTGTCAGTTTCAGCCGTCAAGATGTTGTAATACACACCGCCGATCACCGCCCGCATAGCCGTGACGACAGGGTACACGGCTGTCAGTGCGATGCGATGCGTGCCCACGGTGACCACCTGTTGCTGTGACCGTGGCTCTGATCCACCCGTTGGCGCAATACTGCACGGTAAATCAACCAAGCCGCTGACGTTTGACCACGTTTCGACTGGTTGCCCGTAGCTGTCTTGGCTACTGGTACGCGACTGGAACGTGACCACGCTTGGATAAAAGCGTAGGGTCAGGGTTTGCATCATGCGCGGGTGGATCAGTGATCTAGCCATTGTTGCGAAGTCTCCGATTATTGATCACCCGCCGCACGCCAAAGGGCGAGTAAGCAGGTTCAGCGAAGTCAAAGCTGCCAGCGATCTCATCAGGGTCATCGAGCGCCGCTTGCTCGCGCAAAGTCTTGGCGCGATTTAGTAACGATGCAGCGACGGCAGGCCCGTTGGTCTGTAAGTCCAAGATTTTGATCGCCTTACTCACCAGTGCTTCATCGGCGGCAATGGTTTCGAGGGCGAGGGCAGCGCCGCGCTTGACGCTGCTGCCTTCGAGTGAATACATGGCCGTTAGCTCTTCATCGGTAAACATCGCCTCAGCTTCAACGCGGTCAGGAATGATAAGGCGAATTTTCCCGATGCTAGTTGTTAGGTCGTAGCTGTACGTCATCTAGTTCCGCCTTCTTTGACCGTTTCGACTTCGCTGGCTCGCGCAATTCGATCTCGCCATTGCCCTGTTGACCTGTCGCTGGTTTCAGCAGGTCAATCAGTTCGTCCATCTGCGCAATGAGCACGTCTAGCCGTTGCTCAGTCCCGTTGCGCTGCGGGGAAAGATTACGATCCGGTGCCATTTGAAGCTACCGTCATCTTGGCATCGACAATCGAACCGCCGTAGATATGGCGAATCTTGTATTCGATGGCATCGGTATCAAAGTCGCCTGCGAATGGGTCTAATGCGCCGCCACCGATGCGAATCGCGTTTGGTGACTTCATAAAGATTTCTGGCGCTTCGTGGCCGCGCAACAAGCCAAACTCCATCGCAGGGCGACTAGTGCCAGGTGCTGCGAACAGATACCATGACGTGTTGCCGTTGGTCGTGCTGATGATTGGCAACCATGGATTGACCACTAAGGTTAACTTGTTGCGCATCCAGTTGTTGGTCAGAATGCGCTGCGTACCACTATCAGCACCGACAATGATTTCCGTCGCGTTCATGATGTTCCGTGCAACGCCTTCGAGGGCTGGCGGAACCATCAACACAGCGGCAGGAATCATGATCGGGATTTTGTTGCCGTCGCTATCGGTGGTGTATTGGTTGCCCAGTACCGCAAAACCTGCTTCGAGGCCCGCAATCGACAGCGCCGGATTCGTGAGCAACCCGCCGTTGGTGGTGTTGATAATGTTGCGGTTGCCGCTGGTGTACACGGTGTTGAGTGGGCCTGACGTGCCCGCAAACAAGCCTGTCACAAACCGATCTTCAGATTGGCGGGCGAGGTTCGCCATATCGTTGGGAATGCGGCTCAATGCGTCAAGGTCATCGTTGATCATGGCCTCCCATGAAAATGGCACGCGCTCGCCGTGTTTGACAACTGCCCAACTTACACCGCTATCGGTCATGACGCGGGCAGGGTATGGCGCAAGTTCTGGCACGACCGACAACGAACCACCCAATTGACCCGTGCTAACACTGGTCACATTACGGAAGTCAGGAACGGTGCGCTGTGTGGCGACTTGGTTCCAAATGGGCTGCCATGTGGCGTACTGCGCCAGCAGCGTGCGATTCATGATGTCGCCCGTTAGGTAGGTGAAGTCAGAAGTTGTCATGACTTCACGTAGGATGTGTTGCGCGAAACTATCGCCTTTACGCACGCGGTTGATTAGATTCAATGCTTCAGCAAGATCGCGGTCGTAGCCTTTTGCGCGGCGACTTGGTGCGCCATTAACTAAGCGCTGTGCGTCGGCGGCTTCTTGCCGCAACATTTCGAGTTTTTCAGCGAAGCTCATTATCGAAACCTCTAAACTTTCTTGACTAAATTAGTAGCCGACCCACACGCGAATCGTGGCTTGCTCGCCACTGTCAACCGCTTCGAGGGCGTACCCAAAGCGCACGCCTGTGGCTTTCTTACTCAGAACATCAGGCGCATCGCCCGTGACGTAGTAGATAATGTCGCCAGCGGCTACAGCACTGTTACCAGAGCCGTTGACGGCAGTAACCAACAAATCCCACACCCCATCAAACTGCACCGTGGTCGTGCCATCGGTACGCTCGTCAGTCAGCGCTACGCCGCCTTTTTGGCCGACTAAGACCGGATCGCCCGATGCTGGTGTAGTTGGGTGGCTACAAACCACGCTAAGCCGATTCGCGGGGTTGAAAACTTCATTCGTTGCCATTAGTTTGACCTCACTTGTTATTGACTCAATTGATTACTTGCTTGCAGCGATCTTGGCAGCTTCAGCGTTCAGACCAAAGCCCTCGAAGGCTTCAGTAAGGCTAATCGTGTGTGGTACTGGTGTAGTGCCGCCCACGCCACGGGGTTGACCCGCTTCACGCAAATTAGCGGCAGGAATTTTCAGTGATTCGATATAGACAAGCTCGGCATCAACGGCAGCCTTGACGGATTCTTTCAGCGCGGACACGTCAAGCGCACCGTCTGCTGGCAGATCGAAGCGAATACTCGCGGCGACTCGTTGGCTGACGTTGGCAGGTAAGTTGTGGCTTGCCAAGGCTTCTTGGATGACAGCCGCAGCTTGGGCCTTCAATTGACCTTCGCGCAGCTTCTTGTTTTCAGCCTTCAGTTCGTTGATCTGATCTTGCAGTTCTTTGCTCATGTCTGGTTCATCCTTCGTGCTAATGGTGAGAGTATTTCGCCGCGCTTCAATCAGTGGCAGGATGGCCCCGCCAGCGCCAGCGCGGGTGACAAAATCAATTGAGTCAGCTTGGTTGATGCTCTTGACGATCAAGCCCTTGCGACCTTCGGCCTCGCCCATCTCGGCATTGCCACGGGCGATAATCGAAACCCCGATATGATCGGCAAGGTCGTTGATATGCTCGCGGTAGGTTTGACCGACCTTGACATCAGCGTACAAGCCTGGGCCAGCGCTGCCGCTTTCCTCCCACGTTGCATCACTGGTCGTCACCGCTGCCAAGCGTTCAACGCTGCGTTCAGGGATGTCGCGGCGCTCGGTCATGGTTGGGTGATCAACATACATGTGCATACCACTGGTAAACACCTTGGGGCCGTCGCGCTTCAGCACGTCAGCGCCGTAGTAGCCAGAACTGCCCCACCCAGGTGCGATGATTTTGATGCGGCCCGTACCGTCACTGCGAAGGCCGCGTTCAATCAAGTCAACTGGTTCGCTGGTTAGGGCCGCCTCTTGCATATCGGTTGCTGCTACAGGTTCATAGACCACACGCCGCACAACTTGCACGGCATCACCAAACGTCACGGTGTCATCAGCGTTGATGGTGTAGGGCAGTTGGTACAGCGTTTCACTCATGTAGCGTTCATCGTCACCGCGTGCGCAGACCGCTAAGACCGCTGTATCATCGAAGACATCGCACACATAGACATACTGCGACTCGGTTGCGAAGCGCATCGTTGCAGCTTGCTCAATGCTACTAATCCGCTGGCGCAATGACCGATCTGCTTCACTCAAGTCGCCAAGGTCGCCCAAGACTTCATTGAGTGCATCACTGGCGCTGCGAATACGGGCTTCGTTCTTGCTTGATAATGTGCGTCCGACCTCACGCAAGGTTGCAAATAGATTCACGGCATCACCTCCTTATTTCTTGCGTTCGTACAGTTCATCGCAGCGGCAGCCAGGAAACCGTAACGGTCGCTGATCACCGCTTGGATATAACTCGTCTAAGCCAATCCGACTCGCGTTTTGATTCTCTAGGCAGCCTTGGCTGACCCGATCATCACCCCGCGTCAGCCATCGCTTGGTCATCTCGATGCCTTCGTCCTCTAAATCCTTGGCAACGATGCGATTACCCTCTGAAAAGGCGTTACCGATCTCGGTAATCGTGACTAGCTCAGCACGACTGCGGATATGACTCGCTGCTCGAACCTTGCCCGTAAATTCATCGAAGCGTCGGCCAATGGCCTTGGCGATATCGGTATAGCTTTGGCCTTGCTCAACACCGTTGCTGATAATCGTGTTGATATAGCCGCGCGTGGTTTCATTAATGCCCGTGACCTGTTTGACGGCGAGATTGTCCAAGTAGGCGAGCGCTCGCACATTGGTTAGCTTGAAATCAACCCCAACATTTAACGCACCAACTTGAAACAAGCCACCGCGATACAGTGCGGTTTCCATGGCAGTGTTGAGTGGTTCCACAAACAAGGATTCGGTATCACTCGCGACGGATAACCAAATGTTCAGCCAGTCACTGATTGCCTCGCTGAAGTCGCTTTCAAGTGTTTTGAATTGCTTCAGGAACGCATCTTTTTGCGCATTGAAGCCTGCGACCATGGCCGGATTCGATTGCTTCTCAAGCGCACGCTTTTGCTTTTGCGCCGTCGCTTGGGTGTAGCGGGCTTCAAGTAGTTCGATGGTAGTTAGCAGGCTCATGAACGTAACTCCATACCTGCTGACACCATGCGCTTGATCTGGCGCAACGATTCGCGCACTTGCTGGTCTAAGTTGTCGCCGTCGAACATGCGGTCTAGAATCTCGTCAATGTTGCTGAAGCCGAGAATGCTCAGCAGCTTGCCAGCAACAAGGCGTTCATCAGGCAGGAACGGCGCAGCGTTCATCACCGCTTGGGTGTCAGCAACCGGATCAATCTCAATAATTGGCGGGAAGTTGACCTGCACCGTCGCGTTGATATCAGCATTCCACAGCACAGTCTCTAGCGCGTCGTCAATCAAGATTGACCCCATTGATCGAAGCTTGCCTTGCACGGCCTTGACGGCTTGTAGAATCACATAACCTGCGATATCGCTCAGCACCGTGGCCCACCAGCCTTGTACCGCCTTCATCATGAGTTCTGTTGGGCGGTCTAAGGATCGCGCCGTAGCCAAGCTGCCGGATTGCGAATCACCAAAGAACGTTTCAGGTAAGCCCACGCTCGCCGCGACCATGAGCAGTAATCGCCGTCCATCTTCCATGCTGGTCGTTGCGCCTGCGGTCTTGACTGGCTCGTAATCGATCATGTCGCTAGTAATAACCGTTGATCCTGCAACTGGCGGTGGATTATTTTCGCTATTACTAGTATTGAGCGTGCTACCGATGCGACTTTTAACCGCTGCTACCTGTCGGCTACCACCCTTTACCTTGGCCTTGAAAGCGAACGTGGCTAAGGCCCGCGTAATTGTGGCCCAATCTTCAAGAAAACTCTTGTAGGCCCGTGCCCAATCAATCCCTGAATAGATTTCACTAAGGCCAAACTTCCAGTTACTGTACCCGCCTGTCTTGGCGTGGTAGATCGGTGCATCCCATTCCACGGGCATGTTCATCAGTACATCAGGCATGGATTCAGGGCTATAGCGCCAGTCAGGGTACAGCGCCGTCCGTTGCGACGTTGTGCCGTCTAACTCGGTCTGTGTCCATTGGCGCTTGTAATACCAGATTTCAGCCGCGTCTTCGGGGTTGGCTAAGACCTCAACAATTTCTTCAAGGGCGATTGAGCGAACACGCACGCGACCAGTCATTGGGTTGGTAAACAACACAAAGAACAAATTGCCATCGGTTTGGCGTTCGATTTCGTTTTGCTGCAACGCTTGATCGCCAGTCAGTACCAACTGATTGCGGGCATCGTCCCAGAACGCTTGGAGCACGGCATTGATGTCAGGGTCAGCCACGCTGACGTTGACACCCTGGGCAAACACATAGTTTTTAATGACCTGCACACCGCGCTTGATAATCGGATTTTTGATCGCCATGATGCGCGACAGTTCAGCAATGTCGTTGATCGCGGCCTTGTCGAATTGATCAGCCTCGCCGCCCAGACGCAACCAGCCAACATCCTCGCGACTCAACTGAAGCTCAGCACTGAGCGCGGCATAGCTTTCTTGCAAACCTGCTAAGGTCTCGCTAATAGCTGCTAATTGTGGCTCGCTGGTCATAGATGACTACCTCTTGATCTAATTCGCCTTGGTAGGCCAGTGCCAACCGATTGTATGCGCCGCTTAATGTGTCAACTTCATCTGCCCCACCATGGGGGAATAGCTCAATGCGCTCTAGGAATTGCTGGTTCCAGTCACCCCGCACTACTTTGATATTGCCAGCCTCCCAACTGTCGCTCACTGGTTCAGCGCGTACTTCCTTGCTACCAGTTTCGCGCTCGGTTTCGACTGGGTAGCCGGCGAGCATCTGGTGAAAGTGCGTTGCTGATTCCACCCCTGCCGCGCCTGGGTCTTGTGGCCCGACGATTAGCACCGTGTTGTGATACTTGGCTGCGTCCTTGGCTGCCGTTTCACGAATCAGTCGATTGCGTTGGTGTGGTGCCAGCTGCGCGGCCACGTAATCTTCGATGTAGAACGTGCCGCCGACCCGTGCCATGAGTAGCCCCACTGTCCAGTCACCGCCGCCATCCGTTGCTGCTAAGTCCCATCGCCTGACCCGTTGGGCCATCCATGGCGATTGCGCGACATACTGCACCTCGCCGATCTGGAACATGCTGCCCGTTGCTGCCTTCGGGTCTTGCTGGTACAAGGCTCGGAACTGGCGGGGGTTCAGCTTCTGGCGCTTCTGTAGCGTTGCTGCGCTAAACCGTGATTCCCATAAGGCTTCGCCGCTGCCGTTCTCGCGTGGGTCGCCTAGCATCAGGTCAACCGTGCCATCGGCTAATGCGGGTAGGCGGAGCACTGTCCACTCACCACCGTCCTTCGTTTCGCCTTCGATCGACAAGAGCCAGCCGCATAAATCCATGGGATGCCAGCGGGTCTGCGTGATCAACTGGCTTGAGTCGTTGTGCAAGCGCGTCAGGAAAACGCTGCTGTACCAGTCTTGCACTGCCATGCGAACCGTCGCTGACATCGCCTCTTGATAATCCTTGTACGGATCATCGATGCTGCCAACATCAGCCGGAAAGCCTGTTAGTCCACCACCAACCCCTGCGCAACGATATTGACCCTTGTACCCAACAATCTCGAAAATGTCGTTGTTGCGCAGGTAGCTACCTGACTTGGTTCTGACATTGTTGTTGTTAAGGCTGGTCGTTGGATACAGTGCGCGGTATTCGTCACTGTCCATTAACCGTTGGACTGAGCGATTCATGCCTTGAATTAACTCGGCGGCATAGCTCGCGGCGATCATCTTCGTGTTTGGGTTGTCGCCAAAGATTTTGGCCGGAGCCTTGCGACTGACTAACTCGCTCTTGCCGTGCTGTGGTGGTGTCCACACCATGAGCTTTTTGATCTCGCCAGCGATGAATCGATCAAGTGTGTCGCAGATCAAGGCGTGATGCCAGTTCATCTGGTACATCGGATCGGTATAGGCGGCGAATCGCGTCATACCGCGCCGTGCCTGACGACGCTTAATTAGCTCCTGTGCCGCCTCGGCTGGCGATAGCGAGTAGTTGGTCATCGGTTAGGCTTCCTACGTTGTGTACTTCGATTGGCCCGCCGTCCTCGCCTGTTAGCTCGGTGCGCTCGGTTGGCTTGCCCATAATGCGATTGATCAAGTACTCATTGGCTTGACGGTCTGGCGGCTTGGAATAAACATCAACCACGCCATCGTCGTCAATTTCTTGAACAACAACGCCCTTAGCTAAGACAAACAGGTTATCAATCAGTTCTGGCAAGCGGTCGCAGATGCGACGTTCAGCCTTGCCGATCGCCGTCTCAAACTTCTCTGCTTTTTTCTTCCGACCCGCCCCAGGTCGTGCGCCGCCATTTGCCATAACGTCCTCAAGAATTCAGTTTTTTCAGTTTGTCGCTAAATCAAAACACGCCCAGATAAACCACCCATACACCGCTGCCATGTAGCTAAGTGCGAATAAAGTCATACGCGCACCCGCCGAAGCATACGTTTGAGAACGTAGCCACCGTTATACAGTTGCACCCACGCACCAAGGCGAATAAGATCGCCGCCAACTTGCTGACCTTCAGCTAACGAGCCAATAACGACATCGCTGTTAGGCGCGTCGTAGATCGGCGTTTCAGTGAAAGCAATCCACGTCATACCAGCACCTGCGCTAGTTCGGCCCGTAGCAGGCGATTGAGCAACAGCCAATCAAAGCCTGCGGGGTCGTTCTTGTTTGCATCGACGTGGCCGTGAGCGAGGACTGGTAAAAACCCGTACTTACCCCACCACTCGATGATCTGCTTAGCGCACATGGTCATCTGGGCTAATGGATACTTGTCGCGACCGTTGCCAAGGTTTTCTAACTCAATGTTCAACGTGCAGACGTTCAAGTTGATCGGCACACCTACAGGGTCGTTGCGGTCACTGTCGATAGGGCCAACGTCGCCAAAGCCTGCACAGTAGGCCGTGTTGTCATCGGCCACGATCTTGTAGTTGCGTCCGTCCTTCGCAATCAAGCGGTGGCAACTCACGCGGTTAGGGCTTTCAGATCGTAGCCAATTCAATGTCTGCGGAATCGTGCCAGCCGTATGGTGTAACAGGATTTGCAACGGCTGAAACCCCGCACGACCGACCATGAAGTGCGTACTCGCAGCGGCTGCGTCGATGATCGCCAGTGGCTGCGTGGTAAAGATCGGCTGTTGATCGAATTTGAAGAGGCTCATAGCTGGCCGTCCTTGCGTTCGATGGTGTCAAGCGCTTGGTCAATCAGGTCAGGCCGTTGGCTGTGGTCTTTGGTCTGCTCGGCTAAGACTTGCATCACACGCCGGAGTGGTGCGGGCATTGGCACGCCCAACAGCGCTGAATTTTCAGTGATGCTCAGTAATTCGGACAAACAAAAACCGATGGCAATAGTTTCAGCCACCGGAGCGTTGCCGATGAAGCGCTCAAGAGCAGCGCCGATCATCACAAAAATTAATTCCATGGCCTTGCGGCGCATGCCCTTGCCATTCACGCTGCTGGTAATCTTGCCGGATTGCCCCGCAAGCAACATACCCGTGAGGACATCACAGGCCATCAAGAAGAGGAGTGTGCCTAAGGTTGCATTATTTGTATACCAGTCGTGTAGCCATGCCATGATCTGATCCCACATAACGATATTCCACATAAATTGATAGCTCATGCAGAGTATAGCAAATGGCATGGTTCAAAACGGTACCTAAAGTTAAGCAGCATGACGGATATGGTAGCGGCGTTTGGCGCAGCGCCGACAGTAGCGATTGCGACGACGTTCGTTTTCGCGACCGCACGCAAGGCAGCGCCGAATCGGCGTGAGTGGTGGCGCAACGTCACTAATGGCAATGCGGCCTAGGCTTTGGCGGATGAAATAATCAAACAAGACCAGGACGCGGTCTGGCTCGTCACGCAGGCAGCGCAACAGGGCCGTTTGTTGGCGGTCGAGTAAGTAGGCGTGGTGTTGAGTCCAGAGGCGGTCGAAGGTTTCGTCAAGGGTAGCAGTGTGCATAGTCGTTGGCTCCGCTAGGTTGATCTAGCGCAGTTGCGACCATGCACACAAAGAGGGCGGCTACCCCACTCGTAGTATAGCATAGTCTTTTTGTCGTGACTAGCCTAACAGTTTAGTATAGCTATCATTCTGTACTGATTGTTATAGTATTGTAGATGTGTTGATAAAATGTGGATAACTTGGGGATTGTTCATAATTTGATACTTTTTTATTGATACATTATTTCAATAAAGACTTAAAATGGACACCATGGACACTATTTTTAGCGTTTTAGGATTAAGCCTCACGAAGAAAATGATTTAAGCGTTCATACCTAAAATTGAAAAAATACTGTCCATAGTGTCCACGGGTATATTGATATAGATTGAAGGGGTAAAAGGCGGCGTAGAAGAAGTGATATAGAAGAAGAAAAGAGATAAAAAAAAGACCACCCGTAGGGGTGGCTCGCTTCAACCCCCGATTAGTCCTCAAAATAAGCAACTAATCGCCCTTGACCATCATACAGGGCTGCATCGTCTTTGTCGCTGTCTGACCAGATCGGGCCATTGGCCTGCGAATTGATCGGGCGTGATTCGCCAGCTGCTAGGCTACCCGATAGCATGGCGTGTAGCTGGTTGCCGCGAATGCTACAAATTCGCCAGCCTTGAATGTTCACGCTAGCATTGCTTAGATTTTGAATAGTCACGACTTCGGTAGATTTATTTAAGCCGCTAATGCGCACTGGCCAGTTGGGTGCTGCTGTGTTATCGCTTTGGCAGTTATTGAACGATGGTGGCGGCAAGGTAGGCGTAGCGGTTGGGCGTAGGGTTGCTGTCGCTGCGGGTGGCGCTGTTGGTTGTGGGCCTGACGTTGGTTGATTCGTTGGCTGCGGTACTACCGGCTGCCCAGGCGCAATCCCATAGCCGTCTAGCGTCTCTCTGCCAAGCAGTCCAAGCAAGACGCGGTAAGGTTCAGGGTTATTGGGGTGTAATTCAAAGCGTGCCCGCTCGAACCATTGGGTTAATACGGTATCGCCGGCTGCGTTTGTTTCAAGCTTCGCACTAGTCAAGGGCAAGCCAAAGAGCGCTAGCGAGCGCTGATCAGCGCTCAGCCCCGCGATATTCAGGCCATGGCCTTGCCAATAGCCCAAGAAATCATTGCAGATATTTAAGCCTGTTTGGTTGAAATAGCGACAATCGCCCTGGATTGGCCCAGGCTGATCAGGTTGGCGGCCTAGTTGCGCTAGGCGTTCTTTACCGAGCAAGCCCAACTGCACTTCATACGGTGTACCTGCTTGATCGGGGTGATACTCTAGGCGATTCCGCTCTAGCCACTGCATGCGGTAGGTCTTGCCATCGGCGGGGTTTGGTTCGTTGGCATCTCTGACAATCGGATAACCAAAAATAGCCAAGCCGCCATGCTGCTGCCAGTATTGATCGAATGGGAATTCAAGGCAGAACACGGTTTGGGGAAAACATTGTTGGGCCTGAGTAGAGTGAGGAAGAAAGAAGAGCAGAAGTAGGCTGATTGCGAGTCGTCTCATAAATCTCTCCGCAACAAAAGAAACCGCCATGCGGCACTGCCAGCACAGCGGTTTCAGGTAATTGCCACTGCACTATACACCTATCGGTACTATGCTGTCAATACCCACTTAGTTATATAAGAGCGTGCCAGGTGATTGGCCTAATAATATGTGTTGAATGTCTGTATACGCCACACCAAGCGCGTCGAGCCACTTTGCAAGATTCTCAATACTTGGCTTAGCCTCACCCGCTTCCCACTTCATCAACTGGCGTGTTGATACATCCATACGCCGCGCGACCGCCTCTTGAGTAAAGCCGAGCTTTGCGCGTCGATGGCGCATATAGGTTCCTAGTCCGTCCATCATTTCCATTGCAATTACCTCGTTTATTGTTGCGACCTTCGCGCCTCACTCTCTCTAATGTGAACTTTTATTCACGACTCATTGTACACGAAGTCAACTACCGTGTATAGAAGAACGTGCGTTCGTGAATTTAGATTCATCACCCTATAAAGTAGTACTTGAATAGTACTAATAGGCTAGTGATTGTGAATAGTAGTTCGTGTATCATACATCACATGAACAACAGTTCACGAACCAAAAAACACGAATGATAGTTCATGAGGTAATTGCAATGACTACTTCAAAAACCGCAACCAAAGCCCCAAAAGTCACCCCATTCCCCGCCGAAAATATCAGCGAAAGCTACCACGCCGACTACAACCAAGTTTTAACCGTAACTACGATCATGACGAAACCAGCTAAAGGCCGCGCATCGTTCGAGTTTGAAATCCACTTGAACGGCGACCTGTTAGGTATCTACCCTGACCGCGCCATCGCTGAACGCGAGCTACGCGCTGCCGCCATGGCTGAGATTGAGAAGATTCAAGCCTACCGCGCCCTCGTTGAATTAGAAGCCCAAGCAGGCGTACCTGAAGCTGTGGCTGAACTCCAACCAACCCCAAATTACACCATTGAATACAACCGCGTAACCAAAGACTTCGACCTGCTTGTTATCGGCGGCATCGAGCCGCTGCATAGCGCAGGCAGCTACTTGGAGGCCGAGACCTATGCACGAACGTACTTCAACCTTGACCCGCTCCCATTTTGACCAGTTTATCAAACGTCAAGGCGCGACCCGCGATGAACAAGCGCAGCGCCTCGGCATCACCCGCCGACAACTTCAAAAGTTATTGAAGCGACCGCCGAAATTACGCTACCCACTTGAATTTTACCAAGCCCTCGCCGCCGATGCAGCGAGCCAAAACTAGGAGCTATCACTTGAACGCCAACGACATCTACACCGATTACACCTCACACAGCGGCTTCATTGTCTACGCAGGCAAGTTTCAGATGGCCCAATGCGACACGCACGTCCAAGCCGCCCACGCTCAGCAATCCATCGTGATCAAACACGGCAGCGCGTGGCTGATTGTGGAGAACCGTACCGCAGGCTTTTACGAGTTGATCCGCGACGGTGGCCTGTACAGCACCAACAGCGACCACGCGGTACTGGCAGCGGTAATTGAGCGAGGCCGCAAATGATCATCGTGTATAGCGCTCTGATCGGCCTGTTGGTTCTGACGTTTGGCTTATGGCTTGTTATCAAAACAGGGAGCGGCAAATGAGTTTCAACATCGTTCAAATCAATGGCCTCTGGTACGCCGTTTTCGCCAACGGTCACAAAACCGAAGGCTTCACAAACGCCAATGTCGCACGCAGCGCTGGCAACGCCTACGTGCAAGAACAGTTGATCAAGGCGGGCAAGTGATGAACAAAATCAAGACCGCAACGTGGGACGACCTGACGAAGCCGCCAAAGCGCAAGCCACGGCCCAAACCACAGGCAACGACGAAGGCACTAGAAGCATATGTAGCAGGCGCACGATAGGAGAATTTATGCAATCCCGACGCGAGGCCATGCTATTAGCCGCACAAGCCAAGTTAGCCGCCATTATCAATGCTCATACGCCTGTAACGTTTCTTGTCAATCAACAGCCATGGCGCTTCACCCGCGAAGCTAATAAGCGCTCCAACTGGATTAAAGCCAAACGTCGGAGCACACGATGATCACACAAGGTAGTGACGGCTATTGGGAAGTCTACTGGAACGATGTTTATTTCACGCATTTTCTACGCCGCGAGGACGCAGAAGCATGCTTGAAGCAACTACAGAAGCGAGGCAAGTAATGGCACATGTACGCAAGGGTAAGACCGCCAAACGCAACCGCCGATTAGGAGCATTGGAGCGGTTACGAGCCGACCTAGAACGAAGCGACCGATTAGTAGAGGGTTACGCAATACGAGATCGGCAACCGTCTCGGTTACATATCATCTTTCGTATTCGCATCAAGTCGGAGATCGCAGCCCTTGAATCACGCATCTAGTCGGCAAGGCCTGAGCAGCCCACAACCTGCTCACCAGCGTCAACGGACGCAGCAAACACTTAGCACAGAGGATTACGACTATGCGCTAACCAACCTTGACTATGCCGAACCCCTGACCAGTAACTAACCAATGAAAGCGAGGCGGCCTATGCGGGGCAATCACTAACAGCCCCTACAACAAATACAAAAGCGTGGTTGATGCCCGAATGTTGTTAACGGAGTTTGATATTAGCAGCAGCGGCGCGACAACCATAACCCTAGAGTGAACTAGCAGGGCCGAGAGTTCATCGCCTCGGCCCAAAGTTTCAGATGACCAGCCGCAGACGCGGCCAGCACACAGAAAAGCCGTGAGGCGGCTACCCCACGGCTGACGACAGCACCTTAACAACGCTTACCAAAGCACCAGGAATCAACGACCAGATGAGTTCATCGGCGCTTCTACGTTGGAATGAGAAGCGACCGCCGCAGAGCCAACGGTATGCCATGACCCACGAGGCGAGCAGACCGCGCTAGGCGTAGAGTCAAGGCCAGTATTGTTTCACGACAGCATGAAGCCTTGAACGTTGGTTCCTGGAATATCTACAGAAGTTTAAGGTTGCGACCGCGCAGGAACGCAGATCGCAACCATTGATTGAGCTATCAACGCTAACAACACTAGCGCAGGTAGCAAACACACGTCAAGACAGAATTAGTACGAATTGAGTACATAAATGGCACGAAAGAGTATGAGTAAAGATGCGCAGGCACTGGTAGAAATTGCCCAAGCGCAACTTGACGAGGCGAGGGAAGGATTAGAGCAAGCCAAGAACGAAAACGAACGCAACAAATTATTGAGGCTTATCGCTGAAGCCAAGGCGAACATCGCCAGCGCCCAACGCGATTTAGACAAGGCAATATTTCATGGCAGAGAATAACCCCACAATCCGACGCGGTGAAACCTGCGTCGTAGTCACGCCTACAGGCAACCACCAAGGCGAGGTACTACAAGTCACCGCGACCACGGTGCGCGTCACCGTCAACGGCGTATCGTATCGGTACAGCCGTAAATACACCCGTCGCACGCTATTTCAGAACTTAGTGATTGAGGTGGCAGGATGAACTTTGAAGATGTCAAGGCTGAATTAGCCAAGATGAACGCTATCAAAGCTGAAATGATCGAGCATGGCGGCATTCCACCATTGGACAAAATGGCCGAATTAGAGCGCACGATCAATACCATCGTGGAGTGGGCCAAACAACACGCGCCCGAAAACGACGCAAAACACGATTGCATTACTCGCCAACTGTGAGGCCGTTCTGAGTGTAACGCGGTTTAGTATGAAATGGCGGGAGCAAGCATGAAGTTAGACGAATTGAAGCAACTGCTCGCCCTACTCGAAAAGGCTGAACGC
>ERZ869921.222-NODE-222-length-37958-cov-6.378572_pt1 | contig 37958 bp, 46 predicted proteins | sample MGYA00579310_ERZ869921 | MGnify/ENA primary metagenome ERZ869921 (study PRJEB32216, sample SAMN09231816) | wastewater metagenome | place: USA: Maryland | collected 2016-06-21 | study: EMG produced TPA metagenomics assembly of the PRJNA472060 data set (Reclaimed... | reverse complement strand
CTCCACGGCGGCATAGCGCACCTCGGCCTGGGTCAATGCCCCATCGGCCAGCAGGGCGGTGATGAGCTCTGCTGCAAAGCGCACATCACTGGAGCCGTAGCTCTTGATGTGCTCATTCAGCAGGGGATCCAATACGACGAAGGCACGCCGGATGATTGGCAGCACCTTGTTGAGGCGAGCCCGGCGAATCAGCGCACCGGCAACGAACGGAAGACTGACGCTCGCCAGGGTCAGCAGGACCGGCGCAGCAGTGGACAGCGGTATGGACATGGCCGCACGGCCGAGAACGCCCGCAATGTACCGAGTGCTGGAGCGCTCGCTAATTCAGCCGAAGCCGTTCTCCCATTGGCGCGTGACGTAATCCAAGGCGTTCCACGCGTCATCAACACTGGCGCCGGACTTCGGATTGACGTGCGTTGTGACGTGGGTTCCAAAAGTGCGACCCGTGATGCCCTGAGCTCCGATCGATGCGCCCATTGGCAGCGTCATTCCCGGTTTGACATCCACGCGATCCAGGTGGCCCACCAGGAGTTCGTATTGCTTGCCGTTCTTCTCGAACAGGCCGCTGACCCAATTGCCGTAGCCCCGTCCGGTTTCACCAGCGCCCTGCCCCTGGAAACCAGTTCCCGTGATCCGAAGATTCGCGGGGGCGGGAATGGATGCACCGCGACCTCCACTCAGGACCACGTCCCAACCGGTGGCTTCTGCATCGGGATCACGCTTGCGACTGGTCCACGCGCCGCCACCGGCGCCAGCGGGTCTTTGCTGTGTGGCACCAGCCGCGGCGGAGATGCCAGGCAGCGTGTTCTGCGGCAGACCCGTTACTGGGTCCGGGGTCACACCCATCGCAAGGTCGCTGGTGTCCACGGGCTTACGAGACGCGCCACCAAACAGCGCAGCAGCAACGGCACCGGTGAACTGCTTGGTGTCGCTACCCCCAGGTGCAGCAGTGAGCCCGCTGGCAGCGATGTCACCAATGTCGAAGCGAGCCGACTTCTGGGCCACCTGCTGCGCTGCCGGCATGGCGCCAGGATCGGCCAACAGTGCATCGCTCAGGGATCCAGTGGCCAACTGAGCAGCAGAGGGCAGGGAAGGCGACAGCGCACTGAGTGCTCCAGCGGGGAGCTCTCCACCAAGAGCGCTTTTGAGGCGTTGCTGCGCGCGTTGGTACAGATCGCCGCCGGGCTTCATGCGCTTGGCGGCGCGATCACTGTTGGTGCCAAAGCTGTCGGTTCCGCTCTGATGCGGATTGCCCACCAGCACCGTGCGGTACATCTCGGTGACGCCGTGCTCCCCGGGGCGGAATCCACGCTGCTGGAAGTACTTGCCCACGTAAGGCATCTGCTGCGCAACCGTCATGGCTCCGCTAGGCAGACCCACCTCCTTGCGAGCGTGAGGACCGAACTGAATCAGACCGAAATACTTCCCGTTGGCCCCACCCCAGATATTGGGCTCACCCCTCGACTCCAGTTCAATCAGGGCGCCCAGTGAAAACGGATCGACGCCCATGGTCTCGGCCTGCCGCACTAGAGCGTTGGCGTCGTCCCTGGTCCACTGATAACGAGCCATGACTCACGTCGGTGATTGTTCCCCGGGCTCCAGGCCACCCAACACGATGTCCTCGATGTCCACCCCTATTGTGACGCCTTCTTCCAGTTGCCTCAGGTACTCCTCGGCTTCCTGCTCCGTTGGGATGTAGCCGAGGATTTCTGCGAACTCGTCCTCGGTTTTAGGCGGCGCAAGCCGATAGATCTGCTCCGCCTCGATGAAGCGGCCAGTCTGGCGAGCGGCGATTTGGTACATCCGCTTGAGATGGAACCGCTCCTCCCAAGAGCTCAGTAGCGCCCGGATCAACTCGCGGCGGTCCATCTGCTGAGCGATCTGACAGAGGCGCACCAGAAAGAACTCCTGGTCCTCCGTGAGCTTCGATTCCATGGCTCAGCTCCTCCACAGCGAGAACAGGTCCAGGGTCGGCCGGGCTTTGCAGCCACTGCAGAATCCGTGCCTCACGGTGGGGGCAGTAGAACTCCTGCTGGCTGTACCAGGAGCGCCAGTTCCGCTCCGATCCCTTGTTGGCATTGCACGACCGGCATGCGGGGACGAGGTTGGATCGCAAGGTACTGCCGCCGTGCGCCTTGGGCCGGACGTGATCGAGCGTCAGCGTCAGTGGTGATCCATCGCTGCCGCGGCCCTTGCCGCAGTAGGCGCAGCAGCCCCAGGCGTCCTTGATGGATTGCCTGAACCGTTTGCGCGCGGACCCGGCTGAGAGATCAACCAGGAGGAACAGGTAACTGTCCCAGCGTTCCGGCACCATGCGGCGCAATCGGCTGCCCAAATCTAGGCAGCACGCATGCCGCGAGACGTGGCACTCAAAGGCCGTAACATCGTGCGACCCGGCGCTCACCCATGACGGCCCTCTACCGCGTGCAAGCTCTCACCACCAAGGGGCAGCAGGTGCGAGCCGTCGTCAAGGCCCGGAGCATGGACGACGCACGCTCCCTCCTGCAGGAGCGATTCCCCGGGGCCTGCGTGGTGGCCGAGCTGGCTCAGCCTTCGATGACGAACTCGCGGCCCTTGGCGTCAGTCTCGAACTGACCCTCCCGCAGGCCCCAGGCCAGGGCTTCGCGGGCGACATCGGGCAGCAGGGGCTGCCAATCGATCTCACCCTCCGGTCCGACCCGCAGGCCCACCAGCTTGGCCCGGGTGTCGAGGTGAATCGAGATGCCGAGATCCCACAGGGCGTTGTTCACCGCGCATCGCTGCTCGGGGGTGGATTCGCCGTTCACCAGCGCCTGACGCAAATCATCCAGGGCGTCGTTCGCACGACGTAAATCCAGCGGCGTCTCCAGGTTCAGCAACTCCACCCGGGCATCAGCGAGCTGGTTCTGCAACTCGGTGATCTCCTGCTTGATGGCATCCCGCCTGGGCAGCAGCTCGAGGAACGCATCGCCGCCGTCTTCCATCAGGCGTGCCAGGTTCCGTGTGAAGTTTTCTTGCCGATCCAGAGCCAGCTCCAGCTCCTTCTCTCCATTGCGGATCCGCTGCCGCAGGTGCTCCGCGTCCTGGTTGTTCTGCTGTGCATCGAGCAGCAGGGCGAGCTGTTCGCGCCGCAGGCGCACCAGGACGTGGGCAGCGACGTGCTCCATCCGCACCCCGGGCTGCCGGCAGTCGAAGGCCTGACCCTTGCTGCGGGCGATGCAGCGCAGATAGCGCACCTTGCGTTGCTCGCCTGAAACCCAGTTGGCCTGGTTGCTCACCCGGTGGCCACAGGTGCAGAACGTCAGGCGCTGGCCGAACCAGTGCATGGCGGTGTTGCAGCTACGCATGACCCGCACATCGGTACTGGCTCGGCGCGCTGCCAGAGCTCGAACCGCGAGAACATCCTCCTTGGAAACAGCAGCCGGGAGGAAGCCTTCAATCAGCTCACCCCGCTTGTACCAGGGCGTCTTAGTGAGATCCGCTTCCTCGGGCCGCAACGCGCGGCAGGCGCCAAAGCTGCGGTCTTCTGATTGGGCCTGCAGGCGAATGGCGCCGTACGCCTGATCGTGCTTCACGAGGGACTGCACGGCGGACTTGGTCCAGCGCTGGTCCTTGCGCAGCGGGGGATGGCCCTCGTCATTGAGGATCTTGGCCGTCGCCGCGTACCCGTGGTCCCGCAGCAGCTCAAAGGCTCGCTGCACGCCGCGGACCTTCTCGTTGAACGTGTAGCCGGTTTCCTCGCTGTAGTCACACCACGAGGGGCAGAACGCCCGGGGACGCTTGATCACTCCCTCACGCAGCAGGGCCCGATGGATCTCCCAGCTCCTCTGCATGCGGTGTTGCAAGCGGCGACTGTGCTTGTTGGCTTCTTCGATCCGGATGATCAAGCGCATCATCCGCATGCCGCCATCCTCGCTGATGGACCGCTGGTCGTAGAACTCCTGGTCCTCCAGCGAGAGGATCGTCACCCCTGAGCGAAACAGCGGGATCAGGACCCGATCCAGCGCATCGAACATCGTCAGGCGACTGATGCGATCCAGCGCCTCGATGATCAGCAGGGGGTGGGAGCCCAGCTGCCCAGCCTCGGCCAGCTCGAGCAGCCGGGACAGATCACCGCCGCGCCGCAGGTGATCACCCTTGTAGGCGCTGCGGCCGGCATCGACCAGGCGCAATGAGGTGTCGAGCTCCAGGCCGTGCTCCTCGCAGAACGCCTCGGAGTCCTGGATCTGACGCATCACCCCCTGGCCGGCGCGGGCCTGGCTGGGCAGCGACACCCGGTTGTAGGAGAACACACGTCCTACGTTGATCCCCAAAGAGGGGACGTACCGAACGCCGGGCGGCAGGTCGGTTTCATGGCTGCGAAACGGCGCACGAACCACGGCGTTGCGATACGGCACGTTGGTGATGGTATCTCAGATGCCCATACACCATACCCCCATCAACGTAGATGGCTACTGGGATCTCAGCCCGTCAGCTCCTCCTCGGGCCACTCCTCCCCCTGCTGCCTCAGCAGCTCGATCGCCGTCAGGACGAGCGGCTTGAGCTGATGGGATGGCGGATAGAACCGCAGCAAGGCGCGTGCCTCCCGGCGAACCTCGCCCGGAACGCGCGGCGTCTGAGAGGGATCCACCAGCTTGAGCAGCAGGGAGCGGGCTCCGGTGATCGCCTGGGCCTCACGACACAAGAGCGTTCGCATCGGCTTCAGCGGAACCGGCGATGATGCCCGCAGCGGCGGCCTGCCAGATGCCGTCCTGCCACTCCCGCTCCATTTCAGTGACCAGGAAGTCGGCGAGGTCGGTCTTGAACTGTTCCATCAGCCCGGTGTACGTGCTGCGCAAGCCCTGGGGTGCCTTGTCGCGGTCGTACAGGTGATAGAGGAAGTCCATCATCTCGGCGCGGTTGCGATCGAGCTGCACGGGATCCTGCCCCGTGGTGATGTCAATCACCCGGGTTGCAGCAGGGGCCGATGCGTCAGACATGGCCTAAATAGTGAAGGCGGCCCAAGGTACCCGGGTCGTTAGATGTTGGCGGTGTTCGTCGAAGGGAACGCCCGGCCCGGGCCCCAGATGATGCGAACCGCGCCACCACCGCCCGCAGCCTGAGAGAGGGCGCCAGCGGCCCCACCACCGCCGTAGGACTGACCGGTACCGCCGCTGCCCGGGCCGCCCGCTGCAGCGCTGCCAGCGGGAGATCCACCGGCTCCGTTGGAGCCCTGGCCGTAGATCCCTACACCGCCGCCGTTGCCACCGATGCCGCCGTTCGAGCCCCTGGCGCCGCCGCCACCAGCACCGCCGGTGCCAGCGCCTGCAGAGGTGGCGTAGTCATAGCCGCCGCCAGCGCCACCGGCCCCCGCGTAGCCACCAGCGCCACCGCCACCGCTGCCAGCGGGAGCGGCTCCTTGGAGGCCAGCGCTATGGCCACCGGCGCCGCCGAGGTATTTCGCGTCGCCAACACTGGTACTGAGATTGCCATGCACCGCTTTCACAAGGGCTCCGCCAAAGCTCGACGTGCCGCCATTGCCTCCATTTCCTACTCCTCCGGCGCCAACGACGACCTCGTAGGTCGTGCCTGGCGTAACCGCGACATTGTTTTTGTAGGCCAGCGTGCCACCCCTGCCGCCATAGGCGATGCGAACAAACCCCTGGCCGGGATCCGTGCTCTGGTACGCGCTCAGACCGCCAGCTTCGCCGCCGCTGACACAGACCACGCACACCGAGGTGATCCCGGTGGGCGCCACCCAGCTATAAGTTCCCGGTGTGGTGAACTCAGCCTGGCTACTGGATGTGGTAATCAATTCGCCCGTGGGCTCGCAGCGCAGCGTCGCGGAACCCGCAAAGAAGCCGATGATGACCGCCTTGGGGCGTTGAATTGCAGCAGAGATGCGTGAGAACGCGTTGGATGGCATGGCTATTCCTCCGGCGGCGCCACCCACAGACAGGCGTCTTCATCGAGGGTCCAGTCCGGCCCTGGCTGCGGTGGGATGAACGCATCACGTGCGGCGTCATACGTGTAGCCAATGCCGGCGTAATTCTTGCGGAATTGAACGCCACCGAGAGTGTGCTGGCCCCCGCGCGTGTTGTAGCTGGTGCGTTTGCAGGGGCGGCCGGAGGTCTCGGCATAATGAACCTCCCATTGCTCGCCTGACCAGTTGTTTTCGCCTTCGTCTCGCCCTGTAATCACTTGGGCGACAACGTTTTCGCTGTCGAGAAATGCGTAATGCGCCATGGCTACCAAGAAATTGTTCCCGTACCAGCAGTAAAGCGATACACCCGGTATCCGCTTCTTGATGGTGTGTCATAGGTCAGCCCGACACCGATACTGGCCAATGCCGGGTAGCTATCGGGGTAAGCAATGATCACGGCACCGCTGCCTCCATTGCCACCCGATCGATTCAGTCCAGTGCCACTGCCACCGCCACCGCCACCGGTATTTGCCGAGCCCGCTACACCAGCCGTGAAACCCGTCGCGTTATAGCCGCCATTACCACCGCCAGCTGTAGCTACACCGCGATTAGCGGCGTTAGTGCTATTAGTGCCACCACCGCCACCGCCAGCCCTTGATACAGCAGAACCAGTAACAGAAGATGTAATTCCACTTCCTCCGTTGCCCCCCGCGGAGCTTCCGCTGGTGGACCCTACGGACGACGCGCCGCCACCACCACCACCGCCACTGCCGCCAGCAAACACTCCTCCTCCGCTGTAGCCCTGATTAGCGGTTCCGCTGCCACCGGCGGTAATGTAGGAGCCAGACCCGCCGCCACCACTGCCTCCTGATCCGCCCGCTGCGGTATCCGCGACACCAAAGCCGCCACCCGCAGAGGTCACTGTCGAGAAGACCGAATCACTTCCCTTAGTGCCATTAACTCCCACCGCTCCAGCGCCACCGCCACCAACAGTCACCGTATAGGACGTGCCGATATTGACGGTCAGTGCGCTTTCAGCACTAGCTCCGCCGCCGCTGGATTCGCCGCTCACAGAGCTCCGGTATCCACCGGCGCCACCACCGCCACCTCTGCCAAATGTGTAATCACCCCCGCCGCCACCACCTGCGATGACAAGGTACTCAACAGGAAAAGAAGCAAGCTGAGAAGCAAAGATGAGCGGAATCGCGCTACCTGGAATCACGACCTCACCTCACTTCACGTCTTTGATGAGATGACCGACCACGCTGGTGGATGTACGAACCATATACACCAGCACATCCACAGCATTGGCAGCAGTGGAAAGAGTTGGAGCCGTTCCTCCAGCGAAATCCCAATGCGTGGCGTAACTGAGAGTGCGGCTACCGGTTCCGTCCTGAGTAATGAAGATGGCGCCAGACTGACCCGCCACCATGTTGGACGGGTTGCCAAGCTGCCGGCTGCCACCGAGCGTGACGCTGAAGAAATTGCTATCCGCGAAATCCACGGCAATCGTGGCACCGTCGCTCAGCGCCGTGACTTCCCCCCGCTGCCCCTTTGTCCAGGTCTGCGCGGTATCGAGCGCAGGGCCGGTGTTGGCGATCGTGATCGAGCCTGATCCATTGGTCACGGAAATCCCCGTACCAGCGGTCAACGTCGCCTTGGCCAGGGTATTGCCCGTGCTGTTGCCGATCAGCAGCTGGCCATCGGTGTAGCTCGTCTGCCCAGTGCCGCCATCGGCGACGCCCAGGGTTCCCGTGATCGCGGAAGCGCCCAGATCCACAGCCAGCTCGGTGGCTTCAATGACCAAGCCGCCATTGGCCTTGAGATCCGCCGAGAACGTCGTACCCGTCAGGTCCAGACCATCACCGGCTGTGTAGCCCGCCGCCGCTGCTGCAGTGATCGTGATAGACCCATCGCCCGGGGTGATGACGATGTTTGATCCTGCCGTCAGCGACGCCTTGGTTAATCCGCCAGCGGCATTACCAATCAGGAGCTCGCCACTGCTGTACGTGGTTTGCCCGGTGCCGCCATCGCTGACAGCCAGGGTGCCAGTGATCGAAGCCGCGCCGAGATCAACGGCCAGCTCGCCGCCCTCGATCGCCAGCCCCCCGGCTGCCTTCAGGTCAATAGAGAACTCAGTGCCAGCCAGGTCCAGCCCGTCGCCTGCGGTGTAGGACTGACCAACGGAAACCTCCTTCCATGGCGTGCCCAGGACGGGTTCCGCGAAAAAGCGCCCGTTCTTGCGATCCACGTACAACGGACGCTTTTCAGGATCGCGGATGCCTGCCATGCGTCTTGAGCCACCAGCGCAAGTCTAACGAGACCCAGCTAGGGAACAATGACGGGCGAGCCTGGTGCGCCGGGTTTCAGCTTCTCAAGGACTGGGTAGTCCACCCCGCCCTTGGTCACGTAATCCTGGAAACGCTGCGTTGCGGCGTTGAAAATCTGCAGCGCCTGCGTGCCACGCGGTAACCACCAATCGTTGTTCCGGCAGTTCGCCGCTGCTGGTTGCACACCGTCATTCCACAACAAGGGTGCAGCAGAGGGTCGAATGCCGCGCCGGACGTCACCACCTGGGAAGATCACGAGTCCCACGGAGTCCGCCAGGGTCAGCAGGTAGCGATCCCAGTTCACGCCCTGCATCCGGTAGAACTCCATCGGGTCGATCGACCGGTAGTGGGCCTCCAGTCGTGCGGCCTCCTCCAGCAGATCCCGTTCCCCGGCGGTGGGGTAATCACTGGGCTCTTCCCATGGCACACCGCACTCCCAGCGCATCGCATGAATGTGCTTGCATTCGCGGCGTTCATCTCGGCGCTGGGACAACGTGCGCCACTGGCGGTAGTAACTGATGCCCTCCCGCTCCCAGGCTGAGTTGACCGTGCGAGAAGCACTGGGCAGGGGAAATGTCTTGACGATGCCGCCCGTCCCGGGGAGTTCCTCGAGATCAGCGATGTCACCAGCCAGGCAGTCCGGGCAGCAGCAGAAGAACTTGAACGAGCTGCACAGATACCGCGACCCATCGGTGTTCCACGTCAAAGGAGCAGCAGGGTCGTAGGCCGGTGCGCTCCAGTACACGCGTCCCCCTCGAGACACCCGCACCTGGGGCCTGGAGAGGTCGAACACCAGGGTGCCAGCGCCGGGGTTGGCCGCAATCAGGGTCAGCGCCACGCTGCCCGCCGGTTTGCGGATCAGGTCATCGGGGTAGCTCGGTCCGCTGGCGGTGTCTTCGAACTGATCGCCGATGAACGAACCATACACGGCAATCTGCTGCGGTGTGTAGAACCCGCTGACCCGGTACACCAGGGTGTGGTTGCTGGGATCGGGATCGCTCGTGTTCAGCGTGATGTCCGACGCGTCAATGGCAGCAGGGAGGATCAGGCTGCCTCGCGTCCGTGTGCTGGTGTACCAGGCCCGCTCAGGGCTATTGGCGCTCGGGAAGACCGTGGTCACCTCCTTGGAGCCAGCGGCATCCAGCTCATCAGCCCCTCCAGCGGAGGCGGCATTGAGAAACCGCGCCAGAGAGTGGATCTGGTAGTCCGCCCACATCCGGTTCGTCCCGAAGTAGTAGGACTGCCCGAGGATCCACCGCTTGTAGTCCGAGTTGCGGTTGTACTGCTCCAGGATCGAGGGGTACGTCGTCCCGCCGTACTGCCCGGCCCAGCCGCTCTTGTCGGGGTAAATGCCAGCGGGCTTGGGGGCGACAGGGCGGCTGACGCTACCCAGCCCGAGATTGCGATTCAGTCGAGAGCCGACGCGCTTCGGCATCAGCCAAAGCGGCTGGCGTAGTAACCAGCGGCGGACCCGCTCCCGGCTGCTTGGATGGAACGCTGCCGGGCTTGAACGCGATTAGAGGGTGCCGCCCCTGAGGCGCGCATCACTTCCACGGTGGGCCCGCGTCGATCCAGCACACTGTCAGTGGTGTCGACGTTGGCCACCACATTGACGCCACGGTCACGCCGTGGCGCACGCGTCACTGCCGTGCCGCCACTGGTGAGATCAGCGGGGCCAGAGGGCGGACCCTGATTGGTACCGGTGCCGCGCCGCGGGACATCCAGCTGCTGCGTGATGGTGTCTTTCTTGTAGTTGTCCAGCTCGGAGCGGTACAGCTCTGAATCCGCCTTGACCTTCTCAAGCTCCTGGCCGAGGGTGCCGATCTTGGCCGAGCTCTCGTCGTAGCGACCGAGGACCTCCTTGTACTGGTTCTTGGCGGTATCGAGATCCGTTTTGTAGCGATTCAGCTGGCTCTCGTAGTCCGCCAGCTTGAACGCATTGGTGCTGGCCTCGTTGCGATACTCGTCCAGCTGCCGCTGGTAGGCCAGGAGCTCACTGGTTGATGAACCGGTCGACGCGCCACCGGACGATCCCCCGCCAGACGTTGAGCCGAATGACTGGCTCGGCGTAGGAGTCTTGGGCGCAGCAACCGATGACAACAGCTCCTTGCGAGCAAAATCACCAATGGGCAGGCTAGTGCCAAGCCAGCCCTCCAGGATTTGCGCGTCGCTGTAGCCGGCAGCCCTGGCTCGCTGCAGGTCGCCTTCGCCAAGGCCTCCAGGTTTGCCCTGGTCCCACTGAAATGCCATGACTGCTGCTCCTTAGAAGAATCCGCCCTGGGCGAACACGGTCAACTGCGTCCCGGCCGGGTTGGTCAGGATCACGTCGGTGCCCACGTAGAGCAGCGCACCGGAAGGCACGTAGAGGCCGGTGTTCTTCTTCTCCACCTCATCGGGATACGCCGATACCGTCGCAGCAGGGGAGGCCAGGCAAGGCACTGGAACACTCAGCGGCGGCAAGGGGATATTGGTCCGCGTGCCCAGGGTGCCGCTGCCGTTGATCGTCACACCGGTCACGTAGGCGGTGTTGAGATCCGTGATCAGCGACGCAGAGATGGCCGTACTGATAAATACGCAGATCCGACTGGCCGTGACGCTGGACTGGTTCTCGACCACGGTCATCGAATCGATGACGGCGCCGTCATTGGCGCTGCAGTCAACGATCAATGTGCAGCCGGTGCCGACAATCCTGTTGAGATTGGTGGATGCAGTCAGGCAGGCAGTGCTGCCGATCCGGGCAAACGAAAGCAGTGGCCGGTCCACCAGCATCGCTTGCTTGGACGTGGAGGTACTTGCCATGCGACCGCGATTCTCCTGATCAGTCTATCGAGACTCAAGTGGTTGCTTTTCGGGTGACGTTCCGTTGCGGACCGCTCCCGAAGCGGCTCATGCCGGTGGACATGCCACGGGGTTCTTGATCGGCGCGGCGTGCCTCAAAAGCGGCACGACTCTGGCTGTCGAACCGAGCCAGGGGGCTTTGCGCTGGATCAAAGCCAAACGTCGCACCACCCGGCTGCTTATCGCCATCGGTGGCAGCAGGGGCGGGGGATCGCCAGGCGGCGCCCCATTGATCGGGCTTGGTGAGTACCGGCTGGGTACCGACGACAACCTGTTCGCCATCGCCGTAGGGGTTCTGACGCCGAAAGGTTTCACCCGGGGCGGGCGCGTCGTTGGCGTAGCTCGAACTGTTGGGCACGAACGACTGGTAGTTCATCGGGTTGTTGGGAACCCGACCACCACCAAAGCGTTGCTTGATTTCCGACTCCCGGCTGCGATCGACGTACCAGTGGCCCGTGCCGTTGTCAGGCGTGACCTGGGGCTGCCGGACAGGGCCGGAGCGGTACTTGAGGTGCTCTGACTTGGCCATGGATCAACCCGCGTTGAATGCGATGCCCTGGACGCCCAGCTTGTACTTCTTGAGCAGGTCCTCCGAGAGGGTCCTGCTCTCGTCGCTGAATGCCTGGCTCATGTTTGCCTCGGGCAGCGGCGAGTTGAAGTTCAGATTGCTGGCCTGAGCCGTGGCCTGCGGGACAAACTCAACACCCTGCTGTGCCATCCCATAGGCCGCAGTCGTTCCCAAGGGGCTGGTGGAGAAGGGTGCCTGCGCCTGATCGATCCACTGCGTGCCGTCCCATTGCTTGCCGTAGTACTTCTCACCGATCACGGTGCCTCGCTCTGGCGCTGGGCCCGGTGCATCAGCAGGCGTCCAGGGGGCTGTGGGGGCGCCGCCCTCGGAGTAATCAGGCGCTTCGCTGAGCTGACTCTGCAGTGGAGCAGCAGGGCGCTGCTTGGCGAGGAAGCGGTCGACGATGTTCATGCCATCGGCGCCCTTGGGTGCGTTCTTGTTGGCCTCGATCCACGCAGCGATGTCAGCGCGTTGGCCGTACTCCTGGCTGCGCTGATCCACCAGTGCTGGGATTTCAGCGAAAGGATCCTTGGCGCGGGCCTCGGCGTAGGCGCCTGCTGCTTTGACGGCGTCCTCTCCTGGGAGAATCCGCTCGCTGATGTTGGCGCCACCGGCGTTTTGGGACATCTCGTTCATCCGCTCCCGAGAAGCACCCCGTCCGGTGGTGATCGGCGTGGGAGCTCCAAGACCTGGAGCAGCAGGGGCAGGGCGAGTAGCCGGGGCGCTGGGGCGAGGCGCAGGCGCTGCACCCGGCGCTCCAGCGCCGTAAGTGCGCTCCAGCTGGGTGGGCTGACTACTGCGGCTTGGCATCCAAACGACGTTGCCGTTCAGCTCCGCCGGATAGAGCGTCTGTCCCCCGAAATTGACGCCCTTCGCGGCGTTCCATTCCCGGCCGAATCCGGTACCCAGGGCTCCTGCGGCGGCGGCACCCGGCTGCACCAGGACCTGGCGTCCATTGAGTCGGGCTCCATAGGCGGGGCCACCGGGCACCGTCGCGCCAAAAGCCGCATCACGCAGCTGAACGGGTCGACCGCTCGCGGCCTTTTGCACGTTGGCCCGCTGCTGCGAAGCGCGCCGCTGGCGGGGCGACGTCATCTGAGCTCCCTGGCCGAACAACCAGTACATCGCCTACCTCCAGCTGGAAAAACCTGTGTATTGGACAAGCCGTGTGCCCACCGACGTATCGGCTGGGCCCGGGACGGCCATGATGAATTCAGCCCCGCTGCGCTCAAAGGCGTAGCGACGCACCTCCTCGCGCCGATAGTTCGGCACGTAGAGCGTCTCCGCCAGGCGATCCACCTCGCGCAGGTAGATCTCCCAGTAGTCGCGATCGGCCTTGACCGGATCGCTCTGGTAGATCGCTCGCTCGGTGTCGCCCGTGATCCGCTCAATGCGGCTGGGCTGCGGCTGCGTTTCGTCGCGGAAAATCTGCGACACGCGGTATGCCTTGTCGCAGCGATCCAGGTGCTCGGTGACCCGGGCATACCAATAGGAATCCGGGATCCGCGCAACCGCTTCCTCGAAGCGGGCGATGTCACCCGCAGGGAGGCTAGCGCCGGTATTCAGGCCTAAATGCCAGCGCGCCCTGCTTTTCTCGTAGTCGGATAACTCCACGCGCCAGGGGCAGCAGGGGCTCCCTGGATTCTAGGGAGACTCAGACGAGTCTCAACCGACGTAGACCAGATCCTCCTTGATCACCTCGTCCCAGTCCACGCGACCCACGCGTCGGACCTGCTCGAGGTTCTGAAATTTCTCACCGGGGAGGCTCATGCGCAGCTCCACGATCTTGCGCGCCGTCGAGAAGCCAACGCCCTTGATGCGCTTGGCGATCTCCTCGGCTGACGCGGCATTGAGGTTGACCCGCACGTCGGGCGGGATGGCAACAGGGGGCATCACGTCCTCGTCCACTTCCACTTCAGCGGACTGAGGCTCGGGCTTGTTGCCGGTGCGACCCTTGCCGGGCTCGTATTCCACGAGATCCGCCAGGGGGACGTACTGAATGGTTCCTTGAGCGTTCTTGACCATCGCGTACTGAACGTCGTGATGGGCCACAAGCTCAACGATCTGGCCGTTTCGAGTGTTCTGGTATAGCGCCATGGCCAATGGTGTAAGGGCGCCCCTCGCGGGACGCCCCGTAGTTTAGGGAGTAAATCCCTGGGTGCTCACCTCGAGAGAGGCAGCAGGGGGGATCAGGACTCAGTGACGAACGGAATCCGCACTGCGTTCAGATCCGAGGCCTCATCATCGAGGAAGTAGAACACGTCCACGATGATGGGGGTGCCGCCGTCCAGGCTGGAGGTCATCCCCGAGCCGGCAGACTGGCTGCCGTTGTCGGAGAACACCTTCAGGGTGCGAGCGGCGGTCTGGGCCACCGGCGTGATCACGCTGGTGAACACGGCCTTGGGGGCGATGGTGCCGTTGGCCACGACAACGTCCTCTGCCTTGGTGGCAATGTCGTTGTCAGCCAGGGCGCCAGCGGCAGTGTTGCCGATGGCAATGGCCACCTTCAGCTCGTTGGTATTGGTGCCAACGATGCCGGAGTAGGCGGTGCCAACGCCGCGGTCCTTGCGCATGTCGGGCACACGCATGGCCAGGCCGTACACCTTGGCGCCCGAGGGGACCACCAGGGAGGTGATGTCCGCACGGGGCTTGTCGTCCTGACGCATGTCAGGGCTGGGGATGGTGATGTCCCAGCTGGTGGCGCTGGTCGAGGTGATCAGCGCGTAGCCGGTGATGTGGTAATACAGCCGGCCGGGAACCGCGACAACGGGCTGACCCTGATACGAGCTCAGGGCATTGACCCAGTTACCGGGATACACTTTCTTCGCCATGGTTTCTACCTCCTATCAGTAGACGAAGGAATAAGCCACGCTTACGAAATCCTTGTTCAGGATTTCGAAACCAGCGAAGAGGGACCAGATCATGATGATAAAACGACTGAAGTCGTCGTTGTTATTCAGGAGGATCTGGGCGTTGTTGCCGCCGATGCCAACGCCAACGGCCTGAGGGCCGAAGAACAGCATGGGGGCAGCGGTGGTCACCGTGTTCGTGATCGAAGCATCGGTGATGGTCACCTGAAGGGACTTCTCGGGCAGGTTCGTAGACTCGAACCAGCGTCAGTGTTGTTACCCCAGTGGCTCTTTATCCACTGGCTCTGCCGGTTGCATGGGCTCGACCCGGCAGCTCAGACTATCTCTTGTTCCTGCTCTGAAAACCTTGAAACTTGCGGCATTGGACCCGGCCTGGCTGCGTCAACAGGCGGCAAGGCGCTCGGACCGAGAGATCGGGCTTGAGCTTGGCGTTACCCAGGCAACCATTCGGTACCACAGGCGCAAGCACGACATTCCCTCGTACACGCAACTGACTGGCAATATGAAGCTCCATTCGACCGGAGAGTCCCGTCGAAGAGGAACTCACTCGAAAGCCTCGTCGGAGTCGCTAGACGTCAGCTACTTCTCCTCGATTGACGCCCCCGAAAAGGCGTACTGGATCGGGGTGCTAGCCACGGACGGCTGCGTCTCGGAGAACTCAAGGATCTCCTTATCGCAAACGGCCTCAGACGGAGAACTGGTTGACGCCTTTGCGGCAGCCGTGGGTGCGCAGATGTTTTTGCGAACCCGGAAGGTGACTCACGATGGCTTCTTGGGAGACAACAAAACCAGACTGTCTCGCTGTGTTCGCTTCACCTCTCGCCAAATGGCGAAAGACTTGGCACTCCAAGGCATCATCCAGCGCAAAACCAGGTCACTACGAGTATCGCCCTGTGCGACAAGCTTTCCGGCAGCCTACTTTCGAGGTTGCCTCGACGGTGATGGCACAGTTGGTAAGATCAATTTCAAGTTCTCGAGCGGTTCCGAGACTTGGATTGACGAAGCCCAGGAGCTGATTCGCCTGCACACTGGGCGCACCTTGCGAAAATACCGCCAAGTCTCGACCTACACCGGTGGCGAGGTCTTTGTCCTGCAGGGCGTCCGTGGTGACCAGCTGGTTCTAGAATGGATGTACTCCAAACAGGGCGGCCTTATAAGAATGGAGCGTAAGTTTCTTCGGTTTTCTAAGTACTGGCTCGAGCGTGAATCGAGCTGGTGGAAGGATCGAGCAGGAGCCAGGGCGCTCGTGGAAGAATTACCGGCCGTTCTGGCCTCGTCTTCTAGTCGTTGAACCTTCCTCCCATTCCTGGAAGGCTTGGCTGCTGATTGGCCTTCTGTTATTTTTTTAAGCATTCACGCTTGCCGTTGCCGACTACGTTGTAGCACTAACAGTTTCGAGTGGCTTCCCAGCAATTCACCCTGAACTAAGCAACTGCTTTCGCAATTGCTGGGGCAGCTTTATTTACCCCTTCAAAAAGAAATCCCGTTGGCATCACAGGCTGACCAGCAACAAAGCCGGCCTGCCCATAAGCAGGACCCATGCCACGGAAGAAGTTGGCGTTAGGAGCCAGCTCCGGCTGCATGGGGTTCACCATCCCGTTACCGGCGTAACGGGCGATTTCGCGGAAGGCATCGTTCTGCCGCAGGTGCATCATTGCGGTGGGATCCGCGATGCAGCGGTAGTAGCCATCAGCGAACGTCGGAACGTTCCGCTTCCGCATGTCCTTGACCACCTCGAGGAGGTCGGTCTTGACATCAAACTTTGCCGACTCACCTGCCGAGTAGGTCAGGTAAGGGGCGCTACCCGCCTTGGCTTTATCCAGGGGGTAGTAGTAGCCGCCTTTGGTGCTGTCAGCCTGGCCATTGGCTTCGGCTTTGAACAGCTCATCGGCGAATACACGATCGCGCCAGCGCCTATAGTCCGTATGTACTACTCAGGTTTCCCTGAGGCCTGACTATCTCTTCACCCCCGGCTGCTGCCGATCGGGTGCGGGGCGCTCATGCTGGTTATTAAGGGGGCTCAACCCCGCCAGTAGTCGATGCACGTTCCAGCGGTGTACCGCTGGCTTCGCTCAGGATTGCCATAGGCCGCAGCCCTTAGGTTTCCCTGAATTCACCCCGTTATCACTAATCGATTACTCGATTAGGCGACAACTGTCTTATCGAGAAGGGTCAAAGACCCGATGGACTGGTGGAACACGTTAAGGTTCCCCGTGTCCAGAAGTAGACGCTGCGCGGTCAGCAGTGTTTCCCTAGCGACCTTAAAAGTGCTAGGAGCGGTAGTATCGGTAGGATCTGCAGGTCCAGTATCAAGTTGTTACCCTAGAGGCTCTTTATCCTCTAGCTCTGCATCTTTGCCATCGATGCAGTTCAGACTATCTCATCACCCTCTGCGGAAGCAGGGAGGGCGCAGGGCACTCGTGTCGCCTTATCGTCCACCTCCGTAGAGGCCTGGGACTCGCTTAGCCATTCAGACACGGGGCCTGTCCGGCCAAGGTCAGCTTTGTACCCGACGCAGGGCAAGATGTATGGCTTGACCGCGTCAACAAGATGGCGACATTGCCTTGAGTGCCACCTTAGGTAATAAAGTCCAGAAGAATGTCTTGTCGTGCTAGCGACCGCTCCGGTCAATTGCTGAATCCAATCAGCAATTGCCTGTGTTTCATCAAAGCTTTTGCTTGCGGCCAGCCAACCGGATCGCTCAATTTTCAGAGTACCAGTCGGGCGCCGCCGACGACGGACCTCAAGGGAGCCGTCGTCCATCCAAAACATGGCCAGCTCTCTTACGCCCATGCGAGAGAGGAGGTCTTTGGTGATCGTCTTAGTTCCCCCTGGATACATGAGATCATATGCCCAGCCCAGCCCTTTTTTGCTGGTTACTGTGAATTGAACTGAAGGATACTTGCCTTTGGCAAGATCATTAAGCAGGTTGGCATTAGTACCCAGGATTGCGTTTAAGCGCTGCAGCTGCCACAAAGCATAATCTTTGTGAGCCTCTTTTCGAAACACATGCAATCCAATGCTGCCAGAGCGAGAATCCCGGTGAAGGCAGCCGTCCCCGAGAGCGCAGCCAAGAACAAAAGCTTCGTCTTCTGGAGTCATTTCATCACTGACAGCGTTAGTCGTTGAACCTTTCACGCATTCCTGCGTGACTTGGCTGCGGATTCACCAGTAGCTGGAGGCGTCCCCGCAATTCACCCTGTTTGCAACATGGTTTTCACCATGAGGGAGCGTACCATGCGAGCGCCAAGGCGCGCGCACTCTCACTCAGTAAGAGTCACAAGAACCTTATCCTTCACGATATTCCGCGAAGAAGCTGTGCCCAGAGTTTGGTCAGCAGTGCGGGCTCGACTATCTTTCGTTCCGGGTGCGCCCCAGAAACGATACACATTGTTACCTCAAGGGCTCTTTATCCCTTGATTCTTGTGGTTTACCATCCCACAAGGTCAGACTATCTCATCAATTGCCATGCAATTGTTCCGCGCTCGTGGATCCATTACCGAGTTTCCTCTCGGGATCTAGTCGTTGAACCTTCCAGGTCGTCAACCTGGCTTGGCTGCGGATTCCCCGGTATAGCGGAGGGGTTCCCGCAATTCACGGAATTTTAAGACCGCAATCTACGGTCAAGTTGCACTGTCTGACCCGGTTGTTTGGAGAAGTCGTGAACAACAACCGGCTCGACTGCCATCTCAACGATATAGCTGGGATGGGGTCGATAAAGCTCTGCGCCTAACAGCTTCGGAAAATCATTGTCAATCCACATGGGATGAAATGCTCCGTCAAGTTGTCAAGGTGCGCCTGACTCGACTGCCAGGCGGGAGAAGAACGAGCGCTGTGGCGCGCATTGCGTCTCCTGAGTCGCACTATAGTGTGGGTTTCTAGGGAGCAATTTGTGGACACCGCTGATGTGCGCGGTCTCCTGGCTTTACTGCTGGCTGACGGAAGCCTCGTCCTCTACCCCAGTCCCTGCGGGGGTTACGTCCAGTTGACGCTCACTGCAGGGCTCCACGAGATCGCCTACCTGGAAGAAAAGGTCGCCGAGTTCCAGACTTTCATCCCCACAAAAGCCGTCATTACTCCCTATAAGAGTGCTGAGCGGGCCAACGGAAAGCGCACGGATGTGCTGCGTTTCCGGGTGTCGACCACCAAATTGCGCCCCATCTACAACATGCTCTACCCCGGGCGTGTTCGCCGCATCACCCGCAATGTGCTGGATGTCTGCGGCGCACGAGCAGCAGCATGGCTGTGGGCCGAGGGCGTTCGCCACGTCAGCAAGTCCCGCATCGAGCTCGCCCGGGTCGGCGCCACCGAAACAGAAGCGCACCTTGTCGGCGGCTGGCTGGAGGTACTTTGCGGTGCGCGTTGCTCCCTGGCCGCAACACCCCGCAAGCGCCCCCGGCTGCTCTTCGATCGAGAACAGGCCGAGAAGATCACCGACGCTCTGCGGCCTTACGCCCCCAGGAGTCGCGTCCACCTCTTTGCCGCCAGCCCCCAGATCACCGATGTCAGCACCATTCGTAGCGCGCGCAGTCAGCTACTGCTTGGGGCGGGGACGCCTCTCCCTGAAGGGCCGCAACAAGGTGCCGTGGCTGGAGATCCAGCGCTGTGAAACGGAACGCACCTACCTCGATCACCAGCTGCGCGCCCTACGGAAGCTCAACCACGGCGAGCTCTGCCAAGGAGAGATCCGACTGAGCGAGAGCGAGGGCTTCTACGACCGGCTCCGGCTGCGCTTCCAGGCCAGACCGCTCTACCGCGTGTGGGATTTGCTCTACCCCCGCGACGAACGGCAGATCAATCCAGAGGCGCTGCAGGTGGCTGGGCCCCTGGGAGCTGCATGTCTGTGGCTGGACAACGGTCACTGGCTCAGCCGCAACACCGGCTGCATCCGGGGATTGGGCTCCCTGGAGGAAACCCTGATCGTGGCGGAATGGCTCTGCGACATGAACGTGCCATGCCGCTATGACGTGCTGAATGGCGATCACGCCCGGGTGCTTCTTGGCGTGACGGGCATGCAGCAATTCGTGAAACTCACTCGCCCACTGACCCATGTGAGCATGCGCCACAAATTGAAACCTCCCAAGAAGGATTCGTAACCTGAGTGCAGCAGGGGAGAGCGGCGTGTCCGTTGATCAGTCCATTCAGCACCTGGCCACGCTGCGCTCCTACGGCGGCGCGGATTCCACGGCGCCCTCGTTCATCAGGCCCCAGTACGTCCGCTACAACAGCATCGCCAAAGCACAGGACCTCGGCGCCATTGCCAGCCTGGACGCCATTGTCAGCGGCACGGTCGGTGCAGAGGCTGGAGCTCCGACGCTGTTTTTCCGAGTAGAAACCCTGGCCCGGGCTCGGATCGGCATCGCCAAGGCGTCGATCAACAGGTTTGTGGATGCCACGATCTCGATCGGCGTGGTGGACGAGAAGCTCGATCCTCTGCCCGTGGGTGACAGCGGCTTCGTGGAACCGGCCGAGACCTACGGCAACCCGCCAGGCACCAGTGGCCTGCTACCCCCGGGGATCTACTACTTCACCATCACGAGCAGCCGCTGGCAGATTCAGCCGTTCGAAGTCTTCATCACGGTGATCTCCAACCGTGAACTCGAGGGCGACACCACCGGCAGCCTGATCCTGGAGGGCCGCCTTGCGCTGGTCAAGCTCGATGGAGCAGCAGGGGGACTGCTGGATGCCACCGCCGCGGCGCCCACCGGCTCGGCGCTGGATCTACTGGTTGGCAGCGCTGGCGGCATCCTCGAGATCAGCAGTGGCCTGGCGATCCTGGGCGGCACTGCTGGCGGCACGTTGATCCTGAGCGGCTCCTTCGGGACGCGCTGGGAAATCGAAGGCAGCGCTGGCGGCACGGCGCCGGTCAATGCCGATCTGACGGTCTTCACGCCCTACTGAGCACCAGGTCTCCTGCCATGAGCGCCAGAGCAGGCAGAATAGAGCCACTGCCGGCGCCGCAAGATGGCCTTTTCCCAGTACCTGGCTACCGCGATTCTCAACTGGTTCAAGGACACCCCGTTCCCGACCGATCTGGCGACGATTTACGTGTCGATCCACAGCGGCGATCCAGGCGTAGCGGGCACCTCGAACGACATCACCAACTCGGTGCGCGGTACTGCCAACCGCGTCTCGATTGCCGCATCGGCGCTCGGCGCTGTGGGAGCAGCCAGTGGCGGCGGCTTCCAGATCAGCAACACCAGCACCGTTCAGATCACGGCCAGCGCCGCCAATGCCGCACCAGCGACGGCCACTCATTTCGGCATCTGGGATGCGGTCACTGGTGGTAACTTCCTGGCCTCTGGTGCATTGAACACCTCGGTGTCAATCGTGAGCGGTGACACCGTGCAGTTCAACACCGGAGCCATGGCCATCAAGGTTGTCTGATGAAACCCAAGAAATCCGTCGTCGCTGAGCTCCACCGCGAGCCCATCAAAAAGAAGACCCGCCAAGGTGACGGGCTTCGCAGCAAGCCAAACCACGGCCGCAAGAAATCCCGCGGCCAGGGTTCCTGATCAGGTCACCGTCAGCGTGCCGGCATTGGAGGCCACCAGCGGTGAGCCTCCATCGGAAGAGATCCGCACGCGGTACTGGCGACCATTCAGGCCGGTCACGCTGCTGATTGCCAGGGTGGCCGTGGTGGCGTTGGTGTAGACGCCTCCGTTGCTGATGTTGGTCCAGGTGGCGCCGCTGTCGGTGCTGATCTGCCACTGGTAGCTCAGCGATCCGCTGTCATTGGTGGCCGCAGTCACCGTGAACGTGGTGCTACCCCCGGCTGCAACGCTGCGGTTGGGCGGCTGCGCGCTGATCGTGATCAGCTCAACATCCAGCGACAGCTGATACTTCAGCGTGGATTGGTCCTTCCACTCCACCACCGCCCAGAGGCGATCAGCGGAGTTCACCGTGAAGGGACCGAGCGATACGGTCTGCTCCTCGCGGCTCGGGGTTGCCTTGCCCAGGCACGTAATGGCCGCGGTCGGCGCCGCGATTCCACCGGCCTGTTTCAGCAGGGCGACGGAGCCCACAGCGCGATGGCGGGACCGTAGGCCGTTCTCCGAGTAGGGCGCCAGTGACAGGGTGTACGCCACGTCGGTCACACCGGTGCCGGTCGTGGTGATCGGATAGCGGTCCACATGGGCCGCAATCCCGCCGAGATCGTAGAAGTCGGACTTCATGTCACCGGAGAGCGGCACTCCCAGGCGAGCGGGACCCGTGATGACACGCCTGCCATCCAGGCCACGACGGTTGATTTTGTCGACGACGGCCATGACGACCCGGCACCAATCCTCTGGCCCCAGTCTACTGAGACTCAGTAGTCCCAGATCGCAGCGGGACGAACCCCGGGCTGCTTGCTGAACTTGCCCCCAGATCTGGTGTCAACGTGGATGAACCCCTTCTTGCGGCCATCGCCGTAGCCGCCGCTCCAGCGCTTGACCAGCCACTGGTGGAAGCTCTCCAAGGATCCACCGATCGGGTAGATGTCCAGGGCCATGCCACGGACGTGGTAGCTGTTCGGCGCGCCACCCACCTGGGTGTTGATCGGCTCCGGACGGTATCCGCTCGTCACACCGATAGGCCCATTCCACGCCTCACGGATGGCATCGAACTGCCGGCAGACCTCCAGGATGGCTTTCTCCTCGGGGCTGCCTGAGCGAGGCCTGCGGCGGCTGTCGTACTGCAGGACCTCACCCACGGTGATGTACTTGCCCGCCTTGGCATTGAAGTCGTTCCAATCCACGAAAGCAGCAGGGGGGCGCGGATCCGCGGCATAGGGCTCCCAGTGCGGCGTGAACACCGCCCACCGGCTGCCATCCTCAAAGGTCCACCACGCGTGGCCATCGGCAGGGATCTCTTCGACCCGGGCGACCTTCACGATGGATCCAGCAGACTTGGCCTCTTTGCCGAGATCCGAGAGGTACTTGGAATCGATCGGCGCCTTCTTGAGGAACGTGTCCTGTCTGCATTGAAATTCGGCAATCATGTGGTCCTCCTGAGACCAGAGAGATGCTTCGGTCTGCCGGCGCCTCGTCAGGCCAGCCAGTGGCTTGCCGCCTGCCTTGTCGTAGAGCAGCAGGGCGGCGGGGACTTCTTTGTAAGCACTGGGATCCGAGAAACCGCGCTTGAGGGCGTCGCTGATGGTCTCAAAGCCCTCGGAGCCGTAGAAGCGGGCCCCCAGATTCCACGCAAAGCTCAGCAGCACCGCCTGGCGTCGCTCGCTGAGGGAGCCGAAACCAGGGATCCGGCTGACACCTGGAATGAATTCGTCGCGCAGCAAGCCGACCAGATACATCTTGCAGACATCCGGCGAGCAGACATCACCCATCTCGACGGGCTTGCCGGAGGGGTAACGCGTGATGCCGGCGCAGATCGTGGGGATGCCGATCGGATCGCGGTAGGCCTCGAGCTCGACGCTTTCGAATTGTTCAATCAGTGACGCTGCCAGCTGCAGCGTTCCGGGTTGCAGGCCCATAGACAGCGGCGAATCGTGTGGTGGGTTTGGCCATGGGCATCTGGCCCAGCGCCATGGCTTCTGCCAGATCAGTGGCAGAGGAGTCGTTGTATCCCTTGGAGCGCAGCAACTCGTAGGTCGCCATGAAGGACTCCATCGAGTCAGCGCCACCGGGGTTGATCAGCTCGGGACCGATGGGGCGACTCGGAGCAGGCCCGCACGAGGAATGCGGGTCGCTCTCGAAATACTTCGCCAGCGCATTGTGAATGGCGGCACCACCAGCAAGTCGCATTGGAGGTGATCACAAACGTGGCACCCCCAATGTAATGCGCCATACCAGGGCGCTCAGCGCATGCCAGCTGCGGCCATCACCTGCTGCGGCGACAGGTTCAGGAGATTGCGCTCCTGCATTGCCTTGACGCCCATCGGCAGCTCACCGGTGGCCTGAACAACCGCTTGGTTGAGTCCATTCTTGTAGCTCTCAAGGAGCTGGTTGGCCATCAGCTGCTGGGTGCCCTCGGCTGCCATCGCTGCCGTCATCGCACCACGCTCGGCCACGGCACCCTGCGAGAGGGCCGCCGGCATCATCGCGTCCTGCTTGGACGCCGTCTGCTGCAGAGCCGTTTGGACCTGGGTGGCCGCCGGGCCCTCCAGGAGCTCACGCGTTGCAATGGGATTCCGGGATGGAAGATTCATGGTGAAAGGCCCCGGAAACCGGGGCCGCGCAACATCAGGGCAGCAGGGGATCAGCCTTCGGAGACCAGCAGCTTGGCGCGCAGGTCTTCAGGGCTGGCATTCATCAGGAGCTTCCAGGCATCGGCCGGGCTGCGGTCGCTGATGGCGCTGAACGTGTTCCAGAAGTCGTTCCCACCGGCCTGGACAGCAGGGGCGGGCATCTCCATCTGGGGCCGCTGGAACGTGGGCATCGGCTGATAGCGCTGCTCGTTGGCAGCCACCTCAGCAGCGAGGCGATCCTGCGGGAGCTCCGTGGGATACGGACCGTTGGGCCCGAAGAACTCCTTGGTGTAGCTGGCCAGCACCTCGGGGTTGGTCAGCATCGTGTGGTACGCCGCGTTGTCCTGGGCGGCGCCCTTGATCACGGCGTGGGCGTTCAGCAGCTGCTCCTGCGTGACCTGCAGTTGCTGCAGGGCGTTGGCGGTCTGCTGTGCCTGGTTCAGCAGGGCGTCCTCGACGACGCACGCATAGCGGTTCAGCAGGGCCGGAGCTTCTGCACCGAAGTGGTTCAGAACCTCAAAGCTTTCGTTGCTGACGCTTTGCAGATACCCGTCGGTCGCGGGCGCGGTCGCGCTGCTGGCGTAGCTCGTCTGCGGTGTCGCCACCGGGTACGAGGCCGGCATTTGTGGGGATTGCCAAATCGGCTGCACCGAACTGGAAGCCACCGGGTACTGCGCTGGCGCCGCCGGATAGGCCGCCGGGGTAGGGGCCACCGGTTGGGTCGCCGCCCATGAGGGCACCTGGGACTGGGAGGTCTGCGTTCCGCTCAGGCTCGCGGCCAGGCTGTTGTACGCCTCCTGCCATGGGTTGGCCACCGGTTGAGCCGGCGCCGCCGAGTACCCCACCGGTGCCGTCTGGTACGAAGCTGGGGCGCTGGGGGCCGACGATGGCTGGTAGGCCACGCTCGGCGCGGGCGCGCTCGATGGGATCGAGGCCTGCGGGGTCACCGCTGGCTGTTGAATCGTTGTACTGTCCTGCATAAGTCAGCTCGCGCTTGAGGAATTCAAGAGCTCGGTAGACGTAAGGCGTCAGATCGAGCCGTGGGTCTGCCAGCATCGGCAGGTCTGGGGCCTGCGGATGCGGGATCTGCCGCATGTTCTGGATCAGCGACAGGAAGGTGCCAATGCTTTGCTGCGTGGCTTGAGCCATCCGGAATGGATAGCCGCTCAACATCGCGCTGCGTTCTTCGTCGGTTTTGTCCGGGAAGAGGTACCGAAGGGCTTCGATGCTGTTCACACCGAGCTCTTGGAGGTTCCGAACAACGATGCTGCTATTGAGGATGTCCTCGGTCGAGTCCTCAAAGACGGGACCCTTCCATCGCCATTCTATGCGGCGATCTCCGTCAGGAATCAGGCCAACGACGCCCGGCGGGAGCTGCTCCTGCTGCACCGCGTCACGGATCTTCTGATCCAGGGCCTGCATGTAGCCGCCAAAGGCCTGCTCGAACATCTGCACGGCCTGCACGAACTGCTGACCATCCTGGAACTGCTCACGGATCGGCGGCTCCGGCTTCTCCATACCAATGGCCGCAGAGAAGGAATCGCGGAAGATCTGCTCCTCGTGGTAGATGATCAACGCCAGCAGCTTGCACAGGCCGTAGGTCAGCAGGCCCCGGCACTTCCGGGCTGCCGTGGTGGCCACCCGTCCGTAGAGGGACTTGATCTCGTAGGCCGTGGCACCGGTGCTGATGCCGATCTCATCGACACCACCCAGGGCGGAGCGAATCTCCTCGCGGTACTGCTTGGCGTACAGGTTCTGGTCGCCCGACACAGCGTCCGGCGTGATGTACGCCACTCGGTCGTTCGCCTCGATGTTGGCGATGATCCGGGGCACTCGCATCCCACCGACGCCGCCGGACCCGAGGGGCTGCGACACCCGGGTTGATGGCCGACCCATCGCCGAGAACCCGGCTTGGGAGCTGATCGTGGGGCGCAGCTCGGTGTCGCCGCCCGTCTCGACCAGATCGTGCTTTGGGCGGCTCGAGACGAGTGTTGGATTCCCGTAGAACGTGATGTTGGCGCGGATGTTCTTGACGATGTCGTCGTGAACAACGATGTGCTCCGCCAGCCAGTCGAACTCGCCGGTGGCATCCATCCCGGTCGAGCGCATGTTGTTGAAGGCCTCAACCGCCGGGATGAATCCCAGGCTGTTGCGCAGGGTCCGGGTCGACGCCGGTGAATAGGTCGTCAGCACCACGCCCTGATCAAACGAGGGCTTCTCGCTGCTGATCGACTCCACGATCGTGTCCTTGCGGACCTTGAGTTTCACGTAGCGCAGGGAGCCCTGATCCCCCATGGTGCCCGGCAGGGCGGCCAGGCCCTCGCGCACCTGGAAGGAGTAGATCAGCTCAACCTCCTCGAGGTTCCCGGCTGCGTCGTAGTACGCCCGGTAGTTCTCCTTCGAGAACCACATGATCCGGTAGCTGTCGCGCACCGGCCGGAAATAGAAGAGCCCCTTGCCGTCGAGCAGGAAGTCATCGATCACCCCCTCCAGGCGGGCATCGATCTCGTTCTCCTCGACCAGCTGGGCAATGAAAGCCTTGCGGAACCCAAAGGTGTCCTGCGAGGGGTAGAACTCCAGCCCCTGGCGCAGCATGAACAGGCGCAGCTGCGACAGATGGCTCGACACAATCATCGTGTCGATGCCGCTCGCGCCATCACGCTTGCGGGCCGACTCGAGGATCTGTCGGAAGCGTTCGGAACGAGGTGCAGCGCTCATAGAGGTCAATCTACTCGTGTCTCACAGTGCGAGCGCCCCAGGGAGCAGCAGGGGGCTACTCCCATTCGATCTGGGCGGCGCCGCGCCTCATGAGGCCCTGCACCACGAGATTCAGCGAGTCGGCGCAGTCATCGTGCTTGGCGTGGCCGAAGTTGCACATCTCGTCGACGTACACCCCAAAGTCCCGGTACTTATTGAAGATCACCTTGCCGGTCTCGAAGAGCCCCATGATTCCGCGCAGCCGGGCCAGCTTGTCGCCACGGAATCCCTTCACGGGGCTGATCGTCATGTTGTAGAGCTGCAGCTGCTCGAACGCCACGCGCCGCAGGTCACCCTCGAAGGCTTTCTGGTAGGCCACGGTCTCCGGCCAGATCGTCACCGCGCTGTTGGTGGCGCCGTAGCTGCCGTCGCTGTCCTGGGTCAGCAGGTTCCACTCGGTCAGCAGTTCACAGAGGGCCTCGATCTTCTCGAGGTTCCCCATCGAGCGCATGCGCCGGTAGTCGATGATGTAGCACTTATCCTCCAGGCGCCCCGCCAGTGTGAAGACGGTCCAGTCGTTCCGCTCGCTGATGCCAGCCGAGAGGTCGATGCCGACCCCGATCATGTCGTAGGTCTCGGGGATCTCGCCCTTGATGAAGAGCTCCGGCGAGATGCCCAGCTCGGTGGAGCGCACCGGGTGGTTCTGGTACTGGTACGAGAACGCCACCCGGTCCAGGGCCTGCTGCTCCAGGAGCCATTTCACCGAGTGCCACTCCGGCCAGTAGCTGCGGGGGGAGCCGTCCTCGGCATACTCCAAAGCTGACTGGGTGATCACCTGCCAGCCGTACTTCTCGGTGAACACCGTGGCGAACAGGTCGTCGTGGTGGAACCGCGTCCCCAGCGCCACCGCACGGGCCCCCGGCAGCATGGTGGGCACAATCACGTTGGTCCAGTTGGTTTCCATCTCCCGGCGAATATCCGGGTTGGCGATGGATGCCCGACTCTTGATGGCGTCATCCACCACGATCAGGTTCGATCGCTTGGACGTGATCGTGCCCTTCAGGCCAGCGCAGGCGATCGTGAAGGCGTCCTCGCCGCGGATGTCCACCCCGGCTACGTCCCAGTCGATGCTCCAAAGCTCGTCGGAGGTCCGCGTCTTGGAGAGCTTCACCGTGGGGAAAATCTCCTGGTAGTCCTCCGAGCAGATCAGGTTCTTGATGGCGGCACTCTTGCCGCGCGCAACGTCGACGTTGTACGAGACATAAAGAATGCGCAGCAGCTGGCCAGCTAGCGCATGCTTGCCAATCAGCCAGGCAAGCAATAAGCAAAGCGATGTACTCTTGGCTGAGCCCCTGGGACTGAGCAGAACCGTATTTGGCCCAGCAATATCTTGCAGGTTATCATTGCTCTCATTGGTGATAAACGCCCGGTGCCACACCTTCATGTGTGCAGCAGGGGGCTTGCCCATCAGCTCGCAAAAGTAGCTGAAATCCCGCCGGGCCCGCTCGACGTGAGGCGGCAACGCGACCTGCTCCGGCTGCTTCTTGATCGCAAGCGCAGCTCGCTGCGCACTGCGGCGACGAGCGGCGGCAATAGAGGCTCCTGGCATATCACCAACGTACCCGCGTTTTTCACCACGCGAGCGCCTGAGCGCTCAGCTGTCTTCTGCCAGTTCCGCCCAGGCCGACTGACACGCCAGATCCAGCGCCTCAAGAACGTCGTCGTTCCCTTTGAAGATCGTCTTGAGCGAGCGAATCATGTGATCCGCGCCCGAGAGGATCAACCCACGGCGATCCAGGGCTTTGCTCATCTTGTCAATCTCAGCAATGTGGCCACGCAGCTCCTTGGAGAGCTGAGCGATCCGGGATCCGGCCACGTCCGCTTTGATCAGGTCCATCTCGACCTGTTGCCGCAGAAACGCGATGTCCCCCTCGAGCTTGACGATCTCACCCAAGAGGATCTTCTGGCGATTCAGCTTGGGATAGGTCGCCTGCACCCAGGACTCCAGATCCGTGAAGCTCCCCTCGTAGCCGAGAACGCCGGCATAGAGCCAGATCTCGTAGACCGAGTACGTGCTCTCTGCGTGACTCAGGAAAGCTTCACGGCCTTCATCGTCCAGCGCGGAAAGGAACGCGCCGACAGCAGCAGGGGGCGGCGAGCTCAGGCGCGCCATCAGGCGAAGAACCGCGAGCCCTGGGAGCGGATCGCACCGCGGGCGTCACGGCGGAGCTCCTTCTCCTGGTTGGTCTTCTCCTGGAGGTTCAGGCGCTCTTGCTGCCCCAGTAGTCCGATTCGGCGCTCCTCGCTGTCGGCGGTGTACTTGGTGCCAGCCAGCCCTGCATCGGCGACATACTTGCGACCCTCGAGGTCCGATTGCGCCGTGAAGCGCGTGCCTTCCAGGTCCTTGTCGGCACGGTAGTTCGAGGCCTGGGCCGTCTTGTCGGAGCCGTACATAGAAGCCTGGGCCACCTTGTCAGCGCTGTACTTGGTGCCCTCCAGGTCCAGCTGCTTGCCCTTGATCTGGAAGCCGCCCTGGATGTTGGCCAGATCGCGGGCGATTCCACCCTCTGCTTGCAGCAGGTTGAGGGCGTTGCCGGCCTTGAGGCTCTCCAGCCCGTAGCTGTAGTCCTTCAGGTTGCTCATCATGGCGGACTGGTAGTCCAGGTCGATGCCCGCCTTCATCCGGGTGGCAAAACTGTCGGCGAGCGTGCCGACAGTGAGATTCGCCAGGGTCTCGTTACCCGCGTACTTGTTGGCGAGATCCGTCAGCGCACCGGCGCCGCCCTGGTACCAGGACGCCCCCAGTGTTTGCGGTTGGTAGCCGGAACCGGATGCAGCAGATGCCATGAGGTGTCTCTCCCGTTACGCGCTGAGGGCGACCGCGAGGCCGCCAAGCTTGCCGAGGCCCGCCAGCATGTTGGCCACGTTCTGCTGCCCCAGCTCCCGCTTGGCGAGATCCGCATACATGGCGCGAGTTGCCGCTCGATCCGCAAGGGTCTTTTCGTAATCCTGGGAGAACCGGTTCAACACCGCCTGCTCGTGCTGCTGCATCGGACCGCCAATCACCTGCAGTACATTCCGCGCGTTGGCGTCCATCTTGGCGATATCTGCATCCGTTTGAAAGAGGGTGCGCTTCTCGATCGAGGCATCGTTCTGGCCAAGCGCGATGCCGCGATTCTCGAGGTAGCCACGATCCGCCTCGATTGCGTTCTGATTAGCGAGCTTCTGGTAGTTGGCAACAGCCGGAGCGATCCTATTGAAATCAGCGACCTGCCCTGCAATACCGCGCTGAGCCTGGTTGGATCGATACGTCAAAAGGCTGTCAACGGCTTTCAGTTGCGCCTCGGAGATGCCATTCTTGGCGGCCCACTCCCGGCGAACGTCCTCCGCCTTTTTCTGTACCTGGCCGAGATCAATGCCCGCCAGCTGTGCCCAGCCCCTCTGAAGCCAGTTGAGATCCTGAGTCATAGGGCAACCTCAGTACAGGTGCAGCAGGGAGGCTCTTTGCATGCTAGCTGGGGCGCCTAGCTTTCACCCCGAAGCCGCTGCAGCGCGGCGGTCGTCATCGCGCCGGACCTGGCAGTCGCATTGCCGAGCTGTGTCCTGAGCCCTTGCTCGTAGTTCAACTGCGCCAGGTAATCCGTACGCGGATCCACCTGCTGCAGGTTTGCCAGCGCAGTGTTTGCGATTCTGTTGCCGGTCCCGGTGGCGAAATCCATCGAGCGCATCAGATCGCCGGCCATACGCAAACGATCGCGGCGACGCGCAAATCCCTCCCGCATGGCAAGCAAGTCGCCCTCCGCTTTTGCCGTGGCACCGATCTGGGCGATTGGCGACAAAGTGTTCACCGCTGCCTGTAGGTTGGCCTGCGGGATGGCACCCAGTCCAATGGTGAACGCATTGGAGAGCAGTCGATCCGGGAGCTGCAGAGAGCGGGGATCGGGAACCCCTGATCCGAATGAGCTCAGGTAGTTCGCGGTAGCGCCAGCGCCGAAGTTCATCAGCCGATGGTTCCGATGTAGGGATTCACGGGCGACTGGTAATTCAGGGCACCAGCCAGTGCCTGACCCATCTGATTCTGGGAGTTCAGTAGCGACTGAGCAGCAGCGAGGCGCATCTGACGGGCAGCGTCAGCATCAGCCAGCGCATTCCGCAGGGAAGCACCCTCTTCGGCAATGGTCTGCTGAGCCCGAGCCTGCTTGAGATAGTCGCTGACCGCTTTGTCGGTCGGGCTTTGACCGGTGAGCGCCCGACCCAGGCCCGCGCCGGCCTCGCCAGCTGCACCACTGAAAAGCGCGGACAGAGCGGAAGCTCCAATGGTCGCGCCAAGGGGTCCACCCACAATGCCGCCACCAATGGCTCCAATTGCGCCAGGAAGGAGAGCCGTCAGACCAGCGGTTGCGGAGGGTACGACAGAGCGCAGTCCAGTCACGTTTGGATCTTGGTTTTGCGCTGCTTGAGCGGCAGCCATCAGTGCGGTCGTACCCGCCGCAAGACCGCCAAGGGCAAGACCTCGAGGACTCGTAATGAACTTGTTGACGCCAGTGCCGCGGTTCTGGAAGGAGGCCTTCAGGTCGTTCCAAATCCCACCGGCCGTCCGCATACCAGAACCGCCCGACGCAGAGGCAGCAGGCTGTGGAGCAGCAACGGCCACCTGGAGAAGATCGTTCAGGATTGGCGCGTCAATCGGCGTGGGACGCGGCCTGGGAGTCGCAGTAGGCGCGGCCCCGATGTCGATATTGCCGCCCCAGCCAGAGGAGTTGTATCCGTACGGCGAGAACATCCCGGGTACCGCGAAACTCAGTCTTCAGTCCAGTCTAGTTGGACTCAACCAAGGAATCCCCCGATAGCGCCCAAGCCCTTGCCAATCAGTGGCCCGGCCCCGGGGATGAAGCTCGCCGCGGTGCCCAGCAGATTGAACACGCCGCCAACGCCGCTCTTCTTGTTTCGGCGTGCGTACTCCTCGGCGCGCATCCGAGCGATCTGCCTATCCGTTGCTGCATTGATCCCCGCGCCGGCAATGTCGGCCATGGTGGAAGCATTGCCAAGGGAGGCATTCGAGAATGCCTTGACTGCCTTGTTGGAATCCTCCAAGCCACCCATCGCCGTCAGAGGCGTCTCCCCGAAGCTCGAATCTTCCCAGTAGTCGCGGTATCGCATGAAGCTCCCTAGAAACCAAGATCCAGGCCGGAAAAAGCTCTCCCAACCAAGTCGCCACCTCCGTTGAATCCGGAAGAGAACGCTCGATCGCCAAGCCCGCTGGTCTTGGAGAGCCAGCCGCTCCCGCCCTTAAAGAGGCCGGGGCCGACCGCGCCAAGCACCTTGGAACCGAGGCTTAGGACATCACCGAAGCCCATGCCGCCGCCGCCAGCACGCATCATCTCCTCAGCGGCCTTCTTGCGCCCGGCTGCCGAGATCGCCTGAGAAGCCAAACCGCTCATCAGTGCGCGATTCTGCTCGTTGACCTGGGAGAAGGCGTCAGAAAAAGCGCTGTCGTTGGCGAACCTCATGGCTGCAAGGCCTGAACATTGCTGGACGAATCCTCGCCATCCAGCGAGCGCCTGATGAATTCTAGGGTCTGTCCACCAACCGCAGAACCCGTCAGACCCAGGCTCGAATAGACCAGCGCCTGCTTGAGGATCTCGTTCTGGTTGGCCTGCTCGTAGTCGCGGTACTTGCGATAGGCATCCACAAGTTCCTGGGTCGGCTCCTGAACCCGCTTGTTTGGATCCAAGGCCGTTTCGATCTCGCGCAACTTGCGGGCCTTGGTGAAAACAGCAGTGACGCGCTGGTCGTCAGGCAGGCGACTCGCATCAAAAGCCGCCTCAAAGAGGGCATCCTCCTGGGCCAGGCGGTCCACCATGGGTTGCCCCGTCGCATCCACGGCGCGCTTCCCGGAGCGATCAATGCCCTGGAGCAGCCGGCCGGCCTTGCGGACTCCGTAGCTGGCGCCCGCCACTGCTGCCACGGCGGGCAGGAGCCCCGTCAGCACCGGGATGCTCTTGCCCATGAAAGTGACTTCTGGACCGCTGATGCCATCAAACGTGGCCTTCAGGGGCAAGCGATCCCCAAAGAGGTACGCCTTGTAGGACTCGTACTCACTGCGCGACACATCGGGCCGCTCTTTGACGAACTCGTCATAGGGCAGCAGGGAGCCCGTGCGTCCCAGGAAGAAGCGCGATCCGGCCTCCGCTAGGGGATCCGCCGCCTGGGTGGGGTCCGCTTCGCTGGGTACGGCTGCTGTGTACCCCGGCTGCCGCCCGAAGTTGCCCACCGCCATGGACATGCCGATCCACGCGGGCACCGCAGCAGCAAGACGCGTCCGGCCGCGCTTCATGAAATTGCCGTCATCGGGATCGGCGAAATCCCGACCCGACTGGTTCACGGCCTGCAGCACCGCCAGGGTCGAGAGCGCCTGCGGTGCATTGAGGAACCACCACAGGTTGCGAGCCCCATCGGTCATCGCGTCCGCCGTGGCGACGCCCGCTGCCTGGGATGCCGCCGCCCTCAGGTTTTCGCCCGTGGGAACCTCGCCACCGCCGGCAGCAGGGATCTTGCCGACCTGGACCGTGTCGATCTGCAGTCGGGGATTCTCGGCGCGTTGCGCGGCGAACTCGTCCTTGTAGCTCTGCTGGTAACCGCCGAGCGGGAAGCCCTCGACCACCTGCCGCACGCGGGCCGCTGCGTCCTTGGGCTTCTCCGACTCGGGCAGCAGGTCCAGGAGCCATTTGCCGGCACCCGTCTGGCCAAGATTCTGAGGGAGTCGCTGCCGCAGATAGTCGAGCATCTGGGACGAGCCCATGATGTCCTCGAGCGGCGATGCGTTGAGCGTGCGCCGATACTCCCGAGGATCCGCGTGGAACGCGTGGAGGTAGGTCCTCAGGTAGTCCTCACCTGTGAGCGGATTGAGCGGGGGATCTGCCATCGCTACACCAGGGTGTTCAGGCCCATGCCGAGCGAGGGGCTCGGCGCGAATGCCGGCGATGCCAGCAGGCCGCCCGCAAAAGCGAGGCTGCCCAGCTGCTCCATGTTGTTGAACTGCTGCTGCTCAGCCAGGAGCTGCTGCTGTTCCTGTTGCTGGCGGGTCTGCGCCTCGATGGCACTCATCAATGCCGGACGAGGGGCAAACATATTGACCGGCACCGAAGCCAGCGCATCCGTGCCAAAGCCAATGGCGTTCTGCCAGCTCGGATCCAACTGCTTCCAGCGATCACCCGCGAACCGCTCAATCCCCTTGCGAGTTCCCCAGCCAAGGCCGGTGCCACCCAGTCCGATCGCGAACTCTTCCAGGCCAACAAGGGGATTGAAACCACCTGGAGCAGTCGCAGCGGCAATGCCGGCGTACAGCGCATCAGGGCCTACAAGCATCGTGGCTTGCAGGGGATCGATGTTCTTGGCGCGATTGAGAGCCGCGCTTCCAAGGCCAGCCAACCAACGCATCACACCACCTCTTTGCGATCAGGACCAGGACCGACAGGACCGCCGCCGGAATACTCGGGCATCACGGGGCTGCTGGAGATCAACCGACCCATCTCCTGGAAATACTTCTGCTTCTCCTTGTCCTTGCCGGCTGCTGCCTGTTGCGCATCCTGGCCAAAGGCGCCGTTCAGTCCGCGGGCGATGCGATCCCCCGCAAAGCGGAAATCGCCAGGGCTTTGGATTGGCACGCCCTGCGTGTAGCCACCAAACGATTCAGGACGCTCCTGCCGGCCGCCCTTGTCAGCAAGGGCCTGCTGCAAGATCTTCTGTAGATCGCCGGGGTTCTTCGCCCCTACGGGATACGGCACGCGGAGGCAGCACGCTCCAATCAGTCTAGGCGTGTCTCACCGCGAGATCACGTTCTTGTAGAAGCTGGCTTTCCGGCGCATCTTCTCGGAGTGTTCCTCCGGATGAGCCAGTACATCACGGGCAAATGCACGGCGACCCGCTGGGGTATCAGCGTGACCCGCCTTGGTGGCCGCCGCGGTGAATGTGCCACCGGTGCCACCCTTGCTGGCAGGCTTGCTCATCTTGCTGAAGGCCTCTGCCAACTGGCGAGCTTTTTGGCGATCCTCTTGAGCCATCAGCGAACAGCTCGGCGCGCGGCCAGCATGGCCAGCAATTCAGGGCTTGTCACTGACCGGCGAACAATCTCCGCAGGAGTCCTCCGAGGCACCATCCCGGGAATCATGGGCTGAACCACGGAAGTATCAACGCGACGCGGAGCAGCAGGGGGCACGACGCCAGCCATGTACGCGGGCAAGCCCGCTGCAGCTGCTTCACGGCGCGCCATATAGCGATCAACATCATCAACATATGACGGTGCTATCCCACCGGCGCCACCCAGAACACGCTGCGCGGCGCCCAGTTGAGACGCAGCAAACAGCTCACCCTGCTGAGGGGTAGACCCAGCTGCGTCCGTCACGGGCAACGTCCACTGAATCACCCGCTGTGGGGCAGCAGGGGCGGCATTGAGCCCGCGCTCCTCGGCGACGCGAGCCATGTAATTGGCCAGCGCGCGAGTGCCGGGATCCACCGGGGTCACCTGTGGGAACAGCACTTCTCCCTCCAGGCCGGGAATGACTGACTGGCGATAGCGCTCATTAGGCAGCGCAAGAGAGTCGCGCACGAATTGGCTTTGCACCGGCTCGCCCGGGGTGCGCAGCGCGTCGGGCGCAACGCGGCCCTTCAAGGTCTGCTCAATGGCGCGACGAGCCAGCTGTTCAGCGCTCTTGCGCTCGCTGGTCCAGCTAGGGGCCAAGCGAGCCGAGGCGCGAGATTCGGTCTTGGCGTTGCGCAGGGCGTTCTCCAGTTCGACCTCACCCGGCTGCAGGCGAGCCGCAGCGGAGCCAGCCGCAGGGATAGCCACATCACCACCAGGGACGCCCGCGTAGGACCGCAGGTGATCCATCAATGCAAACAAGGGGTTGCCGTACTGGCTCTCGATGCCACGCTCTTTCAGGAGCTGCGCCTGATACGCACGGAGCGTGTCATCTCGCGACGCACTCGGAGCGTTGATCAGCAGGCCCCAGTCCTGTACCGGACCGCGATCGATGGCGCCTCGATTGAACGGTCGGCTCTGCTGCCCCTCTGCAGCAGCGAGGCGCGATTCCGTGATGGCGGTTGCACCCGGGAAAGCGGGCTGACCGCGTAGACCCTCAGTGCTGGCGCCGTACTGAGCGAGAGCGCTGACAAGGGCGTCCAGCTCGCCGTACAACGAATCGCGATACCGCCCCCTGGAATCGACGCGAACATCCGTTACCGGGTCATCGGCGGTTGCTTGCATCCGTGCCGCGATGAGCGCAGCGTTGCTTAGGAGTTCCTCCTCGCGACTCTTGGGGCCCTGCAAGGGGTAGACGGTGACCAGTCGATCGGTGCCCTGCTCGGGGTTCCCCACGCGCAGCTGATCCCCATTGACAAGATCCTGAGGACGAACAGCGCGCACCGTTGCCACGTTGCGATTGGCGATGGCCTGCACTGCCTCGGCAACAGTCATCGGCCGCAGCTCGCCCGGCATGGCAGCAGGGTCCTGGCTGGGGCGGAATCCACCGCTGAAAGGCTCTGGCGTGGGGACATTGGTCGCGCCAGCGCCGTAACTCCCGGTGTCGGTTTTGTCGAGAGGAGTCTGCGTCCAGAGGTCCAGGGCGTTGGCGACCTCGATGGGCACCTGCGCCATGGGATTGACATCGAGAATCCGTGCATCGGCGAGTCCTGGGCGGTATCCGTAGTCCACGGCGCCCCCGGGGAGGTTAGTTTTGCCGCCGACTTGTACGGATGCAACGTTCATCACGCCCGGCTTCTGCGAATGCTCCTGGTTCTTGGGCGCAATCAACAGGGGAATCAGAGCATCGGCGCGATTGGGCTCCATGCCGGCGCCAACGACGTTGCCCGGGGTGAAGAACGTGGCTGCTTCGACGGATAAATCACGTGGAGAGCGCGCGAAGGGGTTCCGCTTGCCACCTCGCGTGCGTGATGCACCGGAATCATCAAAGGCTTGCTGGGTTTCCGCCTCGGAAAGCTGCTGCGCGGCGTAGGGCAGCAGGCGGGCTTCCGGTGAATTGGGCGCCAACGCCGCGATTTCAGCGAGGCTGAGCTCCGATTCGGCGACAGGGCGCCCCATTGGGTCGAAAGCGTCCTCGGAGAGGACCGCTCCGGAGTCCGCATCGCGGGTATTGCCCATCGCGTCGACGTAGACACCGGCTCCAGTGGCGGATTTCTCGGCCAACTGGGCGTTCAACTGCGCCAGAGCATTGACAAACGGGTCTTGACGGACCTCTCCACGCTCCGCGCCCTGCTGCAACTTGGCAAAGAGGGCCTGACGCTCGGCGGGCGCCATGCTCTTGAGGAGCGCCTTGGTCCCTCTCAGTCCCGAATCGGGGGTCTGCAGCGCCAATTCGGCGAGTTGAACCGCCGTTTGAGGCCCTGCATCCAGGATCTGCATGAATTGCTGGGCCTTTTCAGCGACTTCAGGCGCGATTTCGCGGCCCAGCGCCTGGGATAGGACGCCAGTGACTCCAAATTGAGCAGCAGCAGGGGCGAATGGGTTGTTCGCGTCCACCCCGGCGATGGCATCGCGAACCATCTGGTTCATGCGCTGCTTGAGGAGGGCCTCTGCCTGGATCTGGCGATCCATCGCGTACCCCTCGCCCTTGCGACCACGGGGGAGGCCCTCGATGGTGATGTTTCCCAGGCGCGCCAATACGGTGCGACCGCCCTGCTCGGCGCGCATCAGTTGATCGTTGGGATCACCGACGAGTTCCCCAGCGCGAGCAGCTGCGTATTCCATGGCGTCGGCTGCATCGGCCGGCGCGTAGATCACTGCGTCAGCAGGGGGCAGACCTGGAATGTTCGCCGGAGAGGGCCTTTCTTGGGGGCGACCGAAACGGCGCATCCATTCATCCCGGGAAATCTGCTGCACCACGCGATTCACGCGCCGCGCCCCGGCGCTCAGTCTGTGTGCCCCAGTCTAGGAGCGAGAAACAATGAGACTCTTAGGGGGTGAGCGCCCGTGCGCGAATGCCGTTTCTCACCATGAATCAAAGGGCTCAACGAAAAACGGCCCCCTAAGCACGCGTCGATTTTTGTTGCGCCGCGCGGTGGACATCAAACACCCCCCGTGAGTTGGGGAGGTGGGAGAACAAAAAAAGAAGTGCGCGTCGCGTACACCGCGCGGTACGTGTAACACAAGCAGGACACGCGCGTGTCATGCGTAATCACCCCCGCGCAGCATAAGCGCACCTCGCGTTATACACACGCGCTACATGTGAACGCCTTCGCTCACTCTCACGCACTCACATTCGCATCTCAAGCTCTCTCACTCGCTCTCTCCTCGCGTCGCGCAGGGGGCGCAGACTCCTTGGTGCAACTGGGGAGTTGAGCACGCCGCGTATCGCGACACGGGGGTGTTCGATGACTGGGAGCAGCAGGGGGGCCACGCCGCGCGCGCAGTGCCACGCCACCCACGCCGCGCCGCCGCCGCCCGCTATCTCCTATCCCAGTCTCGCCCGTCTCACTCTGGTCTTAGCGCGTGATGTATTCGCCAGGTGGAGCGCGGCGCAACGCGTCTACTCTCCACGCCCAGTGGTTCACGCACTCGGGCGAGGACATCCTC
>ERZ869921.221-NODE-221-length-37964-cov-4.497850_pt1 | contig 37964 bp, 58 predicted proteins | sample MGYA00579310_ERZ869921 | MGnify/ENA primary metagenome ERZ869921 (study PRJEB32216, sample SAMN09231816) | wastewater metagenome | place: USA: Maryland | collected 2016-06-21 | study: EMG produced TPA metagenomics assembly of the PRJNA472060 data set (Reclaimed... | reverse complement strand
CCATAAGTAGATATCTACCCCGGAATTATCGGGGAGTCAAATATATAATTCCCCTATTTATCACGTTTCTCGTAGGTGTCAACAGTCTCCCAGAAAAAAACAGGGTCGGAGCTTGCAGCTCCGACCCCTTCGTCACCGGGAGGGAGGGTTCCCGGTGACGGGCACAGCAGTCTAGCTGCTGGACCCTGTCTGTACCGAGCGTCAGACGACGGCGTCAGCGATCCTCTTGAGGATGGCGGTCTGCGGGGCGATGTGGTCTTCCACCGACGAGTTGACGACGTCCTTCATCGAAGCGTAGAGGAGCTCCTGCTTCGTCGGCACGCCCTTGTCCTCGGAGAGGAGTTCGAAGTGCCGCTTCATGCCGGTCGCTGCTGACACGAGGTCCCTGACGAGGATCTCGTCACGGCCGCGCTGCATGTTCGCCAGGAAGGCGCGCTTGACGACTTCGGCGATAGAAGCCGGAACCTGCCCCGCGAGGATGTCACCGACTTCCTTGAGGTTCGCACCCGGCTCGAGCTTGCCCTTGGCGTACTTGACGATGAGCTTCTGAACCGTCTCGGGGTCGGGCGGCAGCAGGGAGATCACCGCGTCGAAGCGGCCGGGACGCAGGAGAGCCTTGTCGAAGAGCTCGATGTGGTTGGTGGTGACGACCACCAGCACCTCGTTCGTCTTCGTGTCCAACCCGTCGAGCGTGTTGATCAGGTCGTTCACCGACTCGTTGGTACGGTCGGCGAACCGGTCGAGGTCCTCGGTGAACACAGCCACCGGCTGGATGAGCTTCGAGAAGTCGAGCGCGGCAGCGAGACCGTTGCACCGGTTCAGCATGATGAACGTCCAGCCGTTGTCGGTGGCGATCTTCGCGGTGACCAGGGCAGTCAGCGTCTTGCCGGTGCCGTAGGTGCCCTCGAGGAGGATGCCACGCTTCAGCGGGATACCGTTGCGGCGGCACTGGGCGGTGTTCATGAGAGGGCTGAAGATGTTGGTGTCGATGAGGTCGGCAGCAACAGCGTTGTGAACCAGCATGTCGGGGGTGATCGTCGAGAGGTCGATGAACTCCGGTTGGTTCGACATGTCGATCCCGCCCTCGTCGGTCGCGTTGACGCGGATGGCCTTGCCCTTGTAGATGGATTCCTTCTTCATGAGCTCGGACGCGAGGGCCGCGATCTGCACGAGGCGTTCCTTGTCGCGCTTGTTCACCGTCCCGCGGATGTATGCACCGCCGTCGAAGATACCGAACTTGAAGGTGGCCTTGCTCGTCGGGAGCTGGAGGTCGCCGATCGGAATCTGGAGAACTTCACCCGCGGCCGGACCGGTCTTGACTGACAGGAAGCTCGGGTGCTTCGGACCGAAGAACGTCATGGCAGTCTTGGACGTGACGACGCCGTAGAGGTCCTGCAGCGCCTTGTACGTGGCGACTGCCGCGTCCCAGGGGATGCCGGGGATGACTTCGTGAACGTCGAACTTCTGGGCGTTCTCAGCCTTGACGCGGTTGAGGGCGTCGATGGCTTCGTCTTCGGTCATGTTGAAGGGGACAGCAGGGAGAATGATCTGGGTTCCAGCGTGCTTGATGCCGGTCTCGAGCGAGGACCACGCTTTCGCGCGCTGGTCCTTCGTCATGACGCGCAGGGTCGCGTCGATCTTCTCCTGCTCTTCGGCTGTCCTCGGTGTGGTGTTGGTGGTTTTGGCCATACGGCTCTCCCGTTTCATGTTGAAGATCACGGTGGTTGTTCACCGTGTCGGGTAACCTGCTACACCGAGAAACCGGAGTTGTAAACAATTATTTTTTGACCTCACCCGAACCGCGCTCTTCATAGGTGACGCAGTGCATGTCCCGGTCAGCATCGACTCTCTCGCTGACCGGGACGTAGCCCATAGACCTGTACTGCTTGGACAGGGAGACGGAACCCTGCTTGGTGAAGCAGCATATCTCGAACCGAGCCGTCTTCTTCACGATTCATCCCTCACGAAGAAGAGGTCGACTGACTGCTCGTGCGCCCGGTACAGGGAGACTGGGTTCATCCAGTGCCGGTTGTAGTCGCCGTCGAAGTTACGCACCCCGACTTGGATTCCGCCAGCATCACACATCTCGTCGAAGAACACCCCCTCGCTGAGGACGAGACGGTCACCAACTTCAGGTGTAGACGGGTAGTACCCGCGAAAGAGGTCACCGATGTGGGTGCTCGTCCTCGTCGCGGTGATGACGGCGACTAGACGTCCCTTCACACCTTTCAGTTTTTCACGAGCGATAACCTCGCTGGCCTGCTCGTCGAGAAGGTTCGGCACCAACGACGGAGTTAGGGAGTTGTTACCTTCCGGCATGAGCCAGACTGTGCCGTAACGGTCGCTGACTCGTTCGCTCTTGCTCCAAGTCAACACGCCGGAACCCAGGAACACGTTAGTTTGGCCAGTGGTATTCATGATTACCCTCCTTGAGTAAGTTGATCTTCGTTCAGCTACGCGTGAACTTGCAGGTGATGAAACGCTCCCTGCTGCGTTGGCGATCTTCTGGCCGGCCGTACTGTTCGTAGTTGACCGACATCTCGGACGCACCGGGTTGCTTCCCGTACTCCTTCTCGATCTGCACCCCGAGGAGTGCCTTGACCTCGTCCCACGAGAAAACGAAAGTCACTTCGGCAGGTGTCCTTACTTCTGGGCGTTCTTCTACTTTCACGTTGTGTCTCCTCTGTGTTCATGTGCGGTGGTTCAGACCGCTGGTTTACTCCCCGGGGCTAGGACCCCGGTTGGGTTTGGCGAGTTTGTTCGCGTCGAACTTGTTGTAGTAACACACGCGCCGTTCCTTCTGACGCAAGCCGTCCTTGACGTACATCTTCCAAGCGTCGTCCTCGCCTTGGCCGTGAACCACGATGACGATACCCGGCATCGTCTTGGAGAACCGGCACATGTCCCGCTCGTAGTCGTACCACTTGACGCCGTACTCACCGCGGTAAGTAGACGAATCTCTGTACTTCCACTCGCTGTTCTTCAACATCCAGTCACGCACCCCTTCGGACAAGTCAGCGCCGTCCAGGATGGTCACTGTGAATCTCGTAGAGTATCCCATGTCAGTTCTCCTGTCAGTCCATGCGTGTCACCGCGAAACGCCCGTCCTTCTGGACGACAGCTACCATCGCGCAGTCGTAGACGAGAACCTGCTCGTCACGGATTCGTGTCGAGAAGAGCAGGCTGAGGGGCGGGTCGCCCGGGTAGTAGATCTTGCTGCGGTCGCCGCTCATCTTCCACTCGCTCTCGCCGAAAGGTTTCCACCCGCCCCCGTGAGCGTAGCGATCGTCGATCTGCTCCGCTACCGGACGAGGGTCGTTCTCGTCGATGATGTAGGGGATGAACCCGAGCATGTCGTAGCTCAGGCGCTTCTTGTGTTTGGTCCACATGGTGCGGTTCCTCCTCGTTCAGAAACTTCAGAAACTGAAGTCGTAGTATTCGTCGCGCTCGCCGATGACGAGGCCGTTGCCGGCGGTGTTCCGCCAGCCAGACTTGTTCTTGCGGAAAGTGACTTCCGCGGAATCAGGGTTGGGCAGGTAGGTGTAGTCCTGATTCTCTGATATGTCCCGGCGGTTGATGCGGGTCGCCGAGTCGCGTTTCCAGCGGAGGGTCTTCCCGGTCTTGGACACCCAGACGATGGTTCCCGCGTGACGGTCGCTGTAGCAAGTCTCCGTGGCACCCATCCCGACCGAGGGAACCGGCATCGCTGAAGATTCCGCGATACGGTTCATCAAGTTCCCGTAGATTCTCATGTTCATCTTCGTCTCCTGCGTGTGAGGGTGTGGCGGGGAGGACCGGAGTCCTCCCCGTCGTCGGTCAGGACGCCATATCCAGGGCGGTCTTCAGGGCCTTGGCTTTCGCATTTGCGCCGAAGCCGTACCACGCGGAGTCGAGGCGGACGTTCTGGTCCTTGCCGCGGACGTGGTCGAAGGCGTAGGTGACCGCGTTGAACGCGTTCCACCAAGTTCCTGGGAAGAGGTCGGCGCCGGGCTGTTTGTCCAAGATGTCCATGAACAGAGCGGTGTTCTTGCTGAGTTCGTCCTTGTCGGCTTTGGTTTCAGTTTCAGCCTTCTTCTTCGGGAAGACGGTGTTGAAGTAGGCGACGAGGTCTTCTTCCTTGGCGCGGCTGGTGGCGAGGAAGGTCGCGGCTTCCTTGTAGGCCTTGCGCTGGGCGGCGCTGATGCCGAGCGCTTCCTTGATGCGGTCGGGGTCGAAGGCGACGCGGTGGTCGAACTTGATCAGGAGCTCGCTCTTCTCGGCGAACGCCATGTCGAGAGTGTTGTTGCAGACGACGCGAATCTGAGTCGACCGGCAAGACATGCGCTTGCCGTAGAGGTGGGGGTTCGTCAGGAGCATGTAGCTGTCGACCTTGTCCTTCTTGAGGACTTCGAACGACTCGTTGACCTTGGCGAGGACCCAGACGATCTTGCCGCCGCGGAGCGAACCAGCGGTGTGCATCTCCATCTCGCCGGCGCGGACGAACTCGTCGAAGAAGTTGAACGCGTCGGAGTTCTGCACGGGGTTCCAGTTCTTCGTGATGACGGTGAGCAGGGAACCGTCAGACTCGCGGACGAGACCCTTGACGGGGAGCGGGATGTGCTTGCCGTTGAACTTGGCGGAGCCCGCGACAGCCTTGACGTTCCAGTCGAGGCCGGCTGCTTTCATCATCTGTTCGGGGGAGAGGTCGTTGTTGACCCGAACCCCGAGGCCGTGCCAGGGAACTTGCCCGGTGTAGGCCATCGTTTCGACGTTGTGTGACATGGTGTATCTCCTCAAACCCGGCACCGTTTCGCCGGTATGGTCTGGAGTATATCACTGTTCTCATCACAAGTAAACAACTTTATTCTGTAACACCGAAAGTTACAGCGAGGGGAGGGTTTAGGCCCTCCCCTCAGAAGTCACGAAGCGGTCGCGACGCTTGGCGAACGGCTGACGTACCGGCCGTCGTAGACGATCTCGCGCTTGCCGGAGAGCTTGTAGATAACCTGGCTGATCGACCCGGGCCGGTAACCGCGTGTCTTGAGGGCGCTGAACACTGCGGACCGGGAAACCGGACCAGCGGAGTGGTCGAGTATCTCGAACAGGTGTTGCACAGCTGTCATGCCGCCAGGCTTGCAGACGCTCTTCTTCTTGCCGACGAACGTCTTGACCGGCGCAGGGGCTTCAGTCTTATCGACTTTCTGCACGACCTGAACCGGACGCACTGTGACGCCCGCCGTCATCAAGTTGACGATGACGGAGTCGGTCTCGGGCGTGCGTTTCGGGAAGGTGATGACGAAAGAGCAGCGGTCGCTGCTCGGCGTCTTCGTGGTTGTAACGGACATCTTGAATGTACCTCCAGAGTTAGCTGATTTTGTGTTCAGCGTCTTACCTCTTACCACACCTAGGCGAAGGTGTCAAACGAGATTTTCGTCTTAACCCATGAAGAGTTCGCTTGACCTGTCTCCTTTATCCACTGGCGCAGCAGACCCATCGACCGTCCCTCTGCTTCGACCTCCCAGGGCAGGTCGTAGTAGTTCATGACTGTGGAGTCGTACGTCTCGCCTCGGTACACGAAGTCTCCGTTGTTCCACCTGGCTCTCTGGAAAAACTCGCCGAGGACCCACTGCTTCACGTGGGTGAGCTCGTGAGCGAGGGTGTGCATGATGTTCTGGAACTCCACGGTGGCGTCGAGAACGACCGTGAACTCACGGGGACGGTGACTCCGGTCTTCCCATATCGACTGCCCGAGGTCCCTCTCCTTCTCGAGGAGGTGACCGTCGAAGCACAGGCGTATGGAAACCTCGTCAGCTAGGCGATCTGAGACGAACTTCTTCAAGACCCACGTCGTGAAAGCGCGGACCAGCTTGAGTTGCTCCCGGGTGAGGCGTTCCTTCCCTCCGTTCTTGCTGACGAGTCGAAGCTTCATGCGGTCTCCAGACCGCGTATTTATCAGGTACCGGAGAACCGTTTGAACTTGGTGCTCAGCGACTCCTGCTCCCCGGACTTCTTCTGCGGGAACTGGGGCGCGGCGGAGTCCTTGCGGTTACTCTCGAGACCACGCTGAGCCGACTCTTCCAAGTTGAAGAGCTTCATCTTCGACTTGTCGACGCCGACCATGAACCGCAGCATCTTGTTCGGATCGTCGTACCGGTTCTTCAGCTGCTTGAACATGATGTGACCAGCTTTGCTCATGTCCTCCGTCGAGATGATAGCGTACATGAGGTCAACCGTGAACGGGAGACCGATCGACTCAGACGTGTCGGTCATGTCGACGTCTGACGAACCGATACCGCTCCTGGTCGTCTGGGTGGCGGTGATGACCGGGACGTTGGCTTCCACCGCCAACCCTCGCAGCTCCTCGGCTATAGCCTTGACCATGGTGTAGCTGTTAACGTTGGACGTTCCCTTGTACCTAGAACTCACGCAGAGGTTGATGTAGTCGACGTAGATGACGTCCGGGACGAAGTTCTTCTTCACCTTGAGCTCCTTGAGCAGAGCTTTGAAGTGCAAGACCCCAGCAGACGCAGTCGGGTACTCCTTGACGATCAGCTTGCCTACGGTCTTCTCCCTGATGCGAGCTATGCGCCTGTCGAAAGACTCACGATCCATAGTCTTCAAGTCGTCAACCGGGACGTCCATGAGGTTCGCGTCGATGCGTTCAGCGATCTTCTTGTCGGCCATCTCGAGGGTGATGTAGAGGACGTTCTTTCCGCACATCAGGTTGAACGCAGCTTGGTGACACATGACCAGGGTCTTACCGACGCCGGTACCGGCCAGGATGGTGGTCAACGACTTCCTGTAGAGACCACCCTTCGTGATGAAGTTCAGCATGTCGATGTCGAACGGGATCTGCTCCTCGACCGAATGGTAGAAGTCGAAACGCGCCGAGAAGTCTTCCAGGTAGTCGTGGCCAACCGTCTTGTCGAAGCTAACCGACAGGGCGTCGGCGAGCATGTCGGGAATAGTTTCCGGCAGGGACATCTCTCCCGGCTTGGCTGAACCAGCTTTCTCGATGAGGGCTGCCGACTCTGCGAGCGCCAGGTAGAGAGCTCGGTGCTTGACGAACTCCTCAGTGGTGTTGACTAACCACTCCACGCGGTGGAGATCGACTTTCCCGTTCACTGAGAGCGAGTCAACGACAGACTTGGCTTCTGTGTACGTAGCCTGGGAGACACCCTTCGCGTTCTGGAGCTCGATGTAGAGAACTTCCTTGTCGGGTAAGCTGCCGCTCTTGTTCACGTACTTCTCGATAGCGCGGAACACCGCACGGTTAGCTTGGTTCGCGAAGTACTCCTCCTTCAGGTGAGGCATGACCACCCGAGCGTAAGGCTCGGTGTGGAGGAGGTGTCTCAGTATCATCTTCTCGCTGTCGTGTTCCATACTTCACTCTGTCAGCGGCCACAAGATGACCACCCTCTGCGCTCTGGCAACCGTCTCGTCCGACTCCAAGTCCGTGAAGACTTCGCCGTCGTCGTTGCGGTAACCGTAAGTCACGTCCTCGTCCATCTCGAACGTGTTAGCATCAGCAGCGTCTCGGGAACCGCCGCCGATCATGACCACCGCGCCGTCGTCATACTTCTTGAGCTCTTCCCTGAGCTGTTTGACTGTGACGCTCCAGCTCAATCAAGCCTCCTTCTCGTTCAGCAGCTGAACTTCTGACGCGGAGGTGTCGTCGTTGGAGCCGTAGCTGTACTCCTTCTTGACGCCTTCGTTGATCGCGTCGAGGACGTCTCTCGTGAAGAACCGTTCAGGGTCCTTGTAGATCACGGTACCGAACTGCTTGCTGCCGTCCGGCAACTCGTACCTGGTGCTGACCTTCTTGAAGACACCGTAGCGTTCAGCGAGGTCCAGCAACCCGTAGTACCTATCCAACCCGCCCTCGTACGTCAACAGCACGTCGACCATCTTGTTCTCTTTCGAGAGACGACTCTTCCACATCTTGACGTGGATGACGTTGCCGATGACCTCGTCGCCGACTTTCTCCTTCCGCTTGGAGAGCATGGCGATCTGATCAGCTGCGAACTTGAGACCGCCGCCACCGCTCATCTCCTGAGTCGGATACATCGAACCGATAGCAGCGTAAGTGTGGTTGGTAACCAGGATGGGGACCTTAGCTTTTGCCAGCTTGAGGCGGAGAACACGGAACGCGGCCCGGACGATTCCTGCGCGAGTCATGTCTTTCGTCTCCTTCCCCTCCGCGGTATCTTCGATCTCCTTGGTGGTAGACAACATCCCGAGGGAGTCTAGGACCATCATCAGCTTCGGCCGATCCTTCTCCGGAGTGGCGATGTACTCGTCCAGGAACGTGACTGCTTTGTGACGGAACTGCTGGATGGTGGCTGGTTCGCCGATCATGACTCTGGAGGAGTCTATACCGCGACTCTCCATCATCTTCTTCGTGACTGCAGACTCGGTGTCGTAGTAGATGACAACCGCGTCCGGGTCGCTGTCGAGGAAACTCTTAACCAGCCCCATGACGAAGAACGTCTTACCGGTGCTGGTCTCGCCCGCGAAGGCGACAGCCTTGTTGTCAGATATACCACCGTAGATGTCGGCGGAGAACGCAGCGTTCAAGACGTAAGAACCGGTGTCGATAAACCCCGACGACTCAGCAGCAGACACGCCGTCGGCTGCGATCGACAAGTCTTCGTCCTTGAACTTATCGATGATGCTCTTGAGAAACTTAGACAAACGGGAAACTCCTGTTAGCTATCACTGCGGCAGACACGTTGTCGTAGAAAGCGTACATCGTCGACCTCGAGTTGATCGCTTCCGTGCTGCGATCTGCGTAAGTACGGTTGATCATCTTGTACTTCTTCGAGAACTCGACGTTCGCTCTCTCGCTCCTGAACCTGAACTCGTCGCCCGTGACTTCACCGAGCCAATCTTTCCAAGCAGTTGTTTTTCTGGAAAAGTCAGCTGGACCACGCCACCGCGCGAAAGGCTTGCCATCAGTCCCGATCTTGTAGATGTGGACCCATCGCTTCACACCTTCCGCCGGCATCTTCACGAACTTCTTCTCGATCAAGAGTCTCACTGCTTTCATATCTTTCTCCTTGAACATGACAATAGCTCTTTCTGGAATCTCAGATTACTGATCAAACGGGTACTCTTTATTTCTCATCACTTCGCGAACCCGTTCTCCTGCAACCCCGTTTGATTTCGATGAACCCAACATTCTGCTACGTTCATTGATAGCATCAAGAGATCGATTTCTGTACACGTTACGCTGAGGTTTGTATTTAGCGAGAAATTCGATCTCGGCTCGGAGATCGTCGAAGAAAAACGTATCGTCGTCTACCGTTCCTGCGTAGAGTTTTCGTGGAGACTTCGGATCGCCCATATCTGATGGTCCGTTCCAATGCGCTTTAGTAGCACCGTCTTCAAGTTCCTTCACGTGAACGTAACGTTTGATCTTGTTCCCTGGCATAGTCACCAGTCGTTTGTCTATGGTCTTCATTTCTACTTCTGCCTACACGTTAAGAAGGAGGATCAGCAAGTCTAGAGCTTCGCTCATGTCACTGACCACGTAGGTTGATAGCTGGTGGATAAATCCGTGGTCGTGCGGGTTTCCGTCTGACATCACGGTAACGATCGGTTTCCTCAGAGCCGAGGCCCAACCGAACTCGACGCAAGACCCGATGGAGACACGAGTCGCCGTCCTGAAGTCAGCTAGGACCGCGTCGCACGTAGCGACGTCGTTGAAGTCCCGGTTGACTATAGCCTTGTCTGTCGACGACACCTCGGTGTAGCCCTTAGACTTGAGACGCTCAGTCCTAGATTCCGGAGCGGTAAACTTACCGCGCATCGGGTCGAGGACGTAGAGTCCGGATCCACTTAGGATTTCTGTCGCTTCGGATCGGTAAGCTTTGGCCTCTTCGACGGTCATACCGCTTATGGGCCCACACAAGTACACAGATTTCACGTATCTCTCCTAAAACTACCGCAGCACGGTGTCAAATGCACGCGGCTAAAAAAATGACGCCAGCGTGGGTTTTTCTTCGTGACTCCACCCTACGACTTCCAAGATCAGGTCGAGCGGTTGGAGGAACGCTTTCTCGAACTGAACGTCGTAGTCGACCAAACCGGAGAGACCGAACTCGGGAGGGAGGACGTCGATGCAAGCCATGACGTTCTCACCGGAGGGATTCGGTCTCATCACGTGGCAGAACTTTATCTTGTCACCGTCCTCGATGAGCGGGTACTTCCCGTCGAGTTTCTTCTCGACCAACATCCTGTTGTAGGCGATAGCCGCTCTGGTGTGTTGCGGCGTCCCGTCTAACGCTTCGCCGTTCCTCCCGGTGTACTTAGCGATCCCGTTGACACCCCTCGGGAAAGCGATCTTCTCGAAACTCATCGAGCCGAAGAGACGCCTGAACTTGGACACGAAGCGGTGCAGCTTCTTCTCGTCTCCGGCTAGGATGATAGACAGCGCCACCTTGAGACGCTTTCGACACGGTGCTGGTGTTGACGACTTGACTACTTCCAGCCCGACCGACTTGATGTCCGGCCTCTTCAACCTGACTCCCTCGACATCGAGCGCCCGAAGAGCGTACTTCTTCTTCGCAGTCCAGATGCCGGCGTCCGCGATGGTTTCCCGCTTCATGTTCAGCTTGTCAGGGTCGAACGCGTTGGTGTACGCCCCGAGCTCGAGCGTGATCCTCTTAATCTCCGGGGTGAGCTTCTTCTCGCAGAAGACGTTGATGAAGCTGACAGTTTCGTCCACGGTGAGGTTGGGAACGTTAGACGACACGTACCGGTCTAGAGACACGTACACCGAGTCGGTGTCGATAGCGATGACGTAATCTACCCCCTCGGTACCGCAGAGCGAGTTAACGTACGCGTTTATCCCGTCAGCGGTGTAGCGGATAGCTAGCTGTCCGGACAGGGTGATCGACTCCGCGAGTCGCATGTCGAACCACAGGAAGTACTCGTTCGACATGGCGCCGTAACCGGAGTTCAGCGCGTACTTCAGCGCTAGCTGCAACGCGTTGAGACGGGCCACCTCCTTCTCCAGCTTCTTAGACTCGTCGAGGCTCGACTTCTCCTTCCTCTTCTTGACGGAGATCATCTCCTTCTTGAAGGACGATCGCTTGACGTAGAGAGACTTCATGATAGCTGGGAAGAAACCTTCCTTGTCCTTCGAGAAGAGGACACCGCTCCCAGCTACCGCGCGGTTGCCGAGAGACCCACCCAAGTCGCGTAGCTTACCGGAGAGGAAGTCGTCGACAGACAGCGTGACCGGGAGCACACCCGCGATTGTCTCGCTCGATATGTTGTAAGCCATGACCAGGTGAGGGTACAGGGAGTCGAAGTCGAAAGACACGACCCACCTGTGCTTACCGAGGAGCGGCTTCTTGACGTACCCGCCCTCGAAGAACCTGCGGTGAACTTCCTTCCTCAGGGGAACCACCGTGTTCTTGTCCATGAGGTAGTTGTGTATCAACGCTTCCCACATCTTGACTGTGCCGAAAGCGTCGTCGTAAGAGATCTTGCAGTAGTAGGACACGGTGTAGATCAGCTCGAGTAACTTGAGCTTAGCTTCGAGTCGTTCCACCAGGGTGATGTCCATGACGTTGTAGTCTATGAACTTCTGCGGGTCTTTCTCGAAGAGGTCACCGAGGGTTCCGACGTCGCTGTAGTCAACTTTCCGTCCGACGTTCTCCACGTTGCAGATGAAGTCTAGCCGGTAAGATTCCCTCTCCTTGTAAGTGAACTTCCGGTACGCTCGCATGTAGTCGACCGTGGATATGCCGAGGATGTTGTAGGTGACGTTCTCCTTACCGAAGTTCTCAACCACACGAGAATCTACCACGCCCCATGGAGACAACCGGTTGACGTGATCTTCACCCATGACCCTGCGTATGCGGTTGATGAGGTACGGGATGTCGAACATGTCTACGTACCACCCGGTGATGACGTCTATCGGGCTGCTCTCCCACACTCCCAGGAACCGGTCGAGCAAGTCGACTTCGTTTTCGCACCTGACGTAGTTGAACGGTGCTGCTGACGCGTCGTACTGCAAGCAGGAGAACACGTGGGTGGTGTCACCGATCTTGCACGCGACCGACAGTACCTCCTGATCGGCTGAGTCTACGTCGGGCTTAGCGCCCTTCATAGCTACTTCGATGTCCAGGTAAGCGGTGACTATCTGATCGGTGTCGAACTCCACCGTGCCCGGGTACATCTCGTTCACCATGGGGTAAGCGAACGACGTCATCCCGCAGACCGAGTAGTTCTTAACGGAACCGAACTCTTCGGCAAACTTCTTCGCCTCGTACGTGCTGCTGAAAGTTTTCGGTGCCATCTTCGCACCGTGGATGTCTTTGAACTCGCCGCTCTCGTCAGAGACCTAGAGGGTAGGTCTGCACTTGTCTCTCCGCTTCACCCTCTTTCCGTCTACGACCTCCCTGACGAGGAGGTCGCCGCGTCTCATGGTGAAGTTTGTGTAGAAGCGCATGTCAAATACATAACCGCCTCAGCGGTTGGTGTCAAATGCACCGGACGGTTTTTGTTCGATCTTCGGTTGAATCACCACGTAGTCTACTCCGGGTACGTCGCTGTCGTCAGCTGGTTTGCCGGTGGTGAACACGCGACCGCCTCCGCGTATAGCCTGGCTAGCAGCGAACGCGTCTTTCGAGTTCTTCTCCGAGTAAGGTATGACGTACGCTCTCGGGACACCCTCGGTGCCGACCCACAAGAATATAGCTCCGCGGTCCGCGCCGCGGGGTTCCCTGACTACCACAGACAACACCTCCCCCTCCCTGATGTTTTCTGTTGTCGGCCAACCCATCACGGTAGACAGAGATTCCCACACGAAGAACACCGTAGCGAACAGGACGACGACTGACGCCACCTTGAACCGGATGCGAAACGACACCCAGTAGAGGATGAAACACACAACTAAGCTGTAGACGACGAGGCTGACTACTACGAGGTTCACTGAGGTATCGCTCCGATTCCGGGGAACGTCGTGAGGTGCTTGGACACGATCTCGACCGGTTCCTCCCACACCCTAGACACCGTCCCAGCCGGGGTGACGGAGAAACGGAAAGCGTGCCCCTCCTGCCCCTCCTTAGCTAGGATGACCGTCTTGTCGACTACCTTCGAGAAAGACGGGTTGACTTTCGACAACACGACTCTCACCGCCAAGTCAGCGCACGCGACGTGGTCACCCGCCCTGTAGCTGTGAACGTTGACGACGTACTCTCCCGGAACCACGCCGCGCATGGACCAGACTTCCTCGTTGGTGGGATTCGGGTAGGTGACGCCGTCTATGACTTGCGTGTCGTTTGCCATCCCGGTGTCGTCGCGGTCTATGTACATTCCGCCGACGTCCTTGTTCTTCCACCACGCAGTCTTGTCGTTAGGTCCCCTGACCCAGAGGTCTACGTCGCAGTCGATCGAATCCGCCCACGTCACGGTGATGACGAACTCGGCTTTAGTCTGCACGTTGCCGCTGTCGCGCTTCTGAGGAGATATGAGGAGCAACGCCATCATGAAGATTACGAACAGGTTCATCTGCCCGCTGAGGAGCATGTCTATGAAGCTGGTCCTGGTGTCGACACGATCGTCGCCGGTCATGTCTTATTCTCTGCTAGCTTCTTGAGGGTGTCGGCTCTCTGTGCTCTGATCGCTGAAGACACAGCGAACGCTTGAACCGACAGCGCCACGTTGAAAGTTATGCCGGAAGCGGTCGCGTAGAGAGCAGTCGCCCAGTTCTCACCGATGATCGGTAGGAGGGCGGGTATCGACGTCGGGTCGGAGAAGTTTTTCCCAGCGAACGACGAATCGAGCATGGCGATGAAACCGTACACCGTTCCAACCAGACCCAAGTTCAGGAGGTTACCCGCGGTGAACCACAGGAACGACGAAGCCAAGTCTGACGTGACGGTGACGTCGCCGTCCCTCTCGAGGTGCAGGGAAGCTATCCCAGCTACGGCGGACGCGACGCAGTACCACGCGAAGATCCCAGTTACGATGTAGAACCGGTCGTGAGCGATCGCGTCAGCTGCGACTCCGGAGTAAGTAGCCCAGGTCATGCCCGTGACTGCTAGCGCAGTTACGATGAGCCACGTCACGAACGGCTTCCTAGCTATGTCTATCTTCATGTCAGTCCTTCCTGCTCAGTTCAGTGATCTCGGTGTCGGTGCGTTCTTCCTCGCCTCGAACGTCTTCTCGACTATCGCAGCGGCGTGCATGACGGCTTCACCCGAGAACACGATTGACTTGCCGGTCTGGACGTCTCCCATCCTGACGAAGATCCCTCCGGACGAGGTGTCCTTGAAGACAGACAGGAGGAAGTCGTCATCTTTCGTGATCTCCTGGCTGTCCGGGAGTTTCGCGGTCGTCGGTCTGGAAGCAGATGTGTCTGTCACCGTTTTTCTCCTAGAGATCGCGGCGACCGCCGCTCTTAACTTTGCCAATATCGTAGTCACTTACTATCCTCCACTTCGCCTTGTCCCTGAAAGGTGCTACCGTGACGAACTTGGTCCTAGACGTGGCTGGAGGCTCCGTGAGCTCGCAGAGACCCCACTTCTCCAGGAGGAGAGCTGTGGAGTCGCGTATAGCCAAGTCTTCTTCCGAGAAGATCACATCCTCTCCGTCGAGTATCCTGAGCTCGTTGACGTGAACCACGAAGTAGCGGCCCTTCTTGTGTAGTATGTGACACTGCTGGAGGATGGTGTTCGGACCTCCGTCTGGGAGGGGAACGCCCATCCTCGACAGCGTCTCCTTGAGGACCAGGAAGTCCTCAGGATTTCCTAGGTTTACCTCTAGCATCTCGACCTTCTTCTTCAACTGACCGCTCCGATACGACGATTCTTCTCTGCTCTTCTGGCCGCAGCGCCCTGGCTGCGTCGATCGCCTTGCGTCTATTTATCGAATACCTAGACATGAGAGATCTGATCAGCTCCTCCCGGGAGTCGTCCACTACCTTCTTCTGGGAGTACCTCTTCCGGGAGCGAACCACTCTCATGTAGTAGTCGTGCTGGAGCTGGTCGTCCAGGTTGCTCATCATGTTGACTTGGTTAGCGTACATGACGGTGTCGACGAACTTCGAGAAGTGCCTGTTGGTCAACCACGCCGAGTAACCAACCATACCGTCAACAGACAGGTCCACCTTAGACGAAGACAGCGCGTCGACGAAGTCGAACGGTCCCCTCTTGCTCACTTGAAGTTACACTCCGCTGCGATCTCGACTAGCATCGCCGTGGTGTTGATCTCCGGGTCCGCAGCGACGGAAGCTTGGTACTGATACTTGCTGAGGAGGACGACGAGAGTAGCTGCGTCGGAGTCGTCGGCAACTAGCCCGGACACGTGGTCGTAGAACTCCCTGATCAGACCTTGGTGATCTAAGTCTGCGGAGTTGGAGGCGACCCAGGAGATGACGTCACCGAACTTCTTAGCACGCATCGCGTCGACCAAGACGGTGAAGTCAGTCTTGCTGGAAGCGAGAGATTCCGTTCCGATCTTACCCCTGACCGCGTGGTGTTGCAAACTGTTGATGACGCGGCGCCAGTCCGGGAAACCACGAGCGACGTGGAGTGACACCACGTCCCTGTCGTGCTGGACACCCTCGGCGTCGAGTATCTGCCTAGCTCTCTTGGAGAACGCAGCCATCATGTACGGCCGTTCCTCCGGAGACACCGTGAAGTCCACGGTGATCAGCCTGGAGTGTATCGGCTCGATGATACGGTTCGGGTAGTTGCAGGTGAGGATGAAGCCGCAGTTCTTGGAGAACGACTCTATGAAGTTCCGCAGCGACGGCTGCGTCGAGTTCGGGTTCAGGTAGTCAGCCTCGTCGAGGATGACGTACTTTCTCCCGCCAGAGAACGACACCGACGACGCGAACTGCGTGATCTCGTTCCTGAGGGTGTCGATGTTACCGTTCAGCGACGCGTTGATGACCATGACGTCTGCACCGAGCTCGCGCACCGCGGCGAGAGCGACCGTCGTCTTCCCGACTCCGGGACCGCCGGTCAGGAGCAGGTTAGGCAATGACCCGGAAGCTACGTACTTCTTGAACGAGTCCTTGATGCTCTCCGGTAGGATGCAGTCGTCTATCTTCTCTGGCCGGTACTTCTCCGTCCACAGCATCTCTTCCATGATGATCTCCTTGGGTGGGTTTACTACTTAGCCGCTAGAGCTGGAACCCAGTACGACACGCGGTCGTCTGAAGTAAACTTGACGTAAGCTTCGTGCACGCCCACCGTGTAAGAACGCGGGAGGAACTTGACGGACGAGCGAGATACGGAGATCTTCGTCGGCTTCTTCTCTCCGACCCACGTCGGGGTTCCGACGATGATGCTGTACTTGTCTTTCGCACTGTTGCGGTCGTCTGTACCGCTGAGTCTGACCGAGTCACCAACGTCCTCGAACGTCATGTTCGGGAGTTCGAGGACGCTCATAGCTTTCTGCGCTTGAACCAAGTCGTCGTGAGACAGCGTGAACGTGAAAGCAGGAGTCGGGACGTTGGGTTCCTTGTCGGGAGACTCCATAGCTTTCCTGCCGTCGTCGGCTTCGGCGAGCGTGTACTCGACGGTGTTCCTCGACGACTTGATGTAGATCTTCTTATCTGAGAACTCGACGTCGGCTTCGTCCTTGAACAGAGACATCACGCTGAGGAACTTCTTGAGGTTGAAGATCTTCACCTTCGAGGGAAACTCGTCTTCCACCACAGCTTGGGCGAACAAGTCGAGCGCCGGGGTTCCCACCCGGATGACGTTTCCGGGTCTCAGGGTGATGCTCGGGTTGATCCCGGAGAAGTTATCGAGAACTTCTAGGGTGGACTTGCTAATCTTCATGTTATCCGTTCTTCCTCTTCGCGATCTTGGCTGGGTCTGCGGTAGCGCTCGCGCCGATCGCAGCTAACGCGGTGAGCGAACCGTTGAATATGTAGGAACCGACGTGCTGCAGACGCATCCACGGGCACAGCGCCACCTTGAGACCGATCTCCTTCAGGTTCTGACAGAACCAGTAGTCTTCAGACAGGTAACGCTTCGACTTCGGGTCGATAGCGGCTTGGAAGTACATGCCGATCTCTCGCGAACCGTCGAACGCTTCTGAACGGACGTGGTCCGGCTTGTACATGATGTCGGGACCGAAGTGGTCACGGTAGCGCTGGAAGACAGACTTCTTGATCATCATGAAACCGGTGCCAGCTTCGAGTATCCTCGCTGGTTCCATCAGGGAGATGGTGTTCGGGGCTCCCGGTTCGATGATCGGGTTGAACACGAAGTCTCCGACGAAGTCTTCGAGGCGGTTGGGATCTTCGTCTGCCATACCCTTGTCGACAGCAGCCTTGATCTTCTCCCAGCTGATGTTCTTCTTCGGGTACGGGCCGCACATGACGTCGAACTGGTAGTCGTCGCCCATGAGCGCCAGCATAGCTAAGACGTCCTGCGGCGAGAACCCGATGTCCGAGTCGACGAATAGGAGGTGAGTCGAGTCGCTCCTGAGGAACTCGTCAACGCAGTAGTTCCGAGCCCGAGTGATCAGACTCTCGTTGAAGAGGAAGTAGCTCTTCAGCTCGATTCCGTTCTTGACGCACTCCGCGGTCAAGTCGCAGACTGAGCGAGTGAACATCCCGGCGCACTGTCCGCCGTACATGGGTGTAGCCAGGAACAGCTTCCGCTTCCTGAGCTCTGCTTGGGAGATAGTGATTTCCATCCGGAAACTCCTGTTAGTGTTTGTCGTTCTTAGATTTCTTGTCGAGTTCCCACAACATGAACATCGCGTAGTGGATGACTTTCAGGAGGTCGTCCCGGTTGAGGCCATTCTTCTTGCCGAACCGGTAAGCGTACTTGATGATGGAAGACGCAGCGAAGTGCATGAGCATCCCGCCGGCAGCTATCAGGTCGATAGCCTGAACGTTGTCGTCACCGGCGTAGTGTTCTCCGTAAGTCGCGTCCACGTAGTTCTCGATCTCTCTGAGTATAGTGTCTTCGTGGTAGCGGTAGTTTCCAGGTTCCATCATGTCTCCACAGTAACTCCGGGTGTCGTCGGTGTCAAATGCACAGTCAGAAAAAAGTTCCGAGCGACCCGACTTCTTCGCCGTACGACTCCACCTTGCGGTTGGTGTTGTTGACCATGAGCGGTCCCCTCACCCACTCCCTCTCGCTCGGGGAACCGAGCGCGACCATGACTTCCGAAGTCATGTCAGCCGCAGTCTGCACCGGGACGTTCTGACACACGTGGTTGATCTGTCGAACGGGGTTGAGGAGCTCGAAGTCGTCAGGCATCCCCATGATCGTCAGCGATTCCCTGACGTTCACGTAACGATCTTCGGACGGGTGAGCGAGCATGTGTGGGTAGTGAGCGACGAACGCTCCGATGTAGTCGAACGGCAGGATGGTGTTGCGACGCATAGTACCGCCGCCCGCTTCCCTCTTGTTGATCTCGTGCTGCACTATCTTCGAGTACTTCTCGTAACCTTTCGAAGTCGTCCACTTGAGTAAGTCGTGCATGCTGACGCCGAACTCCTCGATCATCGACAGGACGTCGTTGTTCCTGACTGACATACCTCCGCGAACTTCGTGTCTCCTCTTCTCGTAGAGCTCACGGTGGGTCAAGCCACCGTAGTACTCTGTGAGGAGGTACTCGTAGAACTTGTCGTCCACAGACGGGATCTTCTTGTTGACTGCTTCGGTCTGGAAGTTTCCCTTGGACGAGAGGATGAGGTCTTCGATCCTCTGGTGAGGACGATCGAAGAAGTTGAACACCGGAGCACGGTCTCCCTTCCAGAAGAAGAAGAAAGATCTGTTCCTGACCTGCGGTATGCCGTGCAGAAGAGACTTAGTCTTGTAGAACGACGCGGTGTAACCGTGCTTCTTCCCGATGTCTACGAGCGCGTCGCGAACCTTCTTCCCCTTGTCGGTGTACAACGCCGGAGCGTTCTCACCCCAGTAGACTGCCGGTTTGATCACGCCGAGCGCTTGCTCAGCTGCGATGTACATCCACTCGTTCTTGGCGTTATCGGCGTGGGAAGACGTGCTCAACGCAGACAACCCGGCGCACGGACACACGCTCGAGAGGGAATCTACCGACGTGCTGAAACTCGGCGGGCCGGCGTCCAAGTCGTGGTAAGGCACGTCCAACCCTCTCTGGGCGTAGTAGTTGACTAGGTGGGAGTCGTTAGCGCGGAATGCTGCGAACGAGAGGAGGTACTCCGGAGCGCGCCCGGTAACTCTCTCTGAACCGATGGCTTCGCCGCCGATGAGTGGGATGATCGATGCGTGCTTCACAGGTCTGTCGTTCTCCATCCCCGGTCCGTCATGACTTCTACCGCCTTACACCGGGGTGGTGAGGAGGAGCTCATCTTGTCGTTCACGATGACCCTGAGACCCTGACCCACGTCCAAGACCAGCTGGTCGTAAGGCACCGACAGCGCAGCTAGCGCCCTGACGGTCATCTCCCTCGCGCTCTCCTTCCTGGCTGACACGATGATGATCTTGTCCCCCCTGGAGTCTATCTCGTCTAGAGCTTCCTTGACTCCCGGACACAACGCTGGAATCTTCTCCAAGTTGGAGTACTTGTGGGCGTGCATGAATATCGTTCCGTCTAAGTCGAAGAAGTAAGTCTTTGGCTTCGGCGTGGTGTACTCGGCTACGTAACCCTTGAACTCAGCGAGGTCTTCCGGAGTCCCGGTGGACCAGTAGCGCCCGGGTTCCACCGGGATCGCTCCGACCTTCTTGCCGGCAGAGATCATGTAGTTGTAAGTTTCCGAGACGTAAGTTTCCCTCTTGATGTCTCGGTTCTTGAGGAGAGAGTCGGCGCTGGAAACGAAGTCGGACGCGTCCCTCCAGTAGTGAACCCCGACAAGAGCGTCGTCGCTGATGGCGTTCTTCTCCACGATCTTGACGACGCGGTCCCCAGATATTTCGGCGAACGAGTTCTTCGGGTCGGTTGAACGGTACGTCAAGACGCTGCCGTCGTACTTGCGACTATCCTCGACGAACTTCGCCGAGTCCCACAGCAGAAACTGGTCACAGTTGGTGACGACTAGCTCCCCGGTGTACCCAGCTAGGGCGGAAGTCGCGCGGAGAGCAGTTTCCGTAGCGCCGGAAGTCACGTGCTCTATGACGTGCACCTCGTACTTCGCACCCAGGTTCTTCATGACGTCCTCGACGTCTCTCAGGTACGAACCGCCGAGGTCCCTCAGGACCAGGTGGTACTCGCCGTTGATTCCTAGGGAGGAGACCGTGTACTCCAGAAGGGTCTTACCGTTGACGCGGATGAGCGGCTTGTGGTCGGTGTAACCGACCCGGGCGAACCTGGAGCCGAGGCCTGCCATGGGGATGATGATCTTCATGATTTTCCGTCATAAACCAAGTTGTCTATCATGCCGACGTGGTCTGAGCAGACCCCGTAAGCTGATCTATCTATATTCCACGACAGGGTCTCCGGCATGACGACGACTGCGCGGTCCTCTATACCGGTGATCGGCACCCCGACGTTGCACCAGAAGTAACCGAGACTCGTGAACGCGTAGTCGTCACTACCTTGCCAGAAGTAGTTGAAGCCGTCGGTCTTCCTCATCTCAGCTAGGGCGTCGAGGTTCTTGCAGTGGTACCAAGTCCGATCTTTCGGGAGCGGGAAAGCTCTGATAGTCGGCCGGTCGTGACCGTAGTACAGCTCACCCGCGACACCCCAGACGTCAACCTCGACGTCGAACCCTCGCTGCAACGTCTTGATGGTATCCCCTTGCGATTCTTGGGTATCCGGCTCAGGTACTTCGCAGAAGACGGAGGGTGGCACGACGTTTGCTCTGTGCGCAATCAGCTTCACCGCGTCTCCTCCTTCTCGTCGACCACGTACTTGTCGCCGATGACTGACGGAACCTTGACGCACACTATGGTGCAGTCCTCGAGGAACGTCGGGCTCACCACGTGGAGCGGGGGAACTTCGAACAGGTCGCCGGCGGTGAACTTCTCCCCGTCGATCTCCACAGTTCCGGAGACCACGCAGTTGTACTCCGTGGCTACCTTGTGGTAGTGTGTCGGCCAGACCTCACCCTTGGGGTGTACCTTGACCGAGACCTCGAACAGGGGAGTCCTGAACGCGGCTGGGGAGAAGTCCCCGACGAACCACCCTCCCGTGAAGTCAGACAACTTACTTCGTTTCAACATGTTCCCTCACAGTCTCCATGATGACGTCCGCGATGTGCGACCCGTCTCTGTAGCTCGGTTTCACCAGAGCGGCGATGTCAGCAGACAGCTTCTCCCTAGCTGCTGGGTCTGCGTCGAGCGAATCCATCTTCTCCCTGAGCTCGACGCCGTTCTTGACGCGGAGGAACTCCGGGAACCCGATGTTTCGCTGAACGTCGTAGTCTTCGGTGACGAACGGGATGATACCGCGTCGCATCATGTCCCAGAACTTTCCGGTCGCCCAACCCTTCTTGATGGGGACGCAGAGGGTGTACCTGGTTCTCGACATCTCGTCATCGAACTGACTCATGGGGACGTTAGCGAACTTTCCGGTCGCTAAGTGCTCCTCGTCCCAGTTACCGTAGACGACGACGTCGTTCGGTACGTCGTGCACGTACCTAAGGACGTCCGGGTACCGAGACGGCTCACCCTGGTTCAGGAAGATCATGAACTTGATGTCGCGTTCCTTAGTCGGTTCCTCTTCTGGTTCTGAGAAGAAAGCGCCGAGGCTCGTCTGCTTCGGCGCAGAACCCTCGTCCATGTTGTCTTCCATCAGGTAGAGAGTCTCCACCCCGGAGTAGATCGCCGGGGTGTCGTAACTCACGGTCTCGATGGTGTCGTACTTGTCGCGGTGTCTGGTCTTGATGACCTCGTTCATCTGGGAGAGGATCTTGACTGGCGGGTAGAACAGGTCGACGTTCCTCCCGTTCTTCCACGTCCTCGGGTCGGTGAGGATGAGGGTGTACGGAACCCGGGTCTCGTTCATGTAGACGAACATGGGAGCGGTGTAGCGACTCGACGCGACGAGCCCCGCGGCGAGACCGCCGTTCAGGAGGCGAGACTTCCCGTTGACTGCGAGGGTGAAGACGTTTCCGGGGAGGAACACGCCGAAGTCCAGCTTCACCCCGCTAGTCTGTCTCCAGTTTTCGATGTACCGCATGGGGGCTTCCATGTCGTTGTCTGTTCCCCCGGTCTCCTCGAGCCATTTCTTGTACCCAGCCCAGACGTCTACCAGGTTACCAGCTGGCGCGACTTCGCTCAGCTCTGACGACGACAGCTTGGCTAAGTTAGACCTGCCGAGCATGTAGAACTGGACGTCGGGGTTACGACGGATCAGGGACCTGAATATCCTGGGAGCGTCTACGGCGCCTGACGTCATCGCGCTCCTGAGGCTGGAAACGTCACCGAAGGTGACGCTCTTACCTATCTTCCCTATGGCAACTTTCAACTTCTGTGAACTCCTTGATGAGTTTGACTGTCACGCGCACCGTCTCCGGGTCGTTGTACACCCGGTTCCTGAAAGACGGGTGAGGTATCCGTAGGTGACTCACACCGATCTCATCCAAGACCGACGACGGAACTAGACCAAGAGCTACTACCGGTCCGTCCCACGTTCTGAGTACACTGGACAGGAACTCGGTGTCAACCTCGCTCTTACGAAAAGTTCCCGGCACGTGCCACACGTTGACGAAAGCGTAGTGGTGTATCCCTATCTCGCTGAACCAAGAGTTGAGGCGACCGATTGAACTGTTCTTCGAAACGAAGTTCCTAGGTCCTGGGTTCATACCGACGACGAGCGGCTTCAGGTTTCCCACGGAAACTTCTTCGACTCCCCAGTTTCCTCGTCGACTCGTGAGTAAGGTATTCCGGCTTCCTTGAACAGGGAGTGCGCCGCAGCACCAGACTCGTTCCACTTCGGTGAGAGGGAATCAGGGAACACCGTGTGTATGGACTTGACTCCGGTCTGGATTATACCCTTGGAGCAATCCGAGCACACCGGGAGCCCGTAAACGTAGAGGGTGGAACCGTTCAGCGAGACGCCGATGTAGCCCGCGTTGTAGATCGCGTTCATTTCGGCGTGAACAGTCAGACGGTACTTGACATCGCGGTTGTCGAGACGCTCGTCGTCATCGTGTATCCCTCTCGGGAAACCGTTCCACCCCTGGCTGAGGGGACGACGGTCCCTGACGAACACAGCGCCGACTCTCGTCGACGGGTCCTTCGACCACTCGGAGAAGTGCTTGGCTAAGTTCAGCCACCGGCGGTCCCACTTGTTCGGTGCAGTCACGGTGTCACCCTCCGGATCCAGAGTTTGAGAAGAGAGAGAAGTGTCTCTCGTAGACGTGGAGGGAGCCGGCGCACCACCAGGTGTCACCCGGGTAAACCCCGAGGTCTACGGCGAGCAGGTGCAAGACGTGAGCCTGCCACGGCCAGTCGTTGTTGTAACCGAAGACCGCGTCGTTAGAACGCATGTTCACCAAGCAGTGGAGACGTCCGTCGCGGATGAAGTACTGGACTGTGTTGGTGCACATGAAGTCCTGCATGCCGTCGACGTTCTGGTCTACGTGCATAGACGGACGCGTGTAGATCATGACGCCTCGCCTGGAGTTCGGGTCCCGCTTCAACTCGTTCCTCACGTTATCGTACTGGGAACCGTTGGCGTGGTGGTGTATGGCCCACCCGTAGTTGGAGTTGATCCTTCCGTCCGGCGTAGCGCAGCGTTTCCATATCTCGGGGGTTCCGCCCGGGATGTCGTTGACGTTCAGCGACATCGAGTTGTACCACCTCTTCTCCCTGTCGATGTAGTCTTGGTTCGGGATACCGAAGATCGACGGTTCGTCGGCGAGGAAGAACGCCGGAGCGATCTCGACAGTCTTGCTCGTGCCGACCGTTACGAACTCCCCGCGCTCGTACTTCTTCTGCAGCTCGTCCCTGACGTCCCTGACTCTTATCATCGACTCGAAACCTTCTCGGTGTCTCGGCTAGAAGTCTCGAAGAGCGAGGACCCTGACTTGATCTCCAACGTAGTGGAGGGTATCGGGGTCCAACCCGGCGCGCCGCCAGACCAGTACGGAGCAACGGGTATCGGTCTTGCAGCCGATGAGGGAGCGGGAACCTTATCCGGGTCAACCGCCGGGCCGAGGAGCGGCCGGTTGAAGATGTCACGGCTGGTGTTCTGACCCTCCATCTTCTGACGGAGCCAGCTGACACCGAACGAGAGGTAGTTGATCGCGTCCTTGAGCGAGTCTTCCACACCCTCGAAGTTCGGTGAGTCGGCTCCGAGCTCAGCGGCTTCGAGCAGCGACTTGACACGGACCATCTTCTGGTGAACCATGTCAGTGATGGTGTTGATCCCGTGAGGGTAGTGGTCGGCCTGCTTAACCGTGGAGAGCGGGTGCTGGTAGTCCTGACTCTTCTTCACCTGGAGGTCGATGCACTCCCTCAGGACTCGTATCGACTCTCTTTCTTCTGTGATCACGTTTCTGGTCTCCTTTCCAAAGCGAGTGAGGTGTCACCCGGTGCTCAGGATTCCTCCCGAAACAGAAGCACCGAAGGGGTTCGCCGGACTTAGTCGTGTACGTCTCGACGGTCTTGTGTTCCTCGAAAGATTTCGGGTTTATGACCCAGTCGAACTCGACGTCGTAAACCAGGTGGCGACCACTGAATACGTGGCCGACTACGATGAGGTCAACCCGGTCGGCAGCGATCTCGGTGGTGACCGTCTTGGATGAACCGATGGGGTAAGAGAAGAAGCTACGGTGAGCGTACTGCTCGTCCATGCTCTTGACCTCCGTGCGGAGCCCCCTCCAGACGAAGTCGTACCCGTAGGTTTCCGGGTCGAGGTAGTTTATCTCTGTCTTGATGACGTGATCCGCGACGCCCAGAACCTGGGCAGCTGCTCTCTCTACGACGAACCCGCGAACGGTGTTCTTCAGCTTGACCTCGAGCGGCATCCCGCTGGGGTTGGTCTGGTAGTTGCCGTACATGTTCTCCGCTGAACGCATGATGTTCGCGGCGTCTTCTTCGGTCAAGGTGACCCTGATAGTTCCGGCGGTGAACAACCTAGCCGCTACGTCTGTCAGCACCCCTGACACTTCCACGTCTCTCATGGAGACGTGGGTAAACTAGGTTCGGCGCGGTGTCAAATGCACCCGCGAAAATACTTGACTGCTCGAACGTAAGCCCACCGGGCGCAGACTACCATCGCGCAGACGACGAGTTCGAGAGAAACCACCGCTTCGTACTGGTGTTCCCTGACTGCTTCCACCCCGACGTAGTTGACGATCGGGACCAGGTCTGCGTCCGTGAAGTCGATGCAACGTCCGTGCGGACCGTCGGCGACCAAGCAGTGACTCAAGTCGACGACGTTGACGCTGTGATAAGTTCCTGACAGTTCCATGTACTACGCCTCCCGACGTCTGAACAAGGTAACACCCGAAAGTTAACGCCCGGTTAAGGCGACGGCGTCGATCCGATCGTGTTCGGTTCGTCGACCCAGCCGATCAAGACGTCGTACCCAGCTCTCGCCCAGTGGTCGACGTTGTGGCTCCAGGGAGAACCGTTCGCGGGTCTGAGCATGCAGTGATCCTGGTTCCACACGTCGGACACCGGGTTGCTCGCAGCGTCAAAGTAACCGTGATCGTAGAGGGTCCCGGGACCCTTCGAGATAGCGTATCTGATCATGTGATCTTTCCTTTCCATAGTTGTCGGACTCCGCCCCGCATGAAGTCTCGGCAGCTTATCCGTAATCCAGTCCTGTGGTCTTCGACGACGTCGTCCCTGAAGCGGTAAGTTCGGACTTTGTCGCCCCGCATACCGCTCCCTATCTGCACCCGTCTCACCGTGTTGGTTCTCTCAGATGAGTTCCGGGCAGCGACTTCAGCTAGACGCTGCTTGATCTCAGCCATCGCTTCCCTGACGTTGTCGTCGCGATTCCTGGACTGTCTGGTAACGGACACACCGGTTGGGACGTGTGTAGCCCTGACTGAGTTCATCTTCTTGTTGCGGTGCTGCCCGCCGGCACCTGTTCCCGAGAAGAAAACCAGCTTCACGTCGTCTTCCCTGAACTCTTCACCGGAAACACCAGGAGACTTCCTGATGACGGATACAGTCACGGTGGAGGTGTGGACGCGCCCTTTCCTCTCGTTACGGGGAATCCGTTGGACTCGGTGTCCTCCAGCTTCCTCCTCTAACCGTGCGTCAGCTTCCACCGTACACCTCCAGTAACCAGAACCCGACTCTTCGTCGTGCCACCTTCAACCGAGGGAGTCGAAAGCTCTCACGTAAGCGCTCCGCATGTCGGAAACGAACTGCTTGGCGTCGTCACCACCCTCAGCGGACCTAACTTCTAAGTTGTAAGATACTACCACAGTAACCTCCTGATGTCAACTACGATGAACGTGTCCATGTCCGCCATGTAGAACCTCTTCGGCAGGGACTCGTTCTTCCTGATGCGAATGTAGTACTTCGGTCTGAAACCGGATATACCGTGGGACACGGTCGTGAGCTCGATGACGGTGTCCCTCTCCATGACCGACGAAGCTAACGGCAGCTCGAACTTGTCCCTGTACGCGAAGACGTCGAGCTGGAAACGAAACACCTGCGTGTTTCCGTCGTCAAACGTGCGACTAGGAGCTTCTCGCTGGACGTGATTCTTCTGCAGGTACTCGTAAGCTTCCGTAGCAGCTCTAAACTCGCTCCCGTCTTTCCCGGACGTGTCTGGGTGGGTGTCTTTAGCGAGTCGTCGGTAAGCTTTCGCTACGTCTTCTAGGGACGCGGTCTCGTCCAAACCGAGCAGGTTGAGGTACCCGTCTGACGGCGTCAAGTGTCTTCCAGAGCGGCGTGTCTCGCTCTGCGCTCCTGCACCGTGACGGCGTCGACTCCCTTGAGGTGCTTACGCGGGTTTCCGCACATCCAGCACGAGCAAGGAACCGGCGTCGCGGCGGTGAGGTAGACCTGGCGGTGGAAAGACGCGTCGCCCGGGTCGGTTCCGCGGAGGACGACGATCTTCTTCACCCGGGTCTTCTTCCGCTCGGCGTGGTGACGGTTCAAGTCCCTGGTTTTCGACATGGCAGTCCTCGGTGGTGGCGGGGCGCGGTCGGTCTCGATCCACAGACGCCTTTCGACGTCCCACACCGCTTCGAACGGTAGCCGGCACGCCTGTCCGGTTCACGCCCCTGATATTGGCACGGGAGGAAGGAATCGAACCCTCGCTGACGCGGTTTTGGAGACCGCCGCTCTACCCCTGAGCTACACCCGTATTTAGCACGCTATTTATACCGGACTAGACCCCGGTGTCAACCGCCAGATTCACCATTACGATCGTGATCTGACACGACTGGGTTAAAGTAGTAACCGCGGCGTGTCTTACCGCACCTGCTGCAACGATCTTCCCAGTCGACGACGTCTCCGGTTATGATGTCGGGGGAACTCTCCCACCGGTGTCCCCTGAACCAGCACGCGATTCTCCTGAACACGATCGGTCAGTTCTTCTTCGCGATAGCTGCGCGAAGAGAGCTGTCTTCTGGGAGATCTTCGAGTGATAGCTCCGGGTGACCGCCGTCTCCCCACTTCGCGTCGGGTGTCCACTCGCAGAAGAACGTGTCGGGAAACTCCGAATCTCCGGTCACGGTGACCAGCGGTTCGAACGTCTTGCGATCTTCCACGATGTGAAACATGAGCTGTCCGGGTTCAGCGAGTCCGGTCTTGAGGAGACCCTCGCACTCCTCGGTTACTTGGTTGACGAGATCGTCGCTCGACACCCCAGTTGTCCACTCGTACTTGACTTCTCTCATGTCGAATCTCCTAATAGATGGCGGAGGGGTGGGGTCTCGATCCCCAGACTTCTCACGAAGTCCCACGTCGTTTCCAACGACGGCTGACACCCCGGTCAGTTACCCTCTCCGTTTACTTCACGAAACGTCCTAGCTTGTCGCGTTCAGGTTCAACCGTGTTGCCTTTGCATTTCGGGCAGATCGCGATCTCTCCGCCGTCGCCGGTGACGTGGCCGTAACCTCGACACTCGTGACAAGTAACCCACCTCATTCAAGCCGCCTTCTTCCTGCGCCGCTTCAACTTCGAAGCGGACAGGTACGACGTGTTGTTCTTCGCGGCGGCTTCCCTCTGCTTGATCTCGGCGAACCGGTCGGCACAGAACGACGCAGCCGGGCTGTCCGGCTTGATCATCGGGACGACGTTGCACGTCCCCTTGATGTAACCGATAGCTTCGTCCATGACGGCGTTCGAGCCCGTGCCCTTCTTCGAGTTGATGTCGAGGTGTATCTCGAACTCACGGTCGCCGATGGCGTCGCGAATCTTGAAGTACATCTCGGCGATCTTGTACACCTCAGTCATGAGGCGAACCCGTCCGGCACCCTTCGAGTCGTGGTAGTCACGCTCCCTGACGACCTCCCCGAAGAGGCGACCGCCTCGGCAGCCGTCGAAGTGAACGACGACGCACACCGCGTAGTCAGCGTACCAGACCCCGTTGACCTTGTGTCTCTCGGAGTCGCCGCCGACGTATATCTTAGTCGCCTGGCTCTGCTCGGCGATGAACGCCTTCACTGCCTCGACGTCCATCTTCTTCCTGAACTCGTTACTCATGTCTAGTCACCCGTCTCCGGGAATCCTCCTTCACGTCGAAGTGCTCATTCGCGCCGAACACCGTCGACATGACGTGCCGGTTGTTAGCGAGCCGATCGTACAACACCTTGAGAACCCTCGGACCTACCTGCCCCGAATCACTCTCATCGCACTCCCTCTGCACCGCGGTGTCTAGAACCGACAGGATCTCTTCCGCGGTGATGGGGTTCTGAGCAAAGTCTCTCACGTCGTGCGTTCCGTAATGTGGCGGAGAGCGGCAGGTCTCGATCCGCAGCGCGTGTTACGGCGCCGTACCGGTTAGCAACCGGCCCCAGCTCCCCGGCTGGTTCGCTCTCCTCGTCAGTATTTATCAGCCATCCAAGAACTTGATGAAGCTGTTCACCAAGAACTCCACGTTGGAGTAATCCAGCCCGAGGTCGTCGCACAGGGACCGTGCGTCTTTCTCGAGAGCTTCGACCTCGGCGTCGTCGAAGTTGAAGCTCTGCTCGTCGACACCCTGAGGTTGAGGACTCTCGACTAGAGCTATCCAGTTCGTGGTGTCGTAGTGGAAGAACAAGTCCGCGAGCTGGTCCTCCGTGAGGGTGATCACGAACTTCTTCGGTGTTGGGGTGGTTTCTGGCGAGTCGTTCACGTCAGTTTCTCCGATGGAATCAGTAGGACGAGACCTATAACACCGTCCCCGGTAGGTGTCAACTACTCTCCGCTCCCGCAAACTCGCTGATGTCGCCGTCGTCTCCCATCACGTGTCTGAGCTGCCGGAAGCCGACGAAGTTCCCGTGCTGGTTCTGGTGAACCCACTCAGTCTCGTAGTCGTTTTTCAGGGACACCACGTCTCTGAGGGCGACGTGTTCGAGGGGGCTGGCGTGCTTCGGCACGTGCTTCGAGAGACGGTCGTAGAGAGCCACAGCCCTCTCCGGAGTCATGTCGAAACCGTCGACAGTCTTGAAGCTGGTGCTCGCGCACCGAGCTACCGACATCTTGACGAGGACTTCGTCCCTGAAGACGGTAGCCTCCTCCGGCGTCACGAAGGGGAGGTGGGTGTTTCGGGATTCGTCCGGTACGGAGTTCCCCATGGCACCCTTCATGGCCCTAGCTAGCATCTGGAAGTGAGGCTCGGCGTCCTCGTGGTCCCTGAGGGCGAAGAAGTTGTCGAGCTCAGTCGCCGACGCGACTACCGTGATGTGAGCGAACGGTTCGAGGAGTCGGTTCACGACCTGCTTGTGGTACCCAGCTTCAGCGAACTGCTCGGCTGCTCTGACGGCGGCGTCCCGGGCTCGGAGCCAAGCTGCCTCGGCGCTGATCGCGGTTGACTGTTCGGTGACGATGAGACCGTCGTGGCTCTCCCTCGCCTGCATCCCGCGCTGCTCCTTGCCCCAGAAGAGGGGAACTGCTGGGTTCTCCACCACGTCGGCGATCAGCTTCTCGGTCTTGATGGCGCGAGACGAGGCGGAGTTCCTGGAGAACACGCGGTGCGTCATGAACTCGGAGTGTATCCACCTCGGGTACCGCAGGAGGAACGTCGTCAACACCTTCGGTGGAGTGTTCCTCACGTAGAAGTTCCTGGTCTGCTTCACGACCTCTGCTGTGATGGTAGTCATAGTCTACTCCTTGTGTGTCCCAGCGCTGCTGAGGTCTACTTCGACCCACCTATAATCTAGTCCCTCGGCTTCGTAAATAGCGCACCTCTCGAGACCGTGACGCCACAGGAGGTTCTCCCTCCGACCGTTCCTGAAGTCGTCAACTACGTCGTAGAAACGGCAGAACTCCTTGCCGACGTCCTTCCTGATCCCGCGACCGATGGACTGGAGAACCCGGACTCGAGACTTCATCGGGTAAGCGAAGACGACGTTCTTGATGTTGTCGACGCTCATCCCCTCGGAGAACGTCCCCAGCGAGGCGAGAACCACGACGCCGTCCCTGTTCTCCTCCATGAGACGCTGCGCCGCTCTCCTCTCGTCGGTCGGAACCTTCCCGTTCACGAAAGCGAACTTGGACTTGTCCGGGAGAGCGGACAGGATCGCGTCCCTGAGAGGGTATCCGTAATCCTCGTTCAGGTGGAAGAGGACCAGGGTGTTTCCCCTCAGCGTCGAGCAGAGGTCGACCACCATCTTCATCCTCCCCGCGTTTCTCACAGCCAAACCGACCTCGCCCGCGTAGTCTAGAGGTTTCTTCTTCCCGAGCACCGTCTTCCCTCCGGTGGAGCACAACTTAGCGTCTTCGCGGGAGTGTACTGCTCGGATGACGGTGATCTTCGGTTTCGACACGTCACCGGCAGCTATCCTCTCGGAGTTGGTAGACGCGACCGTCACCTCGCCGAACACGCCGACGAGCGTCATCCGGTTGACTTTCGTCCCGTCGAGAGTCCCGCTGAAACCGAACCGGTACGGGTTGGTGTTCCACCGGGAAGCGATCTTGATGAACGCTGACGAGTCCCACGAGTGAGCTTCGTCGGCGACCACGCACCCGAAACCGGAGAACCACTCCGGTTTCGCACGGAGGGCGGACTGCCACGTGCTGACTACGAGACGGGACCCAGCCGGGTACCTCTTCGAGGAATCCTCTATCGTCGCGACGGGCACTGAGCCGCCGGAGTACTCGATGAAGTCGTCCCTCATCTGGGCGACCAAGTTGGTGCGGGTGGTGAGAACCAGGGTCGGGAGCCCGGTGAGTTCGGCGTACCAGCGGCCCACCCTGTAGATCATGAGGGTCTTGCCGCTCGACGTGCTGGACAGGACGACTGCGCGTCCCATCTTGACGCAGTCCACGAAGGAGTTGACCTGGTAGTCCCTGACGTCGTAACCTCTCGGGGTGTACGCTCTAGCTGCCGATACCAGCTCACCGTCTGTAGCGTCGGTCCTGCACGTCACGGTTCCCCGAGCTACCTTGACGACGTGTCCGTTCTTCTCGCAGGTCTCGACGACGTGCCCGACCAGACCCTTGTAGAGGAAAGGTTCGTAGGGGCTGAACAGGGACACCTTGCCGTCCCACGCTCCCATCTTGTATCTCGGTGTGAACTTCGCACCCGGAACCTCGAACGTGAGGGAGTCCCTGATCTCGTGCGCTGCGTCCGGGTCGGTCTTGACTCTGACGTGCACCTCGTCGTGCGGGTGTATCTCGACTAGGCTCATAAATAGCTCGGTACCTGTTTCGTCGAACTATTTATGTTTCAGTTCCGGCCGTTTCTCAGCGCTTCGTCGAAGCTTCCCGACTAGAAACTGGATATGACAGGGCCGAGTATCACTGGTGTGGCGGTGAAGGACAATTGTAACTACCATACTGGAAGCACGTGTCAAATGCACTCGCGAAAATAAATTCTTCCCACCTGCATTTGACACCAAGCTGAACCGCAGATAGATAAGAACCACCGTGGCGGATGCCCCGTGTGATCACAGTCAGGAACAGACGTGGCAGAAAAGAAGAAGAACACAGATCGCTACTACATAGACAACAAGGTCTTCTACACCGACATGCTCAGGTGGTGGACTTCGGTGCAAGACGCTCGGGAGAGAGGGGAAGACGACGTCCCGATGCCGAGGATCATCGGCGACTACATCATACGCATAGTCAACGCGCTCGCGACGAAGTACAACTTCTCCAACTACCCGTTCGTCGACGAGATGATCTCCGACGCTATGGAGAACCTCGTCGCCGCCGCCCCGAACTTCGATCCGAACAAGAGCAACAACCCGTTCGGTTACTTCTCCATGGTGGCGTACTTCGCGTTCGTCAGGAGAATCCAGAAGGAGAAGAAGATGCTCGTCGGCAAGTACATGATCGCCGAGCGTGGTTACATGTCGTTGCAAACTGACTACTCGCAGGAGGAGCTCGACAGCGCGCTGTCCGGAATCTTAGACAACGAGTACATGAAGAATCTCGTCAAGGAGACGGAGAACTTGGTCGACAACCCCGTCGCTAAGAAGGAAGGTCAGAAGAACACCTGGAGGCTGAAGAAGCACAGGGACGCAGACGAGTTGAAGAAGAACGGAGGCAACTAGGTGAAACTCGACGACATACACTACGAGTGGGAAGCTGACGCCAAGATCGACGAGACTGAGCTCGACTCCGAGTGCAGACGCATCCCAGTTCTCCACTCCAAGTACATCAGGTTCCTCAGCGGGGAGAGGATGACTCTGCGGAAACTCGAGCACGAAGCTCGCGAGCTGGAAACTGCCGTTCGGGATCGCCTGAACGGGGTGATGACTAAGGAAGACTTGGAAGCTAGGGGTTGGGAACCGGAGAGGAGGAAGTTCCTCCGTGACGACCTGAACAACGCGGTGGCGACCGACAGCGAGGTCGTAGAGTTGAAGCTGCGTATCTCCCTCCAGCACGAGAAGGTCGACGTCCTCGAGGCGATAGTCAAGATGATAGCTAACCGTAACTTCGTGATCAAGTCTATGATAGACTGGATAAAGTTCAAGACAGGAGCGTTGTGATGACAGAAAGAAGAGCTACAGCTTCGGGTCGTCCCCCGGAGAGGGAGGACGGTTCAACCCCGACCGCTGAGAAGCTGTCAGACGGCCAGTACAGGGACCACTGGGTCCTGAGCGAGGAAGACAGGGCGAAGGGTTTCATCGGGCCGTGCAGGAAAACTTACGTCCACGTCGGCGCTCAGGGACCGCGTTACACCCTCACGGAAATAACGGAGGACGAGAGGGGAGGATTGCCTGACAGGAGCTGGAAGTTCTACGAAGCGTACCCAGACTCCGAGCTCCCGAAACGCGGGAAGTACTGGACCGACGACGAGCTGAAGAGGGTCGGTGCTGGGTGCGGCTCGGTGACCTCCATGCCGTTACCGATCGCGGAGACGTACGCGGTTAACCCTCACTTCTACGGGAGCACGTACTGCGCGGCGTGTCAGGCGTACTTTCCGGTAGGCGAGCAGGGTGAGTTCGTCTGGGAGGGAACCAACCAGCGTGTCGGAACCGTCCGCAAGCATGACTAAGATCGCCGTCATCGCGGACACCCACCTCGGCGTCAGGAACGATCACCCCGCGTTCCTTGATTCGATGAAGAAGTTCATCCGGGACGTGTTCCTCCCCGTCATCGACGCAGAGGGTATCAGGACCGTAGCGCACCTCGGCGACCTGTTCGACAGGAGGAAGTACGTCAACATCGTCACCGCGAGCACAGCGCTCAGCTCGTTCGTCGAACCGATCCTCCAACGCGGTGTTGATCTCCACATCATGGTGGGAAACCACGACTGCTACTACAGGAACACCAACCGGGTGAACTCGATCAGGGCGCTGTACCAAGACGTGGCAGCGGTTTCGGATCGTCCGGGACGCGGGAAGATGACGCTGTACGAGAAACCGACGACCGTAGACTTCTTCGGTCTGGAAACGCTCATCGTCCCGTGGATACCGACTGACGACGTGGAGGAAGCGTTAGCTGCAGTCAAGAAGTCGAGAGCTAAGCTGTGCTTGGGACACCTCGAGCTGGAAGGTTTCGACATGTACCGCGGTTCCAGGTGCGAGCACGGGTTGAAACAATCATCCTTCGATCACTTCGACACCGTCCTCAGCGGACACTTTCACACACAGTCGGTGAAGACTAACGTCAGGTACGTCGGAGCAGCTGGACAGTACACGTGGGCTGACTACGACGACGCCAGAGGTTTCCACGTCATGGACACGAGGGACATGTCCCTAGTCTTCCACGCCAACCCGTACGAGTGTTTCTCGAAAGTTCACTACGACGGTTCTGACGAGTCAGCTGAGAAGGTGAAGACCGCAGCGGTTGGCGGTCGCTTCGTGAAACTCGTGGTTTCTGACGACGCAGACCCAGAAAAGTTGTCCGGTGCGGTTGACACCCTAGAAGCTATGGGTGTACACGATCTCCAAGTCGTAGAAGATCACAAACGTAAGGACGAGACCGTTGTGTCCGAAGACGACGACCCCGCTGCGGATACGCGAGAGATCCTGCTCAAGATGGTCGACGATAGAGTCGACTGGAGGAGGAAGGAAGCAGCTGCGGCTCTAGCTTCTGAACTGTACGCCGAAGCTGTTGCCGTCGTAGGAGACAAGTGACCGTGACCGAGGTGCGATCTGAAGCGACACTCCCGTGGGCTACTTTCGGCACCACCGAGTCGGGTGACGACCTGCCAATTTTCTTGTGGGCAGAGAAACCCAGCCGAGAGGAAGTAGAAGAACGGTACCGGGCTGCAGTTCCGGTCGAGTACGAAGAGGTGGGACACGTCTGCTGGAAGATCAAGATGGTGTCTCCGTGATAGATGTGGTGCACGTTATAGCTTACGAGTTTGAAGGTCTCTACGTCGACGGGAAGTTACGTGATCAAGATCACACCATATCCGTCACCGATCTGGCTTACGCAGCTAAGGGCGAACCGTTCACACTCAAACAAGTTCACGTGGACGAGGACTGGCTCATGGACACCATGGAACTACCCGAGAACTACAGCGACGTGAAGCTCTCGAGATGATCAAGTTCGGTAAGCTGAGGTGGAAGAACCTCCTGTCGACCGGTAACGTGTTCACCGAGGTCGACCTCTCGTTCAGGGGGACGACGCTGATAGTCGGTGCGAACGGCAGCGGTAAGTCTACCATGATCGAAGCTTTCTCGTTTGCCATGTACGGGAAGTCGTTCAGGCGCGTCAACAAGTCGCAGCTTCTCAACTCGATCAACAAGAAGGAGATGCTCTGCGAGGTGGAGTTCTCGGTCGGCGACAGCGAGTACCTGGTTCGTCGAGGGATGAAGCCGAACGTGTTCGAGGTTCACCGCGACGGCGTTTCCCTAGACCAGCACGGTTCGTCTTCCGACTTACAAGACTACCTGGAACGGTACATCCTCAGGATGAACTTCAGGGCCTGCATGCAGGTGGTAGTTCTCGGCAGCGCGTCTTACGTCCCTTTCATGGAGCTCCCGGCGCAGCACAGGAGGGAAGTGCTCGAGGACGTTCTCGACATCCGCGTCCTCGGTGTCATGGCGTCCGTCCTGAAGTCGAGGGCTGAAGCTACTGAGAGCAAGATAGTAGGAGCGAACGCCGGGGTCTCTATCGCAGCAGACCGAGTCAAGGTAGCCCGCGCGACGGAAACTTCCCTGTCTGAAGATCGCGCCGAGAGGGTGAAGCGGTTGGAAGCGAGGCGTGCCCTAGTCAGCGACAAGCTGGCAGAAGCTGCTGAACGCGGCATCCGTATCCTCGACGAGGTGAAGAAAACTACCGGGGAAGCCGGGGAGGACCGACGCCAGGAAGTCGAGACCCTCAAGACCAAGATCGCCGGGTGGAAGGTGATGCTGAAGAACTCCGAGGAACGTCTGAAGTTCTTCGATGATAACGACGTCTGCCCGGTGTGCGACACGGTGATGACTGACGAGCACAGGAAGACTGAGAAGGGAGCAGCCCTCGAAGAAGTAGAGAAGTACGAGGCGGCCATCATCGATGCTGCAGGTGCGCTCGACGCGGTTACACAGTACCAGAGCGAGAGGGAAGTCACCCTCAGGAAAATCAACATCCTCGAGTCTGAGAAGGCTATCCTCAAGAACGTGATACGCGCACACCACTCCGAGATTGAGTCCATAGACGTGGAGATCGCAGACGCTAACAAACCCAGGAGCGTCGACTCGGTCGAGGACATGATGAAGCTCGAAGACGACCTGGAGGAGGCGCAGAAGGTGTTGTCTCGGTACGCCGAGGAGCGCGACGTCCAGCGCGACGTAGCTTCTGTCCTCAGGGACGACGGTGTCAAAGCCGCCATCGTGAAACGCTACGTTCCGGTGCTGAACCAGCTCGTCAACAAGTACCTAGCAGCGCTCGATTTCTACGTGAACTTTGAGTTTGATGAGTCGTTCAACGAGAAGATACTATCCAGACACCGGGACGAGTTCACGTACAACTCGTTCTCGGAGGGCGAGAAGACTCGTATCAACTTGGCCATCCTCTTCACCTGGAGGGAGATAGCTAAGCTCAGGAACTCTGCTTCGACTAACGTCGTCATCATGGACGAGGTGTTCGACAGCTCACTGGACGGAGCAGGTGCTGAGGACTTCACCGCGATGCTTCAGAAGATGGTTGGTGACACCAACGTGGTGATCATCAGTCACCGAACTGATCAGCTGACGGACAAGTTTGACCGGGTCATCAAGTTCTCGAAAACGAAGAACTTCAGCGGGATGGAGCAGTGATGCGGCGGCGAAAGTAGGGAAGTAGAATGACTGAGAAAATTGAAACGATCAACGCGTACTTCAAGGGTGCTGCTGGGAAGAAGCCCGCGGACGAGAGGAGGACCAACGACTACTACCCGACGCCGCCGTACGCGACTTACGCTCTCGGAACCTACGTGGACTTGGCCGGAAAGAGAGTTCTCGAACCGGCAGCTGGCAGGGGGTGGATGGCGAGGGAGCTCAGCGCGATGGGAGCAACGGTGACGGCGAGGGACCTGTTTCATCAGGACGACCTGCTGTTTCCGGTCGAGACTGGAGTTGACTTCACCGAAGCCGGCCTCCTCGGAGAATTCGACGCGGTTGTCACCAACCCTCCCTACAAGAAGTCGATGGCCGAGAAGTTCGTTAGGAAGTCGTTGTCGACCGGCGTCCGCTGCACCGCTATCCTAGCCAGGCTCGCTTTCTTCGAGTCCCAGGGGAGGTTCAAGCTGTTCACGGAGCACCCACCGTCGCTGGTCCTCCCGTTCTCTAGGAGGTTCTCCTGCACCGAGTCTATGTTCGACTCTGACCCGTTCGGAGGGATGTTGCCGTACGCGTGGTTCGTCTGGGAGGAGGGCAACATAGATACGAGGGTCAGGTGGATAGACTCCACGTCAGCCCACCGAGAGTGGAGCAGAGCTAGGAACAAGGAGCAGAACAGTGCCTAAGATGATCGGTGGTAGCATCGCGTGTCGCGTCAGCCTAGCCCCGGAGTACGCGGGAAAGAAATTTTACTGCGACTTCTGCGGCGAGTTTTTCGACGACAGGGACAACCCTCCGTGCGACGCGGCGCCCTCCCAAGAGGTAGTCGAAGAACCAACGGTTGAAGCCGCGGAGGTCCAGGAGACACCAGCAGCAGTAGACGAAGTTCCAGCTGCAGCGGAGACCCCTGAGGAGTTCGCAGCCGACGTGACTGAGCCGCTGCGAGTAGAGATCCGGAAGTCCGGGAAGAAGAAGAGGTTCTGAGTTGATCGGTTTCACGTGCTCGACGTTCGACCTCCTCCACCCGGGTCACGTGGTGTTCCTAACGGAGTGCAAGCAGCAGAGCGCTAAGCTCGGGATTCCGTTCTGGATAGGTCTCCAGACCGACATCCGTGACCGGCCGAACAAGAACCGACCGGTGCAAACGGTTTACGAACGGTTCGTCCAGCTGGACGGTCTCAGACTCTCTGATAAGATCATTCCATACGAGTCAGAGTTAGACTTAGCTAACTTGCTGGCAACCATTGGCCAGCACGTCAGGTTCCTGGGTGACGACTACGAGGGCAAGACCTTCACCGGACACGCGATGTACAAC
>ERZ869921.220-NODE-220-length-38029-cov-4.992495_pt1 | contig 38029 bp, 47 predicted proteins | sample MGYA00579310_ERZ869921 | MGnify/ENA primary metagenome ERZ869921 (study PRJEB32216, sample SAMN09231816) | wastewater metagenome | place: USA: Maryland | collected 2016-06-21 | study: EMG produced TPA metagenomics assembly of the PRJNA472060 data set (Reclaimed... | reverse complement strand
AGGGAACCTGTTTTAAGGTGGAGGATGGGAAGGTTCTCACGGACGAGAGCGAGTTCAAGTGCCAGTATATCGCTCAAGTAACCAACCCAGCCAGATTCACCAGAAACTTTGCTGATGCCTTATCTATCAGGATTGCCGCAGAATTGGCCTATTCCTTGGCTGGCTCAAGAGAGCTGCAAGATACCATGCTCAAGCTCTATGAGATTAGATTAAGAATGGCTCGCTCCAATGATGCTCAAGAGGGAACGCCTGATTCTATTATTCAAACTAAGTTTCTTGAATCGAGGTACTAATGGGTCGGTTTTCAACCACTAGAAATAACTTCCTTGGTGGAGAGCTATCTTTAAGAGCTGATGGCCGAGTAGATATTCCTCAATACCTGCTAGGGTGTAAAGAGCTTAAAAACTTCGTTCCTATTCCATCCGGCGGTATTACTCGCAGACCCGGCACAAGGTATTTAGATAAAGTTCAAGGCGCTAGCCCCAACGTGGCTGGAAGCACTAAGCTTATTCCGTTTGTTTTTTCTAGCACTGATAGTTATGTAATTATTATTTATAACGATGTAACTGCCGGAGAAACAAAGTTTAGAGTTTATAGCTCTGGAACAACTGGAGGAAACTTTACAGAACAAACAGTTTCCGTTTCCGGCACCGAGCCACCAGATTACATGAATACTGATCTAAGGCAGATTCAGTATGCTCAAAGCGCAGATGTTATGTTTTTGTGCATTGATGGGTATAAGCCGTTTGTGATTTATCGCACTGGCTCTCCAGGCTCTTATACCTTCAATGTTACTCGCTACGTTGATGGCTCTGGTTTTGGCGCTGGAGATTCATGGTTGCGCGTTCCATATCTCTCTGAGATTTTGGCGGCAACAACAACGATCACTCCATCTGCAACAACTGGAGCCATCACACTAACTGCATCAAGCCCAATATTCACAAATTTAAACGTGGGTTCTTTTTATAGAATCACTCACGGAGCGACAACTGGTTATGTAAGGGTAACGGCCTTCACTAGTTCAACTCAAGTTTCCGCAACTGTTTTGGCAACACTTGGCGGAACTGGCGCATCAGACGAATATGCCGAGAGCGCATGGTCTGATCGAAGGGGCTACCCAAGAACGCTTTGCTTTTACAATAGAAGGCTTTTGTTTGGCGGAAATAGATCAAAGCCAGATACTTTCTGGGCAAGCCAAACTTCTGACTTTTATCAATTTGAGCCAATTGGTACTGGCCCATCAGACCCGCAAGCATATACACTCTCTTCAGATAGATTAAATCAAATCCAGTGGATGGTTGGCGGAAAGAAGCTAACTATTGGCACGAGTGGGGGAGAGCACGTTGGCGAGTTTAGAGAGGATGGAACAGAAATCTTTGTTCAGTTTTTCCAAGAAACAACTCACGGAAGCGCCTATATTCAACCACAGCGGATTGCATACGCGATTCCGTTCATACAACGATCCGGAAGACGGGTCAGAGAGTTGGTTTTTGATTTTAACTCTGATTCTTATGTTGCGAATGATCTTACTCTCTTAAAAGAAGATATTGCCGAAGGGTTTAATAACCTCCTTTACGATGCAAATTACTTAAACAATCTCACTTACACAGAGGCTCCTTTCCCTTGCATTTGGGCAACTGATGCCGCTGGTAGGTTGTATTCTTGCACAAGAGAGCGCAATCAACAGATTTCTGCATGGGCAACGCACTTGATTGGTGGAAAGATTTCTGAGAATAGCTTAACGGCTCTCACTGGCCCAGACCATCCAACAATTGTTGAATCCATTTGTGCAACTCCATCGCCGGATAATACCTATGATCGCTTGTGGTTAATTTGCACAAGAGATGTGAATGGCTCCGTTGTGAAATACATCGAGTATATGGATCAGTTTAGAAGCATGGATGCCTTTGTTTTCAGAGGTAATACTGGTGAAGGATATTTTTACTACCTTGATTCTTCTAAGTTTGCGTTTAGTGGATCGCTTTCAAATACGTTTAGCGGATTTGACCACCTTAAAAACGAAGTTGTTGGGGTAATGGCTGATGGTAAATATATGGGCGAAGTTACGGTTTCTAACGCTGGTGTTGTTACTCTGCCTAACGGCGCTACTGCCAACTCCGTGGTTGCTGGATATGTTTACAAATCTCGCATCAAGACAATGCGACAAGAGGGAGGCTCTAACATTGGGAATTCAACGGGAGCCAAGCGAAGGGTTGATGAGATTAGAATAAATCTCTTCAAATCCCGCTTCTTCAAGTTTGGATTTGAGAGCGAGAGAACGTGGCGCGATGCTGTGCTTAACACCAGTGAGGCCGATCAGGTTGATGCGTATGATTCTGAGCTTGAGGAATATGCTGATATTGATCCTGCGGAAAGCCCTGGAAGCGCATACTACGCCATAAACGATATCGTGGTTTTCCCAGCTCCAGTTAGCACTGACAAGAAGGCTATTGCGATTATTTTGGTTGATAAGCCATATCCATGCACGATTCTATCTATAACCTTACGGGCGGTGGAACAGGATGTTTGAGGTAGGAACATTTCTAGCTGAGCATCTTCACGAGATTGATCCACATCCAATCTACGCTGGTTCTATTTCCCTTTTAAAGAGCCAAGGAAAGGCTATTCAATGTTTACACAATTCCCACGCGGTAAGCCTTTACATGGATGGAAAGGTTGAAGCTTGTCTTGGCCTTATGATGCTTTGGGATGGAAACGCTGATGTTTGGACTGTTACCTCCAAAAAGGTGCAGAACAGCCCAGTTGCCTTCCATCGTACCGTATTAAGGCTTCTTAACTCCTACCAAGATGGATTGAAGCTGCGCAGAATATCTGCCGGAACGCCCTCTAATTTTGTTGATGGCTGCAAGTGGCTTGAAACGCTTGGTTTTGTTAAAGAAGGAAAGATGATAAAATATGGCCCAGATGGTCAAGACTGGTGGCTGTATGCGAGGTTAAAAGAATGGGAGCTTTAGCAGCAGGTGGAACAGCAATATCGGCGTATGCCCAATATAGCGCAGCTCAAGCCGAGGCCGATGCTAACGAGCAAAAGGCTTACGTTAAGCGCTTGCAAGCTGCCGAATCAATGGCTGCGGCAGAGCGTGATGCTGATATTGCTATAGAGAAGGGCAAGCTTATCAGAAGTTCGCAACTCTCTTCCTATGGAAGAAGCGGCGTTGATATTGAAGGCTCTCCTTTGATGCAAATGTCTGCAACTATTGCCACAGCAAGAAAAGAAGCAGAAGCCACTCTTCGAGCTGGTAAATACAGGCAATATACATCCAACTATGAGGCTCAGTTGCAGGATTATATGGCTGGCGAAACAAGAAAGGCTGGAACCCTCACGGCGGCTGGCACTATTCTTGGCGGATTTGGAAACTATTCTAAAGCTAAGGGGAATCTCTAATGCCTACAATTTTGAGTAACAAGCAACAACCTGGCTTATTGCCATCTAATCCAGGAGAGGCTGAAATCTCTCCGGCTCAGTTTGGAAAGGCGCAAGATGCTCTTGCGAAAGTTGGTGGCCAAATTGCTGACATTGGAAATCAGTATGTAGAGGCTAGGGCTAAAGTTGAAGAGAATGACGCTGTGATGAGGCAAACCTTAGAGGATTCAAAAGCCGTTGAGTCTAAAAAGAAAGCCATTCAGCAAGAGTATATGGTTCAAGGCTCTGATGGGGTTTTGCGATTTGACCCGCGTGGAAAACCAGCAAAGGATGAAACCACTGGCAATCTTATTTATCCAGAATCTTATTCCAAGAGAATAGAGCAAATTGCTTTAGAGCAATATGAAAATGGCAAAAACAACATGCCTAGTCTTCGCGCAGTTCGTTCTTACCAACAGAGCGCCGATGGCATGGTTATCAGAGAAAGCAATCAAGCTTTAAACTTTGAGCAGCTTGAGGTTTCTCGATTCATTATTGAGAATAAAGATAAGTTTGAAACTGAAAGTGCTCAGCAGGTTTTTGATAATCCAACGCTTGATAACTTAACTAGCAAAATTCAGAATATGACAAAGTATTTTGAAGAAAATAAAGGCTCGCTGTTTGATCCTGCAAAAACAACCATTGAGCACAAAAAGACAGTTAAAACACTTATTAAAGAAGGCTACTTTGAGGGATTGCTTGATAAAGAGCCAGAGAAGGGCTTGGCTATTCTTGATTCTATCGGCGATCCAACTCGTGGCCCAGCCGTTAATCAGCAGGGCGTAAATCCAAGCATGATAGCCAATTATCTTGATGCTCAAGATATAAACAACATGAGAGATAAGTTTGAACATGCCATCAAGCAAAAGAATCTCGTTGAGGCTCATGGCCTTGATGGGCAATTGGCTGATATTAAAGCTGCGGCACTTGACGGTAAACCCGTTGGTGGCGTGGCTCGCGTTTCTTCTCTCATAGAGAGGCAGGCCCAACTTGGTGCATTTAAAACCCCAGAAGAAAAGATTCGCGCTTATAGTGATGCTATTTCTTCTGTTGTAGTAGGACAGGCAAGATCACGGCTCGCTGGCTCAACCAACGAAGAGATTGCTGCTGCAACAAAGAACTACCAAGCAGTTTATGCAAACGAAGTTCAGAAGGTGGCAAATAGAGAGGGTATTAAATTACCACCTGAGTTTGCTGCTGCTGATTCCATAGAAGTTAAAACAAAGATATCTGCCGCAATAAATCAAGTTCTTAAAGATCGCCAACAAGACCCTGCATCTTCTGCTATTGAGGGAAATAATGTTCTGGCCAAGAATTATCAGATGGCTGGCGGTGGATTGGGAGCTGCCAGAGAGTTGAATGAATCATACTTTGCGCAATCTATGGCAGAGCAGGCTCGCTTAGGTTCTGCCTCTCCAAGACCGCTGACCGTTGATAATGCAAAGGCTGTTGCTGGTAAAATAGCTGGCCTTGATTCTGCTCGCTCTGCTGTTGAGGTGGAAAACCTAAAGCAGAAAACTGGTAAGTATTTCCCGCAAGTGATGAATCAGCTCATAAAAGATGGGAATCTCCCAGACTATTATGCCGTAACACAATACGCTGATTCTCCAGAAGCCTCTGCCGCCATTATTGATGGCATGAAGAATAAAGCTACTTACGAGACTGTTTTAAAAGATAACTCGATGGGATACAAGAAAACCCAAATCACCAATCTTGTGAATAAAGAGTTTGATCCGTACTACAAGGCGATGGTTGGAAATAACCTTTCTGGCGAGAATAACAGAGTTGCAACTGCGATCAGGCATGCTATTTACTACCAAACTGCAAGCCTTGTTTCTCGCGGAATTCCTCCAGATGAGGCTGCTGCAAAAGCTACAGATGTGATTATCCGCAATAAGAATGAGGCTTATGCTGGCGTGATAATTCCAAAGCAAAATGCGGAAAAGGTTAAGGCCGAGATGAGCTACGTTAATACGCCTGATTTCGCAAATAGATATGTAGAGAAAATCTATCTGCCAATGCAGACTGGAAAGACGGGATTTTCTGCTCTTTCTGAGAAGGCAAATAGGCTGAAAATGACATTTGAAGACCCTAATGGCCACGCTTGGATTAGTAAGCCGGATGGAAGTGGGGCCGTTTTAAATTATAGAACAAAGAATGCAATGAATCCTCTTGGGTTTGATTTAACTCCTGTTATCACAGAGGATAAGAAGCCAGTTGAAATAAACTGGAATGATGCAAAGTTGAAGGTTGGTGAGTAATGCCGATTCCTATAGTTCAAGATCAGCCATCAAATCAAAACTATGATGAGTTGGCGAATAAGCTGCCAGTTACCCTTGGTGAGGCTGTTGGCACAACCTTTAAAGACGAATTATTTAACAACGCTGCAACTGCCAAAATCATAGACTACAACAGAAAAAAGAACCTTGAATCACAGGATGGCGTAGAGCTTTCTGTTGAAGAGCTTGATAAGCGCTATGAGGGTCTTGGACTTTCTTGGGATGGCCCAAAGAAAGAACAGGTTGCTGAGTTTATAGCCAATAAGCAGCGCGAAAAACTCTACAACCAAAGCAAGATTGAAGCTGGCCCTGATGGGTATTTGGCTGGTGGATTAAAGTTAGGCGCGGCTGTTGTGGCTCACGCGGCTGATCCAACTGAGCTTGGATTAACCATTGCTACCGCTGGGGTTTTTAGAATAGGTGCCGCTGCCGCATTTGGCGCAAGAGCCGTGCAAGGCGCTGGATTGGGCGCAAGGCTTGCGATGGGTGTTGGAGAGGGGGCCGTAACTCAGCTCGCTCTTGAGCCTGGTGAGTACGTTTTTGATAAAGAGTTTCAGCGAGACTACGACTACACGGAGGCGTTTAAGCGCGTTACCTACGGTGCTCTTATGGGTGCTGGAATGGAAGGTCTTGTTTGGTCTGGCCAGAAGCTAATGAGCAAGATGAAGAAAACTAAAGCTCATGCCGTAGCCGCAGATACAGCACTAACCCAAATGCACAATGGCGAACCCGTGAATGTTGATGGTGTAATTTCCGCTTTTAACAATGAAAGGATGCCAACTGGAGCGCCAGAGGGTGTTGTTGATTTTAGCGGCAGAACCCAATACAACTACGAGCCATTCAACTCCAAGGCTCCTGCTGGAAAGAAAGTGTATCTAGGCACTCAATCTGGTTTGGAGAATCTACAGCAAGTGTCAAAAGAATGGCGCGGAGCTGAGGGGTTTACCGATCATCCTCTTATTGCAAATGCCGATGCCGCAGGAAACTTCAATGAGGTTAACGGGCTAGTGCATGAGGCTATCCTCTCTCCAGAAGCTAGAATTATTTCCACAACTGATGCTATTGGCCAAAATGAACGCGGTCTAGTTTATAAGGCGCTTGAAACTGCTGGGCTTGAAAACACTGAGATGGGCAAGGCTATGCGAGCTTTAACCAAAGAGATTGATGATGGGAATATCTCTTTCAATTCCATAGATGAGCTGCTCAACGGTGCAAAATCCCTGAACGGCATAGACAAGGAAGCGGTTCTTAATGCGCTAGAAGCTCCTCTTTCAGAGATGGGATTTCACGGCTTTCACTACCCAGATGGCGATACCTCAATCAATAGGTTTCAATTCTTTGATAAAGCCCTTGAGAATAATGGATCAGAAGGCGCAAGGTTGTTTGAAAAATCTAGCCCACTTTCTCCAGATGAACGCTTGATTCAAAGCCCAACCACAAAAGATGCGGCTGATTTCATGGAAGCATCCAAAGCCCAGGCTATGGAGCGCGAGAGAGAATACGTTGAGTTTTCTCAAAAAGCCGAGGCCAAGGGAAGTTTTGCTCCAGGTGAATTTGAAAAGAGCCTTGATGAATCAATGGCTGAGATTTCACAGCGGATTTCTTCTTTAAAAGAAGACCCAGAACTTGCTAGTGTTGTTGAGTATGTGAATGAACTTGATACACAATTCAAGAAGGTTGAGAAAGATACAGATTTTATAACAAAGGCTGCTATGAAATGCGTAGGTTTAAATGGCTAAAGATTGCGTACAAGAAATTCTAAGCAAGTTCCCAACTGACGAAGCGCCATCGGTTAAACAAGCTGTTGAGCGAATTGTTAGTAGAATGAATAAAGAGAAGGCCGCAGCCTTTCGAGATGGTGTTTTAAATCCCGAATCAGCATTTAGGGAAAAGGCAATGGCTCTTCTTGAAAGGGCTAGAACCGACATTAAAGTTGAGAAGCTTAAAACGCTTGAGAATATTGAAAAGCGCCAAATGGCACAAAGTAGAATTGCAGAGCGTGTGGCCTCCGGTCAAACCGTTGAAAATGGGATTTCCGCACTTCTTGTTGGCGATCATAAATTGATTGGCGAGAACAGGGATTCTGTTGCTGCAAGACAAGCCGCCACACAAGAGCGGTTACAGGCTTCCGTGTTGAGAGAAGTTGAGGCTAGTGGCTTGGGCGAGGCTATTCAAAGCGGTTCTCTTGATCGAGAGATTCGCATAGAGATTTCTGAGCTTAACAAGGGCGAGAATGGCCGCCCTGGAATTTCAAACTCCAAAGAGGCAATGATTGCGGCAAAGCACCTTCAGCGCGCTCAAAAGATTATCCTTGGAACATTAAATTCTTCTGGCGCTTATGTTCGTGAGCTTGATGGTTGGTCGGGTAAAATAACACACGATAATATTAAGATCGCCAAGGAAGGAAAAGAATCTTGGATTGAGAGAATTCTCCCGCTTCTTGACCATGAGAAAACATTTGGCTCCAGCCTTATTGATAGCGATCCAGTGGATATGCTTGGTCGAATTTACGACGATATAGTTTCTGGAAAATCATCCAGGCAACAGCCTATTGATGCCAGCTCGGATCAGGTTATTAGGATAATGGATACCCCAGCAAATTTTGCTAAAAGAATGGAGCGTAGCCGAACTCTTCACTTCCAAGATGCTGCTGCTGAATTTGATTATTTAAAGAACTTTGGTAGCGATAAAACTCTTTATGAAGAAACTTTAGGCCAAGCCAGGAAAGCTGGAAAAGATGCTGGAATGATGCAGGTTCTTGGCACAAACCCAGGCTCCACTTTTGAAGTGTTAATGCGCTCTAATAACATTGAGGGTAAGGGTGTATTGGATATTGTTCAAAGCCAATTTAAAGAGGTTAGTGGAGAAACGCTAAAGCCTGGTCAAAGCATGATGGCCACTGTCGGCTCTGGAATTAGAGCAACTCAATCAATGGCAAAGCTTGGTATGTCTGTCATAAATTCATTTGGGGATTTAGCCACAAGAGCACATCAGTTATCAAATGCTTCTGGAGAGAATTATTTTTCTGCTTGGCAGAAAACAATGAAATCCTCTTTTGAGTCAATCGCAAGCTCTGCCGAGAGAAGAAAGATCATGGAGCTTACTGGCGTTACTGCCGATGCTTATGCTGGTGCAATTAATGCTGGTCTTGGCCATGCTGATTCTGCGCCTGGTGTTATTAGCAAAACTCTTAGTTTGTATTTTAAGGCAAATCTACAGGCTCCTTGGACGAATATAAATAAGGTAGCCCAAGCTAGGGTTCTTGCGCATGATTTGGGAACTATGGTTGGAACAAAGTTTCACGCGCTAGAAGAGGGTGCGGCTCGCAACTTTCAAAGGTTTGGCATAGGTGAAACAGATTGGAAGTTTATTCAGATGGGCCATGAGATGGCCGAGGATGGTAGGGCTTACGTTGGTTTCCAGAAAGTTTTTGACGTTTCTACCGACGATGCTTTAAAAATCGCAAGAGAGAGTGGCTTAATTCCAGATGGAGCAAGTGTTGCTTCCGCTAAAAGAATTGCAGAGAAGGCAAGGTTTGAAGCTGGAACAAAGCTTTCTGTTTATTACAACGATCAAGTTTCCACATCCATGCTTGAGCCAGGTGCGCGCGAGAGAGCGATGCTTTTGCGAGGAACTCATCAAGATACAAGGATGGGGCAGGTATTGCGTTTATTTGCGCAGTTTAAAATGTTCCCAACATCAATGGTAACTCAAACACTTGAAAGCACTCTTTACGCAAGGGGTGCAACTGATGTTTCTGGCGCTTTTGTCGGCCCAAATGCCAATAAAATGGGAATGGCTAAACTTATGGTTGACCTTACTATTTTGACTTATGGCGGTATGGTTGTGAAGGATTTGCTTGCTGGAAAAACACCAAAAGACCCAAGCAATCCAGATACAATAAAAGAAGCCATGATTAAATCCGGTGTTGGTGGCCTTTATGGTGATTTCTTGTTTAATGAGTTTGATTCAAGGATTGGTCGCGGCCCACTTGCGGCCCTTGCTGGCCCAAGCATTGGGCAGCTTGATGATATTTTTAACTTAAAAACCGATATTCAGAAATTTGCTAGGGGTGAAAAAAGAAACTTCCCAGCCACGGCTACAGCAAGGCTTGTTAAGAATAATTTACCTGGAGCCAATCTATTTTATACCAAATGGGCGCTAGACCACTTTATACTTAACGAGTTCAATGAGAGAATGAATCCAGGCTATATGGCTAGGATGGAAGCTAGGATGAGGAAGAGTGGCCAAAAACCACTATCCATAGGTGGGAGTAACTAATGGCTTTAACCGTACAAAATCATAGGGTCTTATATAACGCAAATGGCAGCCAAACCATATTTGCCATCCCCCAAAGCTTCTTCTCTGATAACGACAATATTGTTGTTTTAGTACGCGATCCAGCCCCTATCCCACCAACTGAAACCCCTCAAGTCGAAGGTGTTGATTATAGCATCTCCGGAACGAATGTTGTGTTTGGATCGGCTCCTGCTAGCGGATTAGTTGTTGGTATCTTTAGAGAGATGGATATCGAGCAAGTGCTAGACTTGATTGCTGGCGGCGCTTTCAACGTAGAATCTCTTGAAGATCAGCTCGACAAAATGGTTGCTGTTATGCAGCAACTTAACGGCATGATTGCCAGAGCTGTGAAGGTGCAGAAAACTAGCCCTAGTTTAAACATTGAGTTTCCCGAGCCGGCAGCCAATTCTGTACCCAGATGGAACGCTGGCGCTACCGCGCTAGAAAATGCCGATGGTTCAACCTTGGGTGGCGGCTCATCGTCGCCAACTGAGGTTATCGGCGAAGCGCCATCTGGTACCATCGACGGATTGAACCAAGATTTCGTTTTGGCAAATACGCCAGCAGCAGGTACTCTCAAGGTGTTTGTTGATGGCCTCAGAACTGTAGGGTTCACATTAGCCGGAGACACTATTACCTTAGATGATGCGCCACATCCATTTGGCGATGTGATTTGCGATTACGAGTATTAGGAGGATTTATGTTTAAGCTTATTGTTGCCCTACTTCTCTTTGTTTCACTTAATGCGAATGCAATGATCTTTGGAACCAGCAAGGTTCTTGAAGCTGGTTCGATGGGGGTTGACGTTGTAAGCAACGGCGTTGACGCTAGCCAATATGGGCTAGTTTCCTTTCAAGCGGTTTGGGCTGGCGGAGGTTCTCCTGATGGAGTTTTTACTATTGAAGTATCAAATGACAATGTTCAGTCCTGCACCACTGGAAATGAATCTTGCAATGTTACCAACTGGACAACTTATGGGAGTAGCTCCATTGCGATTAACTCTGATGGCGATCTTGGTTATAGCATCTATGATTTTGCTTATCGTTGGGTTCGCGTAAAATACACTCGCAATAGCGGAACCGGAACCTTGAATATCGAAGCCGTTCTAAAGAAGGAATCTTATAAATGAAGCACCTTTTACTTGTTTGGTTACTATTATTTTCACAAATAACTTACGCGGTAAGTTACGAGCAGAACTTCAAAGGGATTCCTCCGCAAACTTATGCAAGCTTTGCTACGTTTCCAACCTTAGCGCCTGATGGTGCCTTGGCTGTTGATACTGCTACGCACAATCTTTATGTTTACAATCTTGGCACAGCTAGCTGGGATTTGGTTACTGGCGGCGGTGGTGGTGGTTCAGTCAACAGTGTTACAGCTACGGCACCCGTAGTTAGCTCTGGTGGTGCCGATCCCATCATCTCAATGGCCGCTGCCACTTCGTTGGTTAATGGCTACCTTTCGTCTGCAAACTTTGTAGCCTTCAACAGTAAGGAGCCTGGCATTACGGCTGGCACATCTGCGCAATATTGGCGCGGAGATAAAACATTTCAAACCCTTGATACCTCTGTTGTTCCGGAAAATACAAACCTCTACTACACCGCAGCAAGATTCAATACAGCATTTGCAGCTAAAAGCACAACCGATTTAGCCGAAGGAACGAATCTTTATTACACCGCATTAAGAGCAAAGTCTGATGCTGTAGCTGACGCAATTGTGAATGGTGTTACCGATGTTGCACCGTCACAAAATGCTGTTTTTGATGCACTTGCTTTAAAGGCCGCAGCCACACACACCCACGTTGCTGCCGATGTAACCGATTTTGACACGGCTGCCAAAACTGCTGCTGTTGCTGATGCCATATCTAATGGCGTGGTTGATGTAGCCCCTTCTCAGAACGCCGTATTCGACGCTCTTGCCCTCAAAGAGGCTTTGGCAAACAAAGATACCGACAACACTCTTGCGGCTGATTCTGACACCAAATACCCCTCTCAGAAGGCTATCAAAAGCTACGTTGATACTGGTTTAGGAACTAAGGAGCCATTGATTGGCTTTACTCCTGAAAACGTAGCAAACAAGGATACGGACGTTGCTTTAACTGCAAACTCCGATACTAGATATCCATCCCAAAAAGCTATTAAAGCTTATGCTGATGGTATCTCTGGTTCTAAATGGAACCTAGCTGGCAATTCCGGTACTGGCGGCACAGCAATCCTTGGCACGACAGATGCGCAGCCGTTTTCGATTCGATCAAATAACACAAATATTATTACTTTCAGCGGCACAAATCCCGCGCTTAGCTCTAGTGTTTCACAAGCTCCTGCTGATGGTATTGGTTTAAATCAATTTGATTGGCGCGTGTATATTGATCCAACGGCATCGACCACAAACGCAAGCCATACTGGTACTTATAGCCAATTGGTTTACGATAACGGCAACGCTGGTTTTGATTCCACTGGCGGTTCTTATTTTGCAAGCTCTGCAAACTTTACGCACAATGGTTCTGGTGATTTGGGCGCTGCTTCCATTTTCAGCGGTGGGGCTAGCTTTAATAGCGCAGGAACCACGGGGCAGTTTAAGGGTGTTACCTCAGAAAGCATAATCGACACTGGTGCGACTGTAACTGATTTCCAGGGTATGACCTCTGGCCTTAACACTACTGGCGGGATTGTTCCGGCATCAAATTCTTTATCGCTCTATGGAAATTTCACAGATGCTACAATCGGAAATGCCAGCAATATATCTAGCAATCTTTCCTTTTCAGGCACCACGGCGAATAGCCAAGGCGTAAATGCAATTAGTACCTTTACGCAGTTTAATGATTCCGCCACTACCACCAACGGTGTGAATGGTATCAATGCGGGAATTGATCTTAATGATACTGCGGCTGTAACTGGGATCAATGCTTCAAATATTTATGTGAATATGAGAGATACTGCAACTCACGGCGGTTTAAATCTTTATAATGCAGGACTTAATCAACAGGATTCTGCCGTAAACACTGGCGGCGTTAATGGATTCAGCGCAAATCTTCAGTTTACTAATACTTCTGACACCGCTGGCGTGACGCTGTTTAATGGTTACGCTAGAACGGATGATACTGCTCATCTGGATTCCTTAACTGGTATTCAAATAAATCCAGAAATCCAAGGAAGTTCCGATGTAGATAACGTGAATATTGCAGATTTTTCTGGGCAGATTCGCGGAAGCTCTACGGTTGATAATTTAACTGGCGTAAATGTAGGCCCACAAATGAGTGGCAGCGCAACGGTTACAAACTTTATGGGGATGAACGTAAATCCTCAAGTGAACGGAACATCAACACTTACAAACGGACTAACCGGCATACAGCTTTCTCCATCCGGAACTGTTCCTCTCAACCAAGTTACCGCTCTAAATATCAATACAAGCGGCGTGACTCTTACTCCCTCTGCGTTTGCGGCTGGCGGTCAGGTTGTTGGTATTAACAACGATGGGGCATTCAGCTCTGGGTATAACTACACCGTTCCTGGCGCGGCTGGATTCTTCCAGATCAACTATCTTGGTGGCGGCCCTATCGTTGCAAACGGTGATCCTACCTCCGCCTTTGGCTTTGGTAACAACCTAGCGCATTCTGTAACACTGCACGATGATTGGAACCTTGATCCAAGCGGGTTGGGTTTTGTTGATGTGGGATTCGTTGGTTCTCTTGGGTTTGATACTGGCACCACGATGGCATCATGGACGGGCGCACTTGGCGGAGCTGGAAACCCTTCAGGCGCAGGTACTCTCACCACTGCCAAGATGTTCTCTGCTGCGGGAATCTTGCCTCAAGGCGGCTCCCTTGCAGTAACCAACATGTATGGGTTTGAGGTAAATCCAAACCTATTCTGCTTGGTTGGAACAAACTGCTGGGGCTTCTTTGAAGATACCGCAGCCGCAGAAAACCATGTTTCAAAGCTCGCTATTGGTACGGCTTCTAAAAAGGTTGTAAACAGCAGCACGGCGCTTGAGATTGGAAACTCTAAAGGCTTCGTAAATGGTCGCGGCGATACTGCTACAAAGAACGCTTTAACGGCGGCTGAGGGTATGCAGTTTTATGATACCGATTTAAGCCAACTTCAGGTTTATGATGGTGCATCTTGGGTTTCTGCTGGCGGATATACGCCACCATCTGAATCACAAGAAGTGCCTTCTGGAACCATTGATAATAGCAATGATACATTCACCCTAGCTAATACACCGGTATCAAACGCTAGCGTTAAGCTATATCAAGATGGTTTAATTATGGTGCAAGGCACTGATTACACGATCTCTGGTAGCACAATTACCATGACAATAGCGCCTAATTTCGGGCAAACTTTATATGCAAACTATAGCTACTAAGGAGATATAGATGAGAAACTTAAAACTTATACTTGCTGGGCTTTTAATCCTTTGCTCAACAGCAGAGGCTAGAAGACTACAAAACTCCGATTTTGCTAGTTCAGCAGATATCACTGGTGCTGGCGGCTCTGTTTCGCAGCTTCTTAATACCTCAAAGATTTACGACAACGTAAATGCGCAGGTTTTAAATACCACCATCGCGGCGAAAGCCACGAACCCAATGACCACCGCCGAAGATTTAATCAAGGGTGGGGTTTCTGGCGCACCTGCAAGGCTTGCGGTTGGAAGCAACGGCCAGTGCCTTACGGTTTCAGGTGGCGTGGTTGGTTGGGGAACGTGTGGAACTAGCAGCCCCCTCACCACAAAGGGCGATATTTACACTTACGATACCGGAAATGCGCGGCTTCCCGTTGGAACCAACGGCCAAATTCTTTCCGCAAATAGCGCTCAGGCTACTGGCCTAGAGTGGATCGCAGCTCCTTCTGGCGGCGATGCTTCCACCAACACGGCTACCTCAGTTGATTCTGAGGTAGCTTTGTTTTCCAGCACGAGTGGCAAGCTTTTAAAGAGAGCCACTGGCACTGGCGTTTGCAAGCTCACTTCTGGCGTTCTATCCGTAAGTAATGTTGATTTAACCTCTGAGGTTACTGGTGTATTGCCTTTAGCTAACGGCGGCACCAACAAGAACATGACTGCTGTAAACGGTGGCGTGGTTTGGACAGATGCCGATTCTCAGGAAGTGATCGCGGCTGGAACCAGCGGCCAGCTATTGCAATCCAATGGCGCAGCAGCTCCTTCATGGGTAAACCCAGCAGCAGCCAGCGCAGTTACAAAAGCCATTTCCCAAACTGCCCACGGTTTTGCGGTTCAAGATATTATTTACTACAACGGCACCGCATGGGCTAAGGCTCAAGCTGATGCCGATGCAACCAGCGAAGCCATCGGGATGGTTTCCGCCGTAGCTGGCGCAAATGATTTCACGGTAACTTATTCTGGTGAGGTTTCTGGCCTTTCAGGTTTAACTTCTGGTTCTACTTATTACCTGAGCGCAGCAACGGCTGGATTGGCTACCGCAACGGCACCAACGGCTTCGGGGAATATTTCAAAGCCTGTGGGTGTCGCTCTTTCCACGACTTCGATGCGCCTGTTTGATTCATCTCGCGGCGCGATTATTGGTGGCGGTTCTTCGTTTGACAGTAGCGTTCATTTACAGGGCGCTGGTGGCACACAATACGGAACTACAAATGATAAAATTCCTAGATTTGCAACAACACTACAAAACACTGGCAGTGATATTTCTTATGTAGATTCAAGCCCTAACGGCGCAAGCTTCACAATAAATACCACTGGTGGATATTGTGTTTCGTTTCAGGCAACATTTACGGCTGGTTCTGACTTTGGGATATCGCTTAACAGCGCGCAGTTAACCACTTCTATTTCAACGATTACATCAACGGACGTTATGAGCCTTGGAACCACATCAGGAAACCAAATAGGTGCCAACGTAAGTTTGTGTAGAGGTTTTACTTCTGGTGATGTGATTAGACCGCATACCGATGGAACTTCGTTTGTTGCCTCGAACAGAAAAACGACATTCAGCATTTACAGGGTGAGATAATGAAAAAACTATTTTTACTTTTACTATCGGTTTTAATTTCAACACAAACATTTGCGGCAAGCTCTGCGCTTAATTTTCCTGCATTGGGAGTTGGAGGTGGCGGCGGTGGAGCCTTTGCATCAATTAAGACGGTCGGAACTTCTGGTTGTAGCTTCACTCGCACCTCTAACGCCACATGGGGAGACTATTCTGCTGTTGCATCATGCCCAGTTCCTTCTGGCGGCGATATTGTCGGCTCGGGAATCGCTGCCCCAGCAACAAAAATTCCAGGATTTATTATTTCTAGTGCGGATACTGCATCAACTACTTATTACAAAATTACCGTTACTGGAAACTTAGCCGCTATTGGATCACTCTCTAGCCCTTGCGCTAGCCGAATCACCGATGGCACCGATGTTTCACAGGTTGTTCCAATTTGGGGATCAAACACAGGAAATGGAAACAACGCCACTGCGGTTTATTATATTCACTTGACGCAAACAGGTGCGCGCACATTACGCTTACAAATGACCGGCGTAACCACAAACAACCAGTGCGATATTTTAGCCAGAACCGCAGGGTTTGAAGAGCTTACATTTTTTGTAGAAAAAGTAACTGCCGGATCAATATAGGAGTTTTTATGCCATTTCAAAAAGAAAAAAGTTTGCCAAGCGGTGTGAGTGGAAATTACTGGGCAGTTTCACACTTATCTTTTAATCGCGCTGGGATGAATGTAGAGCTTGTGGTTAGCCTTTATAAAGATAATACGCCTGGGCTTTCGCCTCTTGGCTTGAGCCACAAATTTAATTTCACCATTACGCAGCCGGAGATCACTGGAAATGTGATTGCTTGGGCTCATACAAAAATTCTTGCATACGCAAATAGCGATATCCAAAATATTGATGGCAATGGTACGCACAAAGGATGTGCTGACCTGATTGGAGCTACTGTAGTTCAATAAAGGGGGAGTCATGGTTGACTCAAATTGGGTTTTAGTTTTTCTTACAATTGCAGGGATGGTGGTTGGTTTCATTGTCTGGCTTGTTCGCCTAGAAGGAAAAATTAAAAATGCTGAGAAAAGATTAGACCTGGTTGAAGACCATATGGCTAACTTTGATTCCAAGATAGCCGCAGAATTAAGAGAAATGAATACCCGACTAGCACACATAGAAGGCTTCCTAAAGAAGCCGATGGTGGATTTATAAATGCCAAAGTTCAACCTATTCTGGATTATATACATCGCGCTATTGTCGATTATGGCTGGTCTGTTATCATCTTGCTCATCGCAGGTATTTGTAAAAGAATGTTCACATATCTCTCAGGACGTTTGGGAGTGCAAAAAGCTGTAATAACGGAGGATACTATGGAAAAGAATATCGTTGATGGTGCTGAATTGGATGTTAATTTTAAGATTGAGGGCGGTAAAATCGTTCTTATGCCAAACTACGCTGGTAATGGCGGCTATGCCAAACTAGAAGTAGGTGTGGATGCTGAGTATTTCTTAAAGGAATTGGCTAAAAAGATTCCTGGCGTTTGGGATGATGCAGTTATCGCTGTAGCGATTCAAGCAATCAAAGCTCTCTAGTTAGAAAGGGTGCATTGTGGCAAAAAGTTATATTGAAAAGCTTTCTGAAACAATGCACCGAATCCTTTGGGAGAATATCCTTGAGGAGTGGCTAACCAAGCTTATGATTACCGTTCCTGTTTTGGGATGGCCAGTCATAAAGGATATAGTTCTTTATCTTGTTGATACCTACATTGTTGAGCCTTTGTTTATAGCCCTAACAAGATGGGGCGTGTTCACGCAGATAGACTGGAAAAACAATGAAATATACGCAGCATATCGTCAAGAGGCTGTGAAGCTTATAGGCGCTCAAGATCAAGCAGAGTGGCCAGAGCTAGATAGAAAGGCGTTTAAAGATGCGGCTAGGAAGTTGGTTCGTTTTAATATTCGTGCTGCTTAGCGGTTGCTCAAGAGTTAAAATCCACGATGATTTATGGTGTGTAGATACTGGCAAGTTTGGCGCTGAGTGCTTTTACAATATCTCAAACGAAGAAGTTACCTTGGATAAATGGGAATGGGATAAACTCAGAACTGGCCAAACATGCTCTGCCACCAAAGAGCCATCCCTTGGATTCCTTCACCTAAGAACTGCCCTTGAAAAACTATGCGCCGATTCTCGCAAATGCACAAAAGAGCAACGAGAGATCATTAACGATGCGATTAAAGGGGCTACATACATCCAAAAAAAGGCTTTTAGGGCTTACAACAGGGCAATGGTCAAGATTGAGTAAATAACGCGCCTCAAATCATCCTGATGCGTTTAATTGTTTTTGAATATATAACCTGGCCCTTAATTGAGTTTAGCCGTTCTTCGACCATATTCGGCGATAAGGTATGCGTCCACAAGGCCATCATGGATTTTGCCTGTCCTGGCCTTAGGGAAGAGCGAGAGGTTATGTAGGCTTCTTGCTGCTCGTAGTGATTTTTCTTTAGTTTCGATATCCTTTGGTTGATCCTTATGGAGAAGCCTTGTCCAGGTAGTCGGATAAACGTGATTGAATCGGTTTCCGCTAAGCTCGATTGCGATTTCAATCGCTGCAAAGCCTCTTCCATAGGTAAAAGCTCCGGTTGTTCCCATGCCAAAGCTAACGGCCCTTTCGAGAAATATAGATACACCTTTGATTTTAGATATAAACTCTGTAATTGCTGCGTGGTCAATTAGCCCGTCCTTTCTAACTGGCATTTTAATAAAATCTAATATTTTTCCTGAATCGGAAATGAGGACTAACCCACCCTTTAGGCCTGGGTCAATCCCTAAAAATTTAATTGGTTCATCCATTCAAGAATAGTTACACGGCTTTTCGCATTAGTCTTTTCTTACTTTTGCTAAGCAAGTTTACGTTGTCTCTGTATCTGGCGTGGCATTTAACGCATCTATATCTCTGGTATTTGCCTGTTTCAGTTAAAGCATATCCATTCTTGTTGAACTTAGAGCCGCCACAGGCACAGATATTGTGATCACCATTGTGGAATATATTGAAATTTATAGATTTAACATAGGGCTGTAGGGCTTCCCATACAGCTTCAAGCGTTAAAACATCTTGCTTATTGTACTTCTCCATCTCGATAAATGCTTCCAGGTTTCCCTTCATGCACTCATCCCACATCTCAAAGCCAGGAAACTTCTTGTGTTGCGATTTCTTTTGGTCTGGGCAAAGAACGCTCGCCATGTATTCAAGTTTGTTTGAGGTGAAAGCAAAGTATCTTCTCGCAAGTTGATAGGTGTCGATGTGTTTAAACGGAGATGGTGGCTTAATCTTGTGAATTGCAAACCTTGCGTTTAGTTTCTTTGCATCAAACCTAACTCCGTTTTGCGTGATAACGATATCGGCCTTATCGAGAAGGTTTCTTATTTTCAGCAAAAGCCTCTTGTCGTTTCGTATATCTCTCTTACCGCGCTGATCTAGGTACATGATTGGCTCGCCTTTGCCGCGCCACTTTGCTGCCCAAGAAAGCACTGACCAATCTTTATGGATTTGATTTAAGGATATGTTTTGCTGGAATGTTCCCCAGGTGTAACTGAGTAAGGGAATCGTCTCGATATCAAATAAGAGAACTTTCGCCATTAATAAAGCTTATGGGTATTTTTTGCGAATGAAAAGAGCCTTGCGCTTCTTGCGCTTTTTCTTGGCTATGTCTTCCTTTGTCTTTCCGCAGAGATGTTCGTCGTCTTTTATAAATCACCCCACTATGGTGATTTTATCACTCACCAGGGAGGTGGGGTACGTCTAAATCCATCTGCTACCGTGTAAATGCCTAGCAGATACTCGCTATTAGCTGTTTTAAATAGGATTTCTTTGCCATCGTTCTCTATAAAAAGAACCTTTGTGGTTCTAAAGTAAGCTGCTTTGTCAGGATAGCGCGTGTCAGTTGTAAGAATTGTGAATGGCTCATTCAGGATCGGAAGCTTCTGGCATGTTCCGCTCAGCTCGTCCACCTTCATGTTGTTGTGCTTCGATTTCAATCTCTTCAGGATTATCTTGTACACTTGGCGGCCCCTTTCTCATAACGTGCCATTTGTAAACGTGCCAATTCTTCATATCTTTTCTGGGTATAAACAAATCCTCTATGTAGTTTAGAGGATAGATATGCTCTGGATTAACAATGTTTATCCAGGATATTTTCACCTTATAGCCCTTTGCGGTTTCTTTCACTTCAAGAAACTGTGCTGCGGCATCAGTGGCATTTATATGCTTGTAGATTTTCATAGCCATAAGAGTGTTTTACTACTCTTTTTGCGTCATAAAAATGGCGGTTACAAATCCATCCATGAAAGCCATCTTTACTTTATTGGCTTCTATGTTGTTGTTGAATTTCTTCTCTTGCACAAACTCTTTATAAGCAAGGTAGGCCCCGCCGTGAAACTTCTCTGGAATAACCTCAAGCCATTGTTGCTCAAGCGGCGTTAAAAGAAAGTCTTTTGATTCAACAACAGTTTCGTTGTTTTTATTTAAAGTTTTGGTTGTGATTGTGATCTTCTTGAGTTCCATTTGGCCTTTCTTATGCCTTGCAAAACGGCAAAGCTTTGGTTTGTTTCTTGATAAAATCTCTCTTCGCATCTTTACGGAATGGCGACCAATACCTTGCGGCACCTTTCCAAGGGCTTACATGGCTAGAAATAACTAGATCACGTTGGCCAATCCAGCGATTCATAATCTTAACGCCACACATTAAGTTAGTGCTTGGGTCGAACAAGTCTTTGTATGTTTTCAAGCCGCAACCATAAGCATTTCCGCTTTCGATTGATAGCTGCAACAAACCAACGCTTACAACTTTGTTGCCTTTAGCATCGTTAAACGCTTCCGTGTAAGTCGCGTTTGGATTGTACGAAGATTCGTACTTAGCCAAGCCAGAAACCAGCGTGATATAAAACTGCTTCTTATTGTGGTTGCTGAGTTTGGCAAAATCACCAGCGCAGTAATCCTTCCAATCTTTTGGCTGATTTTTAAGCATATCCTGCCCGTGAGCCTCAATGGAATTGGCCAGCATCACCGACCACTCTACCTTAGGCCAAGAGGCGTAATATGTTTCGTCAAATTCCACTGGTTGCGGATTGCTGATTGGCTTAACTTCTGGCTCAGGCTTCTTCTCTTCCTCTTTATGCTCTTCATCACCCTCACACCATGCGCCATCAGCGCTAACTTTCTTGCCTTCCTTTTTACAGGTAAAGAACATGGCACAATGGCTGTTTCCAGCAGGATAAAAATCACAAACGCTGCAACCGCTCAAAAAAAGAGCTAACAAGATTAAAAACTTCATTACTTCACCTCTGAGAAAGTTAATCTAAGGAACCCGCGCATTTCCATGTTTCCATAGCCGCGAATATCTCTATTCTTTTTATAAACGCCATCACCATCTCGCTCTACGCCATTAGACGAACCAGTGTTTCCTTCAATGGTTGTTATCGTGGAATCGCCATCAACAACAATAATTCCAGTGTGGCCATTGGATGTGCCTTTCTTTTTCCAGATGCAAATATCTCCAACGGATGGATTAGCTACAGCCAAGCCTCTCTCGCTGGCATTAATGAATACTGTTTGGCAATGTTCGCTCTCTGGGAATGAGCATTTAAGTTCTTTCCACTTCTCAACGATGGCAACAACAGTCTGCATTGTGCTCATGCACCAAGCTTCTCTATCTGCCCCACCAAGCGTTTTCTGGATAGAGGCAACTAGCTTACCGGAATTGTTTCCGCCTTCTTCATGGATGCCGATCATCGCTTCTGCCACTTTAATGCAGAGCTGCGTAGGTGTGAGCTTTGCAAACTCCTTCTTTGGGTCTGCATCGGTATTGAATAATCTCTTGTTGGTTAGCTTATTGTAAACGTAACCCTCTATTAGCTTATCTACTTTCCTGGCCATCTATCCTCACTTTATGAGCTGCATTTGTTTAACTTCATCTTCATTGAATAGCTCGTAGCAGAACTTTAACGCCTCAATGTGGGATTTCCAATAAGTATAATCTGGGGGAGGAGGGTCAGGTATTCTCTGGAAGCACTTGATGCAGTATGCTTCCGATTTCTGTAGGTTGCGATTGGCCATTCTTATCTGGCCCCGTAATTTTTCTAGCGGATATTCTTTCTTCAACTTGCGGCACTCCAAAATGGTTTCTCTCTCGATACATCGTATTCTCTGCCAAGTCTCGTAGCTGTGCGTAAACTGTTGGTTTGTGGTGGGTTTCCATGTTGCAGATATTGCCAAAGCCGCCGTATTGCTTGCAAACACTCCAGGCAAATTCGCCCATGTAATCCTTTGCCTCTTGCTGCTTTGTATTTCCGTATTTCTGAACACACTCAAAGATTAAGGCTACGGTTTTCTTTGCCTCAGAATCAATCGGTGGCCTCAAATAGCTTTTAACCTTAGCTGGAAGCGGAAACTTGCCAGGCCAGATATCTGGGTCTTGCTTTAAACGAATGATAGCCTCACCCAATCCTGCCGCGCCAATATCTTGAAACTCGTTTGCATAAAGCAATAGCTGAGCTTCTGTTACGGTGGTTTGTAGATATTCAGCAAGGCCAACAATGAGCTTCTTTACAGCTTTTAATTCTGCCGCTTTCACTTCAATTTCTCCCTAATGCTGGCGAGTGTTTCCCTTATCTTATCCTCCGCTATTTCTTTCAGTGCTTCATTCGCAATCTTTCCGCTCATATCGGTGCCAACCTCTTCGCCATTTATTATAACAGGGACTAAATCCTCTACATCACCAGCGCTACCTTGAGCATAAAACTCCAGCGCCTTCCTAAGCCTCTCGTTTTCCGCTTGTAGGGCGGTGATTGTTCCGTGCACTTCATTACACGCCGCCATTTGCCCGTTCTCATAACCGTCTTGCCATCCTGCGCAGGTATTCTTGCATGGGTGATATAATTCCGAAGCGAAATTCTGCCTACATGAAAGGCATGTTAGCGGTTCAAGGTTATGCTTGCATACTGTTTGCCCTTGTTGCGGAAACTTACTGCTGCTCATCGCCAAAACTCACTTTCCCATGGCCAGTATGAAAATCTCTCTTCATTTTCTTCAACCCACCATTTAATTATTAACAGTGGCAAAAGCACAATCATGGTAACTGCGCCCACAATAACCGTTACTGTTCCTAATATATTCTTAATTAATTTTTTCATGCACTTCCCTCCCAAATCACGGCAACGCTTGGATTCATGGCTTGCGCATCCACTTAATTGTTTCGATATTTGCCACTTCTTCATAATTTCCCTCATAAAGCGGGAATAGATGAATGTGGTTATCTGTATATAATTTATGGCCGCTATATATTTCACACATTTTAACACTCAATCCGTAAAGTCTAACAAGCCTGTTAAAATCAATAAAATGTTTACCGCCATCTGTTTTTGAAGTTACTTCACCAGGATGCAAAACGTATATTGGTCTTTTGGCTTTACTCATCTCCACTCCCTCCCGCAACCAGTTATACCCATTAAGCCTTTAAAGCGTAGGATAATACTCATTCTGATTTTGCCTTAATAATTCTCCGCGCTAAATCATATTTCATATTTGCATCTACTCCAGAAGCGCGCCTTGAATAATTCGCTCTATCTTTATCATCGGTGCCATTAACATCCATCCAAGCGTGTTTCCACTCAGTTATAATGCCAACTATAAATTCTTCACTAGGTATTTTAGGGTTCTCATCGGCCCACTTAGCTCCGTCGATGTAGCCGTTACTGTATAAAACTGCGTGATTCTCGGCATCGGAATATCCCCAATGCTCTTTTTTGCCAGCATCTAAAGCCGCCTCTTCTATCTCCTTCTCTCTGCTCATGGCTTCTCCAATAACTCTTTTACTTTGTCAATGGACATTTTCTCTATATCTGCAAGAGAGCGTTTGCTGGTATTGAAAAGCAGGCTTCTTGCTAGCTTGTCGTTTTCACGGTGAGTAAAAGCATTCAATTTGCTCAACTCCGCAAACAAAGCCCTAATATCTTCTTTTGCTTTCAATAAGAGATAATTTAATTCTTCTTGGCGCTTTAGCTTATCTTCAGCCCTCTTTTTTCTCTCATATCTTTTAGTTCTCAGGCTTTGCCACATCTCTCTAGCGATGTTCCATAAAAACATAGCAATGATTAGGGAAAAAACTCCCGAAATAAATCCCCAGATATAAGCCACATCTACGTTTGTCATAATTCTCCTTTTTCAATTCGCTCCATCATGGAAGCATTTCCACTCACGCTATCCTCAATCACTTCGTAGTCTTCCCAGTTATTCATAAAGGTAGAAAACAATTTGATGTAGCATCTCTGCCTGTTTTCTTTTGCGCATAGCTGTGCGTAATTGCGTATAGCAGCTTCTATTCTTTTATATGTTTTTTGTGAACTCACCTTTGATTCAAGGCGCTTCATTCCAAGCTTCTTGCCCTCACCCCTTCTGGGATAAAGGGCATATAGAGCTTCAAGATCAAATTTAGGGTTTTGACTTTCCATTTCCACCCCTAAGAAAAAGAACAAGAAGGCTTATAGGCCAAGTAAAGCCAACACCAAGGCAAATGATAGTATGATCCATCCAATCGTATGGCCTTGCTTGAGTGCCAAACTTTCTACCCTCATCCACCAAATCATAACAAGTGATAAAGAAGCCAAGGAAAGTGCAAAGAGATAATAAAAGATACGCATTAATAATAGTTTCCAACAAGTCCACAATACTCCAATCTACCCTGCCTATATTTCAAGGCAGGGTTATATAGTCATTAAAACAAGATGTCGTCTTCTTTGGCTGCGCTAGGAGTGGCTGCCCCTTGCTGTAGCTTGAAAAACTCTTGGCTATAATCTTTTACAGATTTGCCATTGTAATCACGAACGCCAACTTGCTTCTTAACCATCATCAATCTCAAGCCAAGAAGTTTACCAACCTCTAAGCCATTGGCTGCGAGTTGATCTTTTGCAATCCCACCAGCCATAGCAAAGTTAGCCAATTTCCAAAGGGTCTTATCTGAAAGAAGGAAATACTCTTTCGCTTCTCTGCCCATGCGGTCTTTAAGAACCACAGTAAGCATAGGCTCGCCACCTTTAGAGTTGCCGCTATCAATTTGAGCAACCATAACTTCGGTTTCACCCTCTGGAATGAAATTGCTTCCCACTAAATCTTTCTCGCTAAAACGAATAACCATATTGCCTCCTATTTGTTGAATACTAGATCGTGCATTGCTGAAAAATCATTTGGCAGAACTCTTGGTAGAAGCCCACTTCTATCTTTTGTCAGCAGCTTTTCCACTGATTTACACGCAATCATGTGCTTAGTTTCCTCATTCTCTTGGCCAGCATTAACCGTTTTAACGGCTGAATAAGCCACGATATCAAAGTAACCAGCAATAGTTTGCTGCAACTTTCCTTGGAAAAATGGTTTAATCATAACGCTCATATCATCTTGCTTTTCGTTCTCGGCAAGAGCGGTCATAATCATATTTATTTCTGGCAAATCCCTAAAATAGCGAATCATGCGCACCATCTTATTGTTTAGGGTTCCCCAGTCTTGAAGTTGAGGCTTATCTCTATTCTCTTTGCGCAGGATATAATCCATGCACACTTGCTGAATCTCTGTACCTGAATCAATGCCAAAACATTTATATTCATGCTTTGAGCCAATGAGAAAACGAGTAAGCTCTTCCAAATCCTCAAACTTCTCTATGTTAACGAAATCAGCCTTGATTGGATGGCCAGCATCATCTCTCATGTTTTTGAGAGAGAGAAGGCCAGATTCCGCACTGGCAATGATTGTTTTAAACTTCTTTGCAGCCGATCCTATGAAGCGAGTTTTACCTGCTCCAGGATAGCCATAAAGAAGCACGTTAAGCTTATTTAGCGAAACGTCTGCTGTTGATTGAATGTTTAATGACATTATGCTCCTACCAATTCTTTAATAGCGTTTAGTTTTACTGAATCAGAAATAGGGAGAGTGAAAATCATTTTAATCTTTTCACAAGTTGCAATCCCAGCTCTGGAGTTTCTTTTGTTGATAGCAACTCTGCTTGGATTTTTAGAATTTCTTTTTGTTTGAATTCTAAATCCCCTTGAAATTCTCAATGCGCTCAGTGAGCCAGACAATGATCTTGGGGTAGAGAAAGCTCTACCGCCTTTAGATTGTGGCTGGTAGTTTTGGAATAAAACCTTACAAGCTGGATATTCTTTGATATTCGATTTTTTCATTATCTCGTCAATCATTTTTACCGTGCCATTCCAGTCAAGCTTCTGCTTAATTCTCATGTTGTGTGTTAGGGTTTGAGTGCTCATTCTTGTATCTCCTTTGTTAGTTCTGGTAGTTTTTTGTCTCTTACAACAAATTGTTCAATCTCTTCTTGGGGTGCTCCACCCATGCAAGCGTTAAAGAATTGGCATAGCTTGCCAAACCTCTCACAAGCATTTGTGTTGCGATAAAACCTGCCACGCTCAATAACCCCACGAAGAGCAGAGTATTGCCCGTGGAGGTCGAGTGCGTAATCGTCAAGGTCTTTTTCTGATCTAAATACCATGAGGCGTTCAAAGTATTCTTGCGGCGATTTTTGATATAGCTCAATGGTTCGCTGCGTAAACTCTTCTTCTGTTTCATCCTTTTTAAGCCTGATTGCTGGCTTCCAAATGATGTCATAAACCACTCCTCTGGGGCTAAGCCCATCCATTTTCATGGCTATTAAGTTTGAGTTAATCTGTTTATCAAGCTCTAGCTTGTGCTTATAAGCCTCTTTTGTCGTCGATCCAGATGTTTTAAGCTCATAGAGGAAAGAGCCGCTATATGTTTTGTGAAACAAGATAGCATCACTTTTCCCAGCATGGATTGGCGAATCAATCGAAGCATTTACTCTAAAAGCCCACTCTTTTTCAGCCTGTGAAATAGTGTAGGAATTGGAAGAAAGATCATCTGAGCGCTCTTTCCAATATTTCTGCCACTCCTTTGTTACAGCGAGAGCAAGTGCAGCGTCTTTCTGTATATTCAGTGAACTTTCCGGATATTCTTTTAGATATCTCTCCAGCTCTTTCCCAATCAAAGTTGTGGAATGAACTTCCGTAATAGCGCTCAAGTCTTTCCCTAAATGAGCCTCTTCCACCAAAGCGTGGACGAAAGACCCATACGCTAGATTGCGCTGATAATTTCTCGAACTGAGCTTCTTGATATAGCTGAATTCGTACTTCTTGGGGCAATCCATGAATGTGCCTAAAGAACTGCCTGATTCCACAAACTTCAATTCTGTCATATAGCCTTTCTGTATGTTGAAATAGTTGGTTCTCCCCCGCTGATGAGGGAGAACCTAGAGAAGAAACAAATCTATACCTCCAATCAACTGGCCCTAACGGTATAAACAAAGAATGTTGGAGGTCTGATCTACCATGCGAAATACAGTCCTCCATGAACTCTTTGATCGCTTCTCTAATTTTATTTTTTATATATTCTTCTTTTAAGTGAGCGGCTTCGCTGGCCACCCTCTGAACGAGTAAGTCTTGATCGACCAATCCATCGTGCGCAGGTATTGTTCTGGTGTGAGTAAGCAATCTCTCACGGCCTGTGCTATCATACCGGAGAGCATCATTGATGTGTATGTCGTCGATCTCTGAGTGCATGGTACTTGTAACGCCCTTTCGTCTGACGTAAGTGATTTAGGATAGGATTCCCGATCTCTCAAGTTGTGAGGATTCATCACATAAAGCGATGCTACTTCAGCCCCCATTCTTGGGTCAATAATAAATTTTGTTTGGAAGCTCATTAAATGCGCTTCCCAAATTGCTTTGCGGGTATCAAGAGAATCTACTGCGGCAATAACAATGCCAGGGAAGGCTTTGCCAGTCCATCTGTCATTAACAGCCTCAACTCTGGTATTGCCATTAGTCATAAACTCTATGTTATCTTTTAGAGCCTCAACTTTTGGCCTGCCAATATCGCTAAAGCCATAAAACTGGCAGCTCATATTCACTATATCCACAGTGTCAAAGTCAATTACTGTGATATTTTTAAAGCCCATCTTAGCTAAAGCCAGCGTGGTGAATGAACCAGTGGCTCCAGCTCCAATGATTGTTATTTTCTCATCTAATATTTTAAGCGGTATCAGGTCTATTTGGCGCGAGATGTGCTGGTTTGTTAGTTCCATTTTGTGACTCCTTTTTTACTGTTGGTTTTAATACTTCTATTTCATCGTCGATAAGCACGAGCATATCTTGAATCTCATCAGCGATAGTTCTACCGCTCATGCCAATAATTTCCGAACCAGGCTCTAGCCCAGGTTGAAACTCAATCTCAAGAATCTCACACGCTTTCCTGTTAACTTTCTGGTTTGTCATGGCAGCTTCTAGGCAATCCATGTTTCTAAAAAGCATTTGCAATCTCTTTTTAGGATTGTTTTCAGTATCAGCAAGTGAATCTAAATTCTCTACTGCAACGTATTGGGTGCACGGTGGCGTAAACTTCTTATTATACTCTTCAACTTTTTCCCTCTCTGTTGCAGATGGTTGAAGATACCCCCATGAATGGCCGCGATAATAATCATCATCCCAATTATCATCCCACCTTTTATCGCCAAAGGAAGTTTGTAATGGATTAATCAAGGCACCAACTTGCACTTTATCTGTGTATTCAAAATCCCATGATTTAATCTTTTCAAGATTGATTTCATCCTCAACTATTTCAAGCTTCACATCATCTACATGGAATAAGAATGGTGCATTTGCGGCCACGCAAGAGCGTGATTCGCCCCTATTATTAAATACGGTAGCAACACACATTCCATTGTTAGCTAGCTTTGCAATTTGATCTCTATCTGTTGTGCTCCAGAATGTGCTCATGCCAGCATGGGAGTGCCACCAAAAGCTCATAATCCCTGGAATATCTTTCTTTTGAAAGAGAAGCCTAGCAAGATCATCGCCATCCATTTCACTCTCAGCAGAATGATTCTTTTGCTTTACCATCCAGGCATCAACTATGTGGGGATGGCCATCTTTAATAACAATTTTACCCATTCCAGAACACTCATGTGATCCGCCTTTGCGAACCCAGTGCATGATTTTATTATGAACCTCTCTTGGAATGTGAACTATTGGTATAGGTAAATTTAGGTTTGGTTGTGTGTTAGAAGTCAATATTGTTGTCATTTAATCCCTCATCATAAAAATCCAATTCCTCTCCGTTAGAGAGTACGTTTGTGTAGTATTCCATTAATTCTTTTTCATCTTTAGTGGCCAAAAGCTCTTTGATTCGTCCCTTATACTCATCTTCAAATCTATTGAGTGATAGGTATGGAGAATCAGGATTGTATGTGGTTAAGATTGCGGCAACCACTCTGGCAATATGGTGAATATCTAATTTCTCATAGGCTTGTGAAATAGAAGGCCCAGCATTACCAAGGCATACGTTACCACTTCCATCAATGTGAGGATGGTAATAGCCACTACAAATGATATTCCCAGAGTGCTTCTTAACTTCAAAACTCAATCCACTATTACAATTAAGAGCTAGCACAAATTTGCCCATGTTAACTTTTCTGGAAATAACAGAATCACCAACTGTCTCATTATGCTCCAAGATCACATCATTTCTTGTTACAAAAGATATGAAGCCATTGGTATAATTAAAAAACATCCAAAAGGATTCGCTGTGTATCTTTTCAACTTGCGGCCTATAAATATCATTGCCATTATTCTGTAAATTCATGGCCTCTAGTGTTTTCTTGGAGGCTGCAACCAACTTAGAAAGGGCATCAGCATTAATTCTAACGGCATCACTTCTAAATCTATTGGCTTGAGCCAAAGCTTCGTTGATAATTCTTTTGGTATTATCTTGTGATATTTTGGTAATCTCACTAAGAAAGGTTGGATTGATTGGCTCTATCTCTTCCTTCTTACACTTCTCAAAAACAGCTTTGTTGATAGAGTTTTTATCAATCTCTTTAATCTCAACCTTGCCATTCTCTATAACAATTCCATTGACCTCATTAAGAGGCATGGTTTTAATATCTATTCCTTTAGCTCGTTGCTGCAAGTAGGAAACATATTTTACTAAATCATCAAAGTTAGCTTGGCTTTTAAGCACTTGGCCAGCGTTTGCTAATAACTCTCCATAAAGCATGATTGCTCCTTTCATTTAGGGTATGAAAATGGGCATACACAAGCGACCCGTGCCTATGTATGCCCTGTCAATTTAAAGGGGAAAACTAATTTATTAGTTTCCTTTTACGTTCTCTGCAAGAGTCACGAACTCATAATCATTGAGTTCATAGCTATCATCAACGGATTCACCGTTAACTTTAGCAACATAGTTTGCTTTACCAAACTTTGTTTTAACGTCAGCTACGGTGTTCATGTCAGTCACAACTTGAGGTTGTGCGCCTGTGATCTCTACGGTTACTTTTGCCATATATGGTTTTCCTTTTACTATAGTTTTGTTCTGCATTTCCACTATTAGAAACACAAAGAATAGGCTCTCAAGAAGAGCCTAAACTTTCTGTTACCAATTCATCGGATAAATTGTTGAATTTATTCCATTCATTATTTTATAAGTTTGCCTGCCGCTAAGGTTAATAGCGCATTTTGTGGTGAAACTTAATTTAGTATTTGTTTTAGTATTATTCAAAGTCCAATTCTTATCAGGCAAGAAATAAACTTCGTATGGTGCATCTATTAACTCAAGGAATCTATTAATTACAGTAGTAAATGCTCTTTCACTAAAAACATCACTCCTATAGAAAATAGCTACACCATACTTTGGATAGAACTCAATGATTGCAATTGAATCCAGCTTTATTTGTAAGCAATAGCAATCACTTGCAGATTGTAAATCAAATGGAAATGTTTTTCTTGTAGAATAATATTCTAATCCACTTCTTCTATCAGAGGCATCAAATTGAAATGTATAGTTATTAAGTGCCATAACTACACCTCATCAGTGATATCTATTGCTTTATAAAAAGAGTAATCTCCATCTGTCCAATCACCACCATCATCACTATCGCCTTGCCTACCATTGGCCCAATCTACAGCACCATCAAGCTTGGAATATATTTCGTGATCTCCACTATCATTATCAAACACAATAAATTTAGCCTTTTTAGAGTTAGCTTTAATTCCATTTCGTTCTATCAATCGGCATTGTTTACTATTAACGGCATAGGGTCTGTTTTTATTGATTTGCTTAACCACAAGCAACATTTCCTTATCAGCCATTTGCACATGATGAACTTTGGCTATAATTGGTTTTAGTGAATCAAGAAGAATTGAATTAAGATCAAGCGTTCCATTATCTGGATCACCAATTGCTGGATGGCTAATATTAATTGTTGATGTGCTTAGTGATTCTCCGAAGACCGCTACGATGTCTCCTTTTTCAAACATAGTTCTATCCTTTCAGTTTATTGATTTGAGCTTTACTCCTCTTTTGAGAAGTAAGATGGAAGCCCCAGCAAATAGGACATTTGTAGGGATACAAACCATCAGAAGAAGCAAAGAACTTGGCTGCTTCTGGAGATTCGTATTTTATTTTATTAAGGCAATTGTTTTTTTGTTTTTGCTTTTTAGAAATCATTCCACCAATTCGCTTTCAGGAACCAAAACATTCCCAAAGAATTCTATATTTGTAAATTTAGGAATTTCTTCAAAAAAGCGACCGCATGATTGCGGCTATATAGTCCGTCCCTAGTTAACAAAATTAGGTATTATTAACATTTACTATAGTATAGCTATATCTAATGGCAATACCATTGCCGCGAATCGGGTTTAAACGCTCAAAATTGCCCTTTACAGCGTTTTTCCTGCAATTGAATACCGATCATCGGTTGACGCGAAAAAACCTCATATACACCGATCTTGAGCGTATAACGCACACGCTTGCATTGCATCGGGTCAACGGTTTAAGTGTTTTACGAATTCATTAAAGGCATCGTGATAAGATAAGAATGTAGAATAGGCACAATCGTCAAGCCATTGTAGCCACGCATTGCGTACCTCTTCTATTTCGCTTGTATTGTTAACTCTAATGCCTTGGGTATTGAGTAAAGCTAAGAGGTTATACTTAGGTAGATAAATAATTGACTTGGCTATTTCTACACGAGAACGAAAAGAATTGTTTAGTGGCGCATTGTAAAGCATGGAATCCCCCCTAGTTATATAGTTTATACAAACACAAAAACCCACAAGGCGATTAAACCTTGTGGGCAAATGTCTAAATATAAACTATTTTTTGCGCTTTACGTTTTTGAGAGAAATAGCGGTTTGGTTTTTGTTTAAAGATGCCTCTACGGTTTGGCACTTATAAACTTCTTCGCCTTTAATTGCTGCCATAATAGCTGCTTCGGCTTTATCCATTGCAACCTTTTGGTTGCCAACAAGATAAAAGCCTTTAAATTTTGGGTTTTTATCGCTTGTCTCTTCGGCAAAAGCGGCAACAGTGAATAGGGAGAACATAATGGTGATAACAGTTAACATTTTCATGGTATATACTTTCTGCCATATAGGGTATGGCGTTTATTGTTAATATTCTGAACTCATCAGTGTTGGCAAAACCAACAGATAGGCTATAAAGCCTATTTCGTTCTATTCAGCAGCATCTACAATTCCGTAATCACCAGTTAAATCACCGTATTTCATCCAGCTATTACGGCAAGATTCAGTGTTAACAGAACATTTTGGCATTCTAGGTTTACGGCAATGGCCTTTGCGGAAGCCTTTAACAGTAAATGTGGCCATTACATAGCCTTTACCTTGAGCCTTGCATTCTTCTTGGGAAGTAACACTGGCTTGGGCATTAATAGATACTAGTAACAGGGCAGCAATTAGGTATTTCATGGTATCTCACTTTCAAATAATTAGGGTTTATTCGGGTCAAGTGCAATATAACAAAGCAATTTGGTAAAGTAAAGGGAAATTTCCTTATTTCCCATACTTCTCAAAAACACTAAGCTTTTGGGGCTTTTACAGCAAGGCTAGCTTCATTCGCCTTAATAAAAGCACGAATTTCATCTACTTTACTGAATAGCTTTTCCCATTGGCTGGCATAGAGCGTTACAGGAAATTGACCCATACCGTAAACTGACACACCGCCTTTAGGAGCTACTTTAATGGTAGCTCCTACCTGAGCTTGCTTGTTTACTAGCTTGAGTAGTTCTTCTGGTGATAGGGTTTTTATTTGTTCTAAAGTTAACATGGTATTCCTTTCGGGAGTTGAGAGACCCTTAATTCACGCGTTCTCTCTTAGCGTGTTGCCGATTAATCAGGTTTACTCGACGGGCCGCATTATGCATCATGTGTGCCAACAACGCAACATGTTGAAATTGTTGATGTTGTGCATTAATCGACACATGTAAAGTTTACATGATCGTGTAACAATTATTACATGGTGTGTAATGTTTACATATAATCATCAATCAATTCATATACTTACATCACTGTCTATCTATTGGTCAATCAATCATACCTTATACATATATATAGGTAAGATCATATATATAGGTATAAACACCCCCCTACCCCAAAGCTAGGCGTGTAGATATGTGTCATACATCACCTCCATGAGCGGGGAGTATTTTCCTATATAGTACCTGACCAAACTAATATTCTATACAAACAAGCGAATGATTGCTGCGCTTGCTAAGTTGTTGCCTTGTGAAGCTGCTGTTCTATGCGGAATCGGGTACATGCTGGTAAAGGAAGAAGTTGCGTCATTTGCTGCATAGTGCCTTCTATATAATAGGCTACTGTAGCCAGCTTTAAGGATCGGGGATTCCGTTCCCCCGCTTCGCTTCGCTACGCTCCTCCACTTCGGGTCTGGCGACCCGACGATATAGATTTCCTTCCAATGATATACCTTCTTCCTGAAGAGGGCTGGAGCTTCGGAAGAAGTCCGAGTTCTTTAAGATGTTCATATATTAGTTTTTCTCTTAAAGAGAAGCATTGGGCGCAAAAGGTGTGGCCTCTTGGTTTGTTTTGAGATGAGCAATATCTGCAAAAAGGAGAAAGCCTTCTCACATCTCTCATTCCGTCTGTAACATCTGGATTTATGTATTGGTCTATTTTGGGCATAGTTATCCTAAATAATACCCATGCTTGAATTAGGTATTCGCTTAGTGTTAGCTCCTGATATCCTCAGTAGCGCAGAGTTGCTGGTTGTCTACCACTTCTTACCTGTGGGACTTCTTGACCAGGGGCTTAGGTTTGTCCTAAGAGGCTCTTCGCGGCCTGTGCGTTATCCCCATAGAGTTCTCTGCTTCTCCAATCAGTCCTGCCTCTCGGCTTGGTTTCCATGCAGCGGTTTTTCCAGTTAATTAGCTCTAGGCTTTGGGGCCTTCTTCGCCCTACCACTTTTAGGTGGCACCTTCGTTATACTAAAACGGTTTCTTTCCTTTTGGGAAATCCCCCGCTGGTCTGCGGAAACCCGACTACTGACTGTCCCCCCATCGCCACTCCCTAAACTGGGTTATGATGGGCTGTCGGCATTTTCTTCTTGCATTGGAATTTGAGAGGACTTACCCTCTAAGAATCCAATCATTACAAGTTCAATAATGTTCCCCTCTTTGAAGAAATTCAAGGAGGGGGATGTCTTTTTTTACTTTTTTATTTAAAATATAACTACTCTGGTACGTTTGTTCCTGGTTTACTTCCTGGGAGTTTGAGCGTTATGAACTCCTCCCAGGAAGGTTTTTACTAATAGAAAGAATAACTTATGAGCAGAAATCCCGTTTATAGACCAGATGCTTTCCCTAAAGAGGAAGTGGTTAAAGATAAAGAGACTGGCCTCCTAATGGGAGTTGACGCACTTACTAAAGAAGTGTTGTGGAGGCAAAAGGCTGGGAAGCCCGTTCCTTTTAAAGAATCCCCCAACATTTATAAAGTTGATGGCTACACAATAGAAGCCACAGATAAAGATGGAAATAAGGTTCTCGTTCCCTATAACCCCATATTTTTAAAGTTCCATGAAGAGTTGTGGCCCTATGTTGAGGCTATAGCCTTGGAGATTACCCGCCGTATTACAGAAGGCGATTCCATGAAGAAGATTTGCACAACAGAGGGGATGCCACCCCTCTATATTGTTGCTCGCTGGAAAGCTTTAGTTCCTGGCTTTAATAAGATGCTCGAAGAAGCTCGTAAGATTCGCGCCGAAACTTACCACGATGAAATTGTGGAAGTGGTTGAAGGTGTAGAAGAGGATAATGCCAAGAGTGCCAAGGTTAAACTTGATGGCTATAAACACCTAGCTGCCGTTGGTGATCCAGATACTTACGGCTCCAAAACTAAAGTAAGTGGAGATTCCAATTCTCCTTTAAGCTTTGTATTCAATACAGGCATTGATAGAAAGAAAGCTCTTGAGGAAAACCTCCCTATAGAGGTTGAGGGGAAGGAAATAGATGAGCCAAGCAACGACAGTTGATACTGGATATGAACCAAGGGTTCACCAGGTAGAGCTACACTCAGCATTAAAAAGATTTAATGTTATTGTATGCCATAGAAGATTCGGAAAAACCGTATTTGCCATTAACGAGATGCTCGATCAAGGCTTGAGGCTTTATGCGCAAAGAGGATTGACGGATAGACCCCGCCCCCGCTTTGCCTATATTGCGCCAACTTATGGTCAGGCCAAAAAGATTGCATGGGATTATTTTAAAGCCTTTTGCAGCAATATTCCTGGGGCCACCGTAAATGAGGCGGAATTGAGGGTTGATATTTCCCTTTTTGGCGATCCCACCAACACTCTTCGTTTCCAACTTTTAGGAGCAGAGAACCCAGCTTCTTTGAAGGGTATTTACTTAGACGGAGCTATCCTTGATGAATATGCTGAAATGTTGCCGAGAACTTGGACTGAAGCTATTAGGCCAACTCTTTCTGATAGGAAGGGGTGGGCTATCTTTATTGGTACACCTAAAGGGAGAAATCACTTTTATGAAATCCATGACTATGCTTCTAACGCTGATGGATGGTTTACTAAAATCTATAAATCAAGTGACACAGGAATTATTGATGCTAAAGAGCTGGAAGAGGCTAAAAGAACTATGCCTCCAGAAGTATTTAACCAAGAGTATGAGTGTTCCTTTGAAGGCTCTACACTGGGTTCTTATTATGGTGATCTTATGCGAGATTGCTATAATGGTGGCCGCATTATTAACGTGCCTTATGATCCTGCTATGCCTGTTCATACTGCGTGGGATTTGGGAATCGGCGATGAGATGGTTGTTTGGTTTTACCAGCGCGTGTTCAAAGAGATTCACGTTATTGATTACTGGGAAAAAGCTAACAACGAAGGATTGCCAGAAGCTATAAGGATGATTCAAAGTAGGCCGTACGTTTACGGCACTCACTTTTGGCCTCACGATGGTGGCGCGCGCGAACTCACAACAGGTAAAACCCGCCAAGAAACTGCGGAGAAGTTGGGGCTTCGCCCACTTCACGTTGCAGCTCGCTTACCGGTAGAGGATGGAATTGATGCGGTACGCAGAACCCTTCCAAGATGCTGGTTTGATGATGAGAAAACTAAGCGGGGCCGTGTTTGCTTGGAAGAATATAAGAAGAAATTTGATGAGAAGCTCGGCACATTCTTGCCAAAACCAATACATGACCAGTATTCTCACGGTGCTGATGGTTTCCGAACTCTTGCGATGACGCTTGACATGGAGATGGGAAGCCGCGAAAATTTACCTGAATACGCTGAATCGGACTATGATCCGTTTTCAAGGAGAAAAGATTATGGGCGGAGCCGTTAAACCTATTGCGCAAATTGCTGCATTGCCTTACACGGCACCAGTTGATTTTACCAAGAACCTTGTAAAAGGTAAGGGCGTTGGGGAAGCCACCGGAGCTGCCTTTAGACCAGCGGTTAAGGCTGGCGAATCCCTTTTGGGCGGGGTTATGAAGGGCGTGGCTGGTGATTCTGGCGTTCCAAGTGCCGCCAATGGTGCTCCAACAGAAATGAGCGCTGGTGAGAAAGCCAAAATGGAAGCCGATGCTAAGCGAAAAGAGAAGGCATCCCTCCTTGCAGATACCCCAGGCCGCAAACAAACTCTACTTACCGATCTAACTGGCGATTCTTCTTACCCTTATAGGTTGTATTAATGAGCTTTAAAGCAGAAGACATAAAAAATGTGGTGGCTCAACTCAAGGGCGATAGAGCTAATTGGGAAACCCACTGGCAAGAAGTCTCTGATTTTATCGTTCCAAACAAAAACTCTTTCACAAGAACCGCAACAGAGGGAGAAAAGAAGGGTATAACTCTTTTTGATTCCACAGCTGTTCACTCTAACCAGCTTCTTGCTGGCGCTTTGCACGGTATGCTCACAAACCCGTCCTCTTTATGGTTTGGTCTAAGCACTGGCGATAGCGCTCTTGATAGAAAAGACAATGTGCGCAAATACCTTGATAAGGCAATGCGCAAAATCCACCTTGTTTTAAACAACTCAAACTTTCAAACCGAGATTCACGAGATTTATCTTGATTTGGGAAGCATTGGAACTGCCGCTCTCTACATTGAAAAAGATGATGAGATGAAAATCCGCTTCTCTGCTCTTCATTTGCAGAAAGTGTATCTCATGGAGAACAATCGCGGCATCGTTGACACCGTTTTCCGCTGCTTTGACTGGACTTATAAGAAGTGTGTGCAGGAATGGCCTAAAACCTTCCCTAAAGAGCTTGCCGATCTTGTTGCAACTAAGCCAAACGAGAAAGTAGAGATTCTTCACGCCGTTTATCCGCGAAATGTTTTCAATAACAAGAAAGGCCCAAAGAAATTCCAGTTTGCTTCTTGTTACTATGTAGAACACCAAGGAAAGATGGTTGAGTTGAGTGAAAGTGGTTATAGAACCTTTCCTTATGCAGCCCCTAGATGGAGTAAGTCCTCTGGCGAAACTTATGGCCGTTCTCCTGGTATGAATTCTTTGGCCGATACAAAGATGATTAACAAGATGATGGAAACAACCATCATTGGTGCAGAAAAGACCATTGATCCTCCTTTGATGGCTCCAGATGATGGATTTGTTCGCACCATCAAATTGTTTCCACGCGGAATTAACTATTACCGCTCTGGCTCTCAAGATCGCATTGA
>ERZ869921.219-NODE-219-length-38044-cov-10.640317_pt1 | contig 38044 bp, 39 predicted proteins | sample MGYA00579310_ERZ869921 | MGnify/ENA primary metagenome ERZ869921 (study PRJEB32216, sample SAMN09231816) | wastewater metagenome | place: USA: Maryland | collected 2016-06-21 | study: EMG produced TPA metagenomics assembly of the PRJNA472060 data set (Reclaimed... | reverse complement strand
AACGACAAGCTCAAGCGCGGCGCGTGAGCCAAAAAATAATCTATGCGAACCGAACCAACCAACTGCCCGGAACACTCGCCGTCGTCTTGCAGCGACTTGTTAGCTGGGCTGACAGTGATGACCGTAATCAATCTAAAGCACTCCGACGACGAGTTCTTAATCTACACGCACAGCGGCCCACATGAAGGCAAATACGCCGGATGGCTGCTGACCAAGGAAGGCCGACCAATCATAAACAGCCAGCCGACTTTCGAGAACGGCGAGGCCGCTGCCGCCCACATGAAATTGGTAGTGGCTGCCTGCCGGTCATGGGAAAGCCCAGCTAACATCGCGGATCAGCGGCGCTCACCCGAATAACAAACCCATGATTTAGCGGAGAACAGACGAACGAAAAAGGACAGATGGTGAGCGTTCGCTGTGGCCGCTTGGTTCGACAATTCAGGACTTCCGAAAATGAAAACACGCACTGAATACGGCTACGGATTCTTCTGTGGGGGGGACCCTCGCAAATTCCACCCGGACGGCGAGGGCTGCACAGAGAAGGAAATGACAAACCACGCTGCGGCGTGCAAACTCTGGGACGAGGCGGAAGCGCGCGGCGAGACGCCGACGCCCGAAGCGTGCCCATCGGACTTGGCATATGACGACGCCGGCAAGCCTGGGATGCACATACTCAGCGCCCCATACGGAATCGGAACCTACGAATACGAGGTGGAAGACGACGAGCCGGAATCTTCGTCGAACGAACCAAGATGAGCCATGAGTGCGACTAAATACTGTAACGATCCGGACAACTGCACATACTCTGACTGCCCAACGGCTTTCTGCGACCGAGACGGCCAGCACTCATTGGCTCCATCGCCGTGTTGTGCTGCGCGGTTCGAGTGCTTGAAACTCTCCGCAAAGCTGGACAGCCGAGCCGAGAAATGCAGCGAACAACAACACCAAAACGGTGAATACGGAAACCTGCGCCACGATGCAGAGGTGATGCGAATGGCATCAAAAATCCTCGCCCGCGAAGCGCAGCACAACGATCATTAACACACTCCTGTTTGTATATGAAACTCGAAAACGCCTTGCAAATGTTGAGTGACGTGATTCGTCGCAAGCATTTCTCTCTGGCCACGGAGCGGAGCTATCGGATGTGGGTGGCACGCTATTCCAGGTTCGTCTTAGCCAGGTGCAAGCCGGATCAAACGCCCGCCGGAAAAATGGAAGCATTTTTGACCCAGTTAGCCAGACAAGAGGTTTCGGCTTCGACCCAAAATCAGGCGTTCAATGCGCTGATTTTCTTTTACCGCGAAGTGTTGAAACAGGAAGTCGGCAAGGTGGATTCGCTGCGTGCCAAGCAGCCGATTCATTTGCGGTTTGCCCCGGAGGCGTCAGAAGTTCGCAAGGTGATTGCCGGATTGAAGGATGTGGGCGGTTATCCCACGAGCCTGATCGTGAAGCTGATTTATGGCTGCGGGCTGCGGGTGTCGGAGCCGCTCAATTTGCGGGTGAAGGATATTCTGCTGGAGGAATCAAAGCTGGTGATCTGCGGCGCGAAAGGTGGCAAGAATCGGTTTGTGGCGATTCCTTGTTCGTTGATGTCGGAGTTATCGGACCAATTGAAATATGCCCGGGCTGTGGGCGAACAGGATCGGCTGGCGCGCATTCCGGTGGCATTGCCGGGGCTGTTGGCGAAGAAGTATCCACACTGGCAGTTCTCGCCAAAATGGGCTTTTCTTTTCCCCGCCAGAACCACCTGTTTGCATCCGCGCGAGGTCTTTGTAGTACGTTGGCGTTGTCACGAGGAGAATATCCGCCGGGCGGTACGGGCGGCGGCCCGGCCTTTGGGGCTCGAGATCACGCCGCATCATCTGCGTCACGCTTATGCGACGCATTGCCTGAATGGGGGGCAAAATCCACGGGCGATTCAGCAGGCGATGGGTCATTCGAATTTGGAGACGACGATGGGTTATTTGCACGCGGAGGCGTTAAGCGTCAAATCTCCATTGGAATTTCAAACAGCATGAGCGAGGAATTACCCATTAAAGGCGGCATCAATCCGGCGATTCAATTCCCGGAAATCAACCTGCTCAAAGGGCGGGATAATCCCAAAGAATGGTACGTGAAAGGCGTGCCGCCGGGCCACATGCCGTTCATCATGCAGCCGCTGGATTTTAACAAGGCCATCGTGTTCACCTGGAGTCATTGGAACCCGTTTCCGGTGCGGGCCAAGTACAATAAGTTTCTGCCGAAGATTGCCGATAAATGCGTGGGCCGGGGACATCGCACCAGTTTGGTCCGACTGTTCGGTTATACCGACAAACTGGAGACGGCGCAGATCCCAAATTTCAAGCCGGATTACTATCCCAAAGGTCATTTGATCCGTCATGCGGACCTGATGGAAGTCCTGGCCAAGACGCCGCATAACCTGCGGTGCGGGGCGGATCCCGCCACGGCGCGGTCGTGGTTCATCGGTTGGAAGGCGGTGTTGCCGTCGGGTCTGGATGATCGGCCGATGCAATATCTGGTTTGGGAACATCCCACGGTGGATCAAGGCGAATGGGTCACGCCCGATGGCGAGAAAGGCGATGGCCAGCATCTGTTTGCGGACTGGCAGGTGGACGATTATAAGCTTGCAATTCGTGAAATAGAAGCAGGATTGAATCATGCACTTGAACCGGGCCGGGAAGATCCGGTGCTCCGTTCCGGCGACCCGCGCGGTTTCGCGCAAAACATGGGGGACGGCAGCACGAAGCTGTTTGAACTCTATTTGCGCGATGATAGCGCGAAGGATCCGCGGCTGGCGCCGATGATTTTCCGGCCGGCCGGAGTGAAGGGCACGATCCGCCAGGATGTGAGTTATGACGGCAAGCTGATGGATCTGCTGGCGTGCGACTGGGACAAGCCGATTGACGCGACGAACCATCCGCATCTGCTGATCAGCGACGCCTGTCAGAACACGATCCGGTGCCTGTTGAACTGTCCGGAGAACGAGCCGGAAAGCCCGTACAAAGACGGCATGGACATGACGCGCTATTTGTTTGATCTGGAAATTCCGTACATCCCGCCACGGAACGCCAGCGGACCGGACGCCAGCGGCGGGGGAGCCTGGTAACACACGAACATGAACACGACTTATCAAAATGCGCACATTGACCCGCTCGCCCACGCGAGCGCGCAGCCGGACGTGGCGGCGCTGATCAAGGAATTTGAATACGCCACGCTGAACGGCATCACCAACATCACCAGCATTGCCGCCGCCGAGGACGTGCAATACAACCGGCGCCCGGGCAAGTCGAATCCGCCCGACGGCCAGCTTTGGCAGAAGAATGCGCGCACCGGGGAAGTCGTTCGGCCGTTCGACGGCCGCGCGGACTGCGACATCAACCTTGCTGATGAATTGATTCTGGCCGAGGTGGACATGGACCTGGCCGCGTATGCCAATGCGCAAATCACCGCGAGCACCACGCATCTGACCCAGTTGACGGCCGCCCAGGTGGCGGAATTGCGGTCGGTAGCCAACTGGTGCAAGCGGGTGGTGAGCTACGATCTGGCCGATGACCTGGAATTGCTCGCGCAGATGAAGGCGAAGCTGGGCTGGAGCGTGCTGAATCCCGGCTGGCTCGAACGCTGGGAACTGTTTCAGCACGACCTTAACATGGAGGATTTGAACGCCCAGGCGCAGCAGGCACCGCCCGGATCGTTGGGCGCGATGATTCCCGAATTGATTCTGGATCCGGAACGCGAAGACCTGGCCATTCAACTGGCGCAATCGGTGTTCGGTCATTTGGACAAGGCCGAAGCGCGGCGCGTGATTCGCGAATTGCGCACGGACGGCCGGACCACGTTTCTGGATCGCAAACTGGCGGAGAAACGGCCCACGGTGCGGACATTGATCCAGGGGTACAATTATTTCATCAGCGGTTGCGCCGGCAAGATTGAGAAGGCGCGCGGGCATCTGGTGATTGAACGTTTCTTCGAGGCGGATTTGCGCGCCATGGCGGCCGCCAATGGCTGGAACGCGGATTTTGTGGATCGCGCCGTGGCCACGGCCGGACAGTATTCCAAGTACGGCGAAGCCATGCGGCTCAAGAGCTACATCGAGCGGCAGGATGCCCAGGATAAAAGCATCGAAATCTGGACCAGCACCATCCTGCAATTCGACGATACCACCATGGCGGCCGGGTACTATTGCACCACGTTCAGCCCGCATCTGCGTCCGGGCACGGGCGAGGAAGGCAGCGAATCCTTTTATGCCCGGCATTATCTGCTCGATTACACGCATGGGCGCGCTCCGTTCATTCAGGCGCGGCGACAGGTGGAAGGCCCGAGCCTGGACGATTCGCGCGGCATTGCTGAAATGGTGCGGAGCGATCAGCAGGTGATCAAGCGCCTGACGGATGCCGGCGTGATTCGCGCGCATCTGGAAGTGGATCCGCCCCGGGCCAAGATTGGAGCCGGGTGGACGCGAATGACCGAAGGCATCAAGCCCGGCGCCATGCTGGAAACGGTGATGCCCGGCGCCGACATCAAGGATCTGGGCCCGACGCGCGGCAATCCCGCCGTGGCCGAGGCCGCGGTGAACCGGATTGACGCCAGCACGCGCCGCCGGTTTGCACTGCCCAACAACACCGACGGGTCGCATCCGATTAGCTGGCAGATGCGGCAGTTGCGCATGAGCAAACGGTTCCTGGGTGCGTTCGAGGAATGTTTCAGCCAGCTCGTGGTGCTGGCCTACCAGGAATTGCAGCCGTGGGAACTGGCGGAAATCATCGGCCGCCAGCCGCAGTTGACCGTGGACGACGTGTTGAAATGCCGGGTGTCGCTGAAGTTCGATGCACGCGGATTGGACACGGATTGGACGCAGACCGTGCTCGACTTTGTGATCAAGCTGCTGGGCATTGACTCGGGCGGTTTGATGGATCGCGGACCCATCATCAGCCTGGCGCTGGCGTACATTGACCCAACCATTGTGGAAGGCATCATGCGCAGTCCGGAAGGTGCGAGCGCGGCGCTTTACAAGCAGGTGGAACAGGCTGTGAGCAGCATCATGCTGGGCAACCCGCCACAACTGGCGGAAAACGACGCCAGCGCCGGAATGCAATTGCAGATGGCTATGGCGGTGATCGGGAAGAATCCGACTTACCAGCGCGTGCTTCAGGAAAACCAGCAGGTGCAGGACAATTTCAAAACGTATCTGCAAAACCTCCAGCATAACGTGCAGGAAACCCAGATCAGTCCGCAGCAAGGCCGGCTCGGCGTGCAGGCGCAGCCGCAACAGCCGACGCGGCAGGGCGCGCCGCAATTGGCGGGGCAGATGGGGTGAGGACCGTGGAAACATTCAACATTTAACATTCAACGCTCAACGCTCCGCATAAGCCAAGCGGCGACAACCCACGATGAACAAATTTACCAGCGACTTTGAACCGCCAAGCAATCCCGCTTTGGCTTCATGCGCTGGTTTGGACACCCGAATGAGAACAAAACAAGAAATCGAATCCGAAATCAAAGCACTGAAAGCACTCAAACCTGTCGGCGACTTTAAGCGCAAAACTGCCGCGACAATCGAAACAGCCATCGAAGAACTGGAGCACGGCGTAGATCAGACTGCCGAAGAATGGAACGATCTCTCTGACGAACAACGCGACATCGTGAACGTGGCCGCTGCTTGGCGAAATGGCGAAGAAACAAAGCCGTCAGAAGGCTGGGATGGCTTAGTGTCCTAACGCTGAATGACGGAAAACCAACAACCAAACAATGCAATCCAATGAAAGAACATCAAACGCTCGCGCCCGAAACCCGTAAATTTCGCCTGGGCATCTTTGGTGGCGATCTCACGCAACCCATCAGCATGATGCGGATCCTCGGTCCGTTTTCCGCCATGATGAAAGAGGATGAACGGCTGGAAATTGTCCTGCCCAGCGCCGTCAACGGACACTATGAACTCGGCTGGAGCTGGCTGTGCCGCTGCGATGCCATTTTCTATTCGCATCCCACGACCGATGTTGACCTGGGCGTGATTGCCCTGGCGCATCACATGGGCGTCAAGGTGTGGATTGAGTACGTGGACGATATTTTCAGCGTTCTGCCCACGAATCCGGCGTATCAAAACGTGAAGAACCGGCGCGCCATCCGCGAGGCGGTCACCCAGGCGATTGCCCTGGCGGATTTCACGTCGTCGGTCAGTCAGCTCTGTGCGGCGGCGTATCCGTTCAGTGACCGGATCGGCGTGATCCCGGAAGCCTGTCTCTGGCCGGCCAAGCAGTTGCCGCGACGCAAGGCGATTTCGTGGCGCGGTCTGGACAGTCACGATGGCGACACGGATGGGATCATTGACGCCGTATGCCGGGTGGCCAAGGAGTTTCCGGATTGGGAATGGGTGTTGATGGGCAAGCCCTCGGAAGATCTGGTGGAACGGCTGACGTTCGCGGCCGGCAAGGATGCCGACGGCGAAAGCATGGTCAAGGTGGCACCGTTCTTCGCCACGCCCTGGCACGCAATTCATGCGTGGAGCTATCGCGCGCCGTATCTGCATATCGCGCCGCTGGCCGACAATGAATTCAACCGGGCTAAAAGTCATCTGGCCTGGCTCGAAGCCTCGGCAGTGGGCGCGGCGGTGATTGCGCCGGATTACCTGCCGGAATGGCAGCAGCCGGGCGTGATCCCGTACTCGGGCGGGGTGGTGTCGTTCAATGGCAAGCAGGATTTCGAAGCCACGTTGCGACGGGAAATGAAAACGTATGACATCGCCCCGGGCACGTTGCATCTGAACGTGCTGGAGGCGCGGCAGGCGATTTATCCGCAGCGCACCGAACCGTACATCAATCAACTGCGCTGGCAGGTCTTGCGCAAGCTGGCCGCGTCAGCCGCACCGGAAACTAAGTCAACCGCCGTTGAACCTGCTGCCGTATGAGTGCGATGGATTTCTTGTCGCGCCTGCTGCCGCGACGATTGCAAAAGGTGCCGGCGTTGGAACAGGAGGAACGGCTTAGGCTGTTTTCGACCGTGGGCGACCATGATCCGTGCCTGCGCGCCGTGACGGATCGCCTGGCCGAAACATTGGAGGGCGAATTCCTGGTGGCGATTGATCCCAACCGTTCCGATGTGGACAAACTGCGCGCGTGCGAGGGAATGCGGGTGAGCTATTACAGCCTGCGTTTCATCGAGGACGAACGCGAATCCGCCAAGGCGTGGCGGAAAGCGCGCGAGGAACAAAGGGCATGAAAACCATGGAACCTCCAACCTCCAACCTCCAACCTCCAAAACCGAAGTTTCCCCGTGATCGGGCGTTGCCGGTGGCGGAGGAAATTCTGACCCGGCTCAAACCTTGCTGTGAACGACTGGCCATTGCCGGCAGTTTGCGCCGGGGCAAGGCGGAGGTGGGCGACATTGAAATTCTCTACGTACCGAAAATGGCCCGCCGTCCGGATGGCCTGTTCGATGAGCGGATAGTATCGGTGGCGGATGAAGTCATTGAGCAGTTATTCGAGGCGGGTTATTTTGCCAAACGCCAGAACCGGCTGGGCGGCCACACGTGGGGTGTTTCCAACAAGCTGGCCATCCATGTGCCTAATGGCATTCCGGTGGATCTGTTTTCGACTGGTGCCGAATGCTGGTGGGTATCGCTGGTCGTCCGCACCGGCGGCAAAGAAACGATTCTGCGCCTCACTACGGGCGCGCAGCGTCAGGGCGCCACGCTGAATGCTTATGGCCCCGGGGTCACCTGGAGCGATGGCACCGTGACGCCGGCCACGAGCGAGGAGCATGTGTTTGAATTGTGTGGCGTCAAATATCTCGAACCCATCCAGCGATGAACACCAACCCAAAAGCCTGCAAAGCCGCCGTGGACCGGCTCGCGCCGCGGCCGCGCGAGGTGCTGGTGCTGCTGACCCATGGATCGCCCCGCAAGGAAATTGCGGACCTCATGGGCATCAGCATCAGCACGGTGAACACGTATTGCGAAAGCATCTACTCCAAACTGGGCGTCAGCAACGTTGCCCAGGCCGTGGTCATCGCCAGCAAGGCGGGACTGTAATTTTCTTCGTTCCCCATCGGTAATTACCACTAGGTGGTTTCACCGGGTGGAATCGTCTCTTCCTGCTCCCAGACTGGACTCGTGATTAGTGACGCCCCGTAAAGCGTCGCAAAACAAAACGAGTAAGACCAGTTATGCCAAATGATTCATTGCCGGCCCCGAAACCGGCTCCTGCCCCCAACGGCGGGAAAAGCGGGGAACCCACGCTCCCAGCGGGAGCCTTGGACCGGGCCATGTTCGCAAAAGTTGTGGCGATGCGTGATCGCGAACCGGAGCCCGTCGCACCTCAAGCATCACCAGAGCCCCAGGCGGAACCGGGGACGGATGATCCGGCGCAAACTCCGAGCGTCGAGGAACCGGATCCAAATTTAACGGAGCCCAAACCCGAGGCCGGCGGCGATGAGCCCAAGACCGAGGGCGCGGATGGAACCGATCTTTCACAAACGGAAGACAAGACGTTCAAGGAAGCCCTGGCCGGGCTGAACGAGGATGCGAAGGCGAGCCTGATCGAAGTGGCGCAAGCCATTGCCAAGGGTGAAACCACGCTGGGCGAGGTCAAACGGCGGATGAAACTGGGCCGGCAGGAAAACGAGGAACTGACGCAATTGCGGCAGGAAGTCGAACGGCTCAAGACGGCGCCGCCGGCGGTCAAGTCGGCCGCCCCGATCCCGGAAACGGTCTTGAAACTGAAAACGCTGGAGGAAGTGGAAGCCAGGTCGGAACTGGCGGACACGAGCATCCGGGCCATTGAGGATTTTCTCGAGGAAAATCCGAGTGGCGGCGTGATTGGCGACAAGGAATTCACCCGGGCGGAACTGATCCAGCGCAAGCGGCTGTTCCAGGATGAGCTGAAGGCGCTTCCCAAGCAGGCCCAGGCGTTGCAGCAACGCGACCAGTTCAACCAGGTCAAGACCGAGGCGCGCAAGCAGATCCTGGCGGATTTCCCGGTGCTCAATGATCCGGAAAATCCCGACACGAAGGCGGCGCAATCACTCCTGAAAAGTGATCCGGTGATCAACCAGTATCCGAACGCGGATTATCTGGCGCTGGCGCTGGCGCGGGGACACCGGGAATTGCAGGCGGAACTGGCGGCCCGCAAGGGCGGCAAGCCGGCCGCGAAACCGGCGGCCAAACCGGCCGGCGTGGTGGCCCCGGGCAAACCGCATCAGGGCGCGGCGGCGCCGGCGCGAAGCCAGAACGGTGCGGCTCCCGTGGGCGACTTGTTGAAGGGTGTGAAAGATACAGTTTCGTTCGCCGAACTGTTGGCGGCCACTGGCCGGTGACGTTCACAACGAAGGAATAAAGATTATGCCAGTAACGACCGAACCGGGCTTGCGCGTGGCCCGCTCCAAAGACATCACGCACGAGGATTTCGCCGACGCGATTGATCGCATCAATCCGGCCGCGTATCCCTTGAACAGCTTCGCGCAGTCGGAAGTGAAGCTCAAGGCGATTGACCGCACGTGGAACGTGGACAGCTACCCGACGCCCAAGGGCGCTTTGGGTCGCGGTGACAACGAGGCAGCACCGGCCAGCGGCAGCACGTCCAGCCGCGATTGGTCCACCAACATTCGCAAGATGGGCAACATCGCCCAGGGCTTCAGCGAAACCTACCGCGTCGGCTGGATTGCCGGGCAGGTGCCGCAGATCGCCGGCGTCTCGAACGTGGAGGATTACGCCAAGGCGGGTGCCTACGAAATGCTCAAACAGCACGCGGAAGTGGCGTTCAGCTCCTTTGATCAGGTGGCGGTGTACGATCAGGGTCCGGGACTGGGCGCGGTGGGCGCGGGTTACCGCAAACTGATTGATTCGGCCAATGCGTACAGCGCCGCGAGCGCGTATGCCATCGGCAAACCGACCGATATTCACAGCGCCCCTGGGGGTGCCTGTGTAACCGGCGCCTTGACCAGCGTGCACACGCGCGCCATGTGGAAGACGGTTGCCCTCGCCTTGCGCACGGCGGCCAAGCAGAAAACCGACTGGATGCTGATCGCGGGGCTGACCTTGCGGCAGGCCATCACGGATTTGACCGTGCCGACCGTGCAGAGCACGGACAAGGCGGGCGCCACGGCGGCCTCGCTGGCGGCGGACCAGATCCGGGTTTATTCCCGCATGGAATCCGACAGCGTGCTCGGCGCCACGGTGGACATGATCCAGACCGATTTCGGCCGCATCATGGTGACCGACACCGATTACATCGGCACCACGACCACCGACAGCAGCGGCAGCGCCTTGAGCGCCGTCAACACCACGTCCGGCACCGGGGCCGGCGCGCGCGGCAACGCGGCGTTTGTGAGCAACGCCAAGTACGGAATGCTCATCAAGAAAGGCAATTTGTTCAAAACCTGGGGCATCATGCCGTACAGCGAGAAGCTGGGCACGGACGGATCGGGCGATGCCTACGACGCCAAGCAGCTCGTGATGCTGGGCGTGCGGAATCCCATTCTGGGCGGGTTCTTGCTCTTCACGTGAAGTGTGGTTGCAGGGTTGGCCGGCACGCAGCTTCACGGTTGCGTGCCGGTTTTACCATAAACTGATTATGGAACTGCGGAAACAATTACTGGGAGCGGCCCGGGCGGCGGATCTGGCCGCGGCGGCGGAAACTCCCCAACAAGAATACGCCGCAGTGATGGAAGTATTGCGGCACAAAGAAGCCATCGAGATCGGCTTGATCCAGGCGGCCATGAACCGATGCAGCACGGCGCCGCGATTGGAAGAGCGATTGCCCTTGCGCGAGAACGGGGACGACATCGGGCGCGTGGAGGCGCGCATTCCCAAACGCCTGTTCTTTCATCTGCTCCAGCAACGCAATTTTGGCTACGAAGGATTGACCAGCGACGAGGGGATGCGGGATTTGAAGAAGGCGTTTCCGGTCGTGAACGTCAAGACGGTGAGCGGTAAAACCACGGTGGCCATGAACGGCTGCGCCTTGCGGTCGCGCAAACAGCGGGTGAATTTCGGTCGGGGAACCTTGAGTCTGGCAACGTAAAACAACTGTGCGGCGCAACCGCACCCAATAGGAACAAAGATTATGATGGGACTTGTTATTATCAGCGGCATGGCGGATGAAGGCGGCGTGCACGATTACGCGGCCGATCTGGTGGTGGGCACGCGGGATCTGGAGCTGGAAAGTTTGACGGCGTTGAACAAAAGCGCCACGAATTATTACGTGCAGTTGTTCAATATCGGCTTTACCGCCTCGGCGCGCAATTGCAGCGCCAGCGCTGCGGTTGGCAGCATTGTGCACCCGTTTATCATGGACGATGACGGCGGATTTCATCGCTTTTTGGACGGCGATTATGTGACGTTTGGCGGCGCCTTGGTGGCCCTCGGCTCCGGTTACGTACGCACCTATAAACCAGGTCAACCGGACGGAGTATTTCAGGTATTCGATACGCTGGCGCACGCGCTAAACCGGGCTACACAGACCGGACAAATCACGTGGGCATCCGGCAGTGGCACGGTACAGATTGCCAACTCAGGATACGCTCCGCTCATTCCCGAGGAAATGCCGCTGCTTGGCACCGGCAGTTCGCCCAGCAACGTGATCAGCTATCTCAACGGCCGATTTCGTCGCGGCCTGTATGTGCGCGCGGTGACCGCCATCAACGGCAGCACGCTGGGCGGCGCAGATGTGAAATTTACGGCGCGCTATCGCTACAAGCATGGTGCTTGAACATCGGTTCAAACGAACCAGAACCATTGGCGAGGGTCCATTTATGAAAATCAAATCAATTGTCAGCTGCATTTTCTGTTTCCTGTTATCCACGTTCGCCCTGCTGGGCGGCATCGGCGGCGGGGGGATTGTCATTCCGGGTGGCGGCGGTGGGGGCGGCAGCATCACGAATCTGCCGGTCACGACCAATGTGTTGATTGGAAACGGCACTGGCGGAGCGGCGGATTCCGGCATCCCGCTGGCGAGTTTGTTGACCAATGGTGCCAGCGCCAGTTTTGGCACCGTGACGATTGGAACAACGGTCATCACCAACATGTACGGGAATCTGGCCAACTCAACCAACTTCAGCGTGGCCAACCTTTCAATAGGCGCAACCAGCCCCAGCAATAATTGGGTCGGCACCTTCACTGGCAACGGCTCTGGCTTGACCAACGTTCCATCCACTGCCATTACCGGAACGATGGTGACTCAATTCCCAACAAACACGGTAGTTGGCTATCTTCAAATTGCTTTGAAGTACGGCACGACGAATTTGTTCATCCCGTTATGTTATACAAATCAGTAATCATCTTTTTACTGGCTGGTTTCACGGCACTGGCTGGTGGAAATATTTATATCGGTCAAAAGGTATGGATTGGCGGGACAATTCCCGTAGGTTCATCCGCTTCAACATGGCCACCCTCCGGTTACCAGAACTTTTGGGATGCGAACAATTACACGACGAACGCAGGTGTGGCAACCTTGCCGGATTTGGTGGGTGGATTGGATTTGACTAATCCTGCTGCTGCCAGTTCTCCGACTATCGGGCCGGTGCAAGGGGGTTATCCGAGCCTATCTTTTGCATCACGGAAATTGCAAAACGATGCGGTATCGGCTTCGCAGATTTATGAGGTGGACATTGGCTATGCCATCACGAACTCTGGTGGCACCCGATATCATTGGAGCGGAACCAATGCGGCGAGCAAGGTTTATCACTCGGTTTCCGGGAACGCTTTTGTAAATGAAAATGCCGGAACCGCTTTGGGCGGTGTTTTTTCATCGCCGGTTTTGACCAATCATTTCTATGTGATTCGATATATTTTCAACGGCGCAAGCTCGGCGATTTGGATAAACACATCGGCGGCGGTAACTGGAGTAGCGGGGTCTGGAAATCTTTCCGGTTTTCTCTACGGACAGGACACGGCGGGAAGCTACAAGTCATCCTCAACGCTCTGTTTCGTCGGCCTCAAAACCTCGGCAGCGTGGACGGATAATCAGTGGACGAACTCAACGGGAATCTTCTACCAACTCACAAACCGATGGAGCATCGCGCCGTGAGATATTTACTGGCCATCATCCTTTTACTTTGTCCGGTTGCGTTGAGTGCCGCGACGATCAATGCCGCGAGCGGCTCGTGGGCCGATTGCTCGAATGCAGTTTATACTGCCGTCGCTGGTGATACTGTGGTTGTTCCGGCTGGCACAAATCACTGGACGAATCAGCTTCAAATCCTAAAGGGAATCACGTTTCAGGGCGCAGGTGTTGTGATGGACGGCTTAAACACTGATTCGCTTCCATACATCACAACCAACACGGTTGAGACCAGAATTATTGACGATGTTGCAGCCAGGGGCTCGGTGATTTGGTGCGTTACCACAAATTATTCTCACCCCATCAGAGTTACTGGATTTCGATTTGAGGGTGATGGATTGAGCGCGAGTCAAGGCTTCGTTTCTCTGTGCAGCGGCACAGGATCGCTGAGCAATGGCCCTGCTGCCCGCCTCGACACCTGCGTGATGGCCAATAGCGCGAACCGGATGATGTCGTTCTATGGTTATTGTTGCATGGTTATGGACCATTGCGTTTCGTTAAATCAGACGGGTGGCGGAATTGGGTTCTTTGGCTCCAACCCATCGTCTGCGACCACGATTTATGGCGATGCGTCTTGGGCGAACGATGTGCAATGGGGCACAACCAATTCGGCACCATACGTCGAGACGTGCTATCAGTCCAATGTCGTTGCGAGGGCATTCTGTGATGGATTTTCCGGTGCTCGGGCAGTGGTGAGATATTGCAAGCTGATAAACGCCGAACTTGAGAACCACGAAGGCGGCAGTAGAACAAGGGCATCGCGCAGCTTTGAATTTTACAAGAATGAACTGGATTTCACCAGTTCTACTGTAACGCCGGTTTATCTGCGTGGCGGGACAGGGGTGATTTTCTCAAACACGATTGGAGGCGCAGGCGGTGGGTGGGTTACTCCGGAAAACCCTCTGATTATCGCGGTGAACTATCGCACAACAGACGCTTTCACGCCTTTTGGGCAGGCGAACGGAACGAACAACTGGGACACGAACTATGTTGGCGCGTTCGATACCGGAACTTATACTGGGACGAACGGAAGCATTTATCTGTTGGACACAAACAAAGACTGGTCCGCGACAAATTGGGCCAAATATTCCGTGGTCAATCTTACCAGCGGCAGATCGGGCGCGGTGCTTTCAAACACCAAGACGAACATAACTTTCATCACTCCGGCCTTTGTGGCTAATTATCTGATTTACTGGACGAACGGCGATGCCTACGCAATCTACAAGGTGAAGCAGGCGCTTGACCAAGTGGGCATTGGTGCGGGCGATTTGATGCAGGGTGGTTCAATCTCATCCGGCACAAATCCAGTGAACGTCGCAACCGGCACAGTGTCCTACACCCGGAACGCATTCGACCCGGTTTATTTCTGGGGCAACTCGGGAATGACTGAATCGATGTATAGCGGTTATCCCGGTATTTATGACGGCTTGAATTTCACAAACGTGGCGCGTCCCGGATACACTCCGCTTGTCTATCCTTATCCGAATCTTGGGTGGACGGATTCAACCAACCTAGCGCTGTCAGCCAATCCGTCACCATCAACGAACGGCGTGAGCGTCACATTCGCGGCAACCTTTCAGACCAATTATGTCACCGCAACTGATGCGACTGGCACGGTGACATTCTGGACGAACTCACCGGCAGGCGGGACGGCGTTCGGCACCGGGTCATTGTCGAGCGGTGTGGCGACATATTCATCCAGCGCATTGCCAGTGGGAACATGGAGCATCGTGGCCACCTGGCCGGGCAGCGGCGGTTATCTGGCCATCACGTCGGGCGTGTTGAGTCAGGTGGTTTATTCGCCGGCCACGCCACCCGATCCCGGCGGCGTGGCCGCCGTCATCACCGGAGCGATTATGACCAATGTGAGGGTGGCACCTTAAATGAACCATGAATGACCTAAAGAATTTCGCCGACCATGCCGCTGCGGAAAATGATCGGTGGTTGTTGATCGTTTTCATCATGGTGGGAGTCACGGGCGCAGTGATGCTCTGGCGCTGGATGGTGAGTGACCGGGAAAAGCTGTCGGCCCGGCTCACCCAGATCACCGACCGGCATATTCAAGTGACAGAAAAGCTGTCGGAGGTGGTCGCGAATAACACGGCAGTCTTGCATGAAGTAAATAAAAAAATATGAAGAACTGGAAAACATCACTGGGTGGCGCGTTGAACATCCTTTATTTATGAGCATGAACAAAATGACCGGACACTGGATCAAGCTGCTGATCGCAGCCATCGTAACAGGCGCGGCGAACACGGGTCTTTCCGCCCTGGGCATCGCCACCGCCAACGGCATCGGCGCGAATGTGCCGCAACTCGACTTGAAACAACTCGGAATCATGCTGCTCACCGGCGGCATCGTGGGGGCGCTCGCTTATTTAAAGCAGTCGCCCGTGCCGGAGGATAGTTCGCAAGACCAACCAATTTCAGCTCCGGTTTCCGCGTCCAACAAAAGCGCGGAGACGCCGACTGTTTCGGCAAACGGGACTAAAGCTGAATAACCCAAAAAGCCTCCGGCGTGATGCCGGGGCAATTTTAACAACAAACACATGAAAAAATATTTAGCGGTCATTATCGCATCGCTGGGAATTTTATCCCTGATCGCCAGCTTGGCAGTAGTTGGCTGCGCCTCGTTGCAAACTGGCTCAAATTCCATTGTGGTGCGCGCCGAGCAGACCGAAAGCGGGGCATTGGCGACGTTCAACTTTGTGGTGAATGCCGACGACTCGAACCGTTCCTTCTGGCTCACCAATGCGCCGGCATTTCACAACTTTGCGGAATGGTTGCGCCAGCCGCTCACCAATAATGGGGTGATGTATCGTCGCGGCCTGTGGATGGTAAAGCAACTCGATGACGCCAAGCTGACTTACAAAGCCAACACGAGCGAGAGCAACGTGCTCATCAACGCCATCAACGATCTCGAATCCGCCAAGGTTCAGGCCAATGCCTGGTACATCATCGCCACCACCAAAGCACAATAATATGACTGCACTTGTCGCCGCCATCGTCCCGCTCATTCCCAGCATCTTGAAGCTGGGTGCGTCGGGCATCAACTTTATCAATGATCTTCGGACCACCGCCAAGCAATCCGGCGAATGGACGCCCGAGGCGGAAACGTCGTTTCTGGAATCGCTGCTGGCTTATGGGCAGAAGACCGCGTGGAAAACGGATGCCGAGTTGAAGAACTGAACTTGCGACCGTTCCGGCCGCCATCAACAACATGGAAACGATCAGCTACAACGAAGTCTTATATCGCGCCGCCGAGGCGGCCGGCCGGACCCGGGACAACCTGCCGCTGGAGGAAGCCGCGTTGTTGAAAAGCGTCTTCGCGCTGCAACTGCGGCCGGCCTGGTTGTCCGAGGATTGGGACGATCTGCGCCAGCCGATCCTGGCCGTGACGTTGGATGCGAACGGCGCGTTCACCAGTCCGTATCTCGAACCGATTGCCGGCACGGTCACGGTGAGTGGCGCGGGCGATGCCGATAGCAATGGTAACTACGTGCAAGGGGCTGATACCAATGCGCCGGACGATTATTATCAGGCCGCCCATGGTTACCGGATCACGAACGATGGCAGCCAGTACATCATTCAATCCGGCGGCGAAGGGCTGAATCAATACGTCTCGCCGACCTTGATCGGCGCGTACACCAGTGCCGGGCCGGATAACGCACCAAATCCGACCGTGGCCTATGCCACCACGGCGTACACGCTGGGCGCGGTGCTGGCGGTGTTTGATCAGGATCCGAACGGCAGCACGCCCTGGACGCGGCTCCCGTTCCATCGCGAAGGCGATGTGTTCAAGCCCACGCCTGGACGCGCGCCATTCTGGACGGCCGCCACGGTGCCGGACACGGTTTACGTTTATTACCAATCCAAGTGCCCGGATCTGCTGGCATTGAGTGCGGCCGAGTTGACGGCGCTGACCCTGCCCCTGGTGTTTGGCAATCATCTGGCGCTGCACGGCGCGGCACAGTTGTTGATTGCCGACAGCGCGTCGTCGCTGGCCGGCGTGAATCTGGGCCTGGCCAAGACGCAACTGGATTTTGAGCGGACGCAAATCAAGCGGCCCGCGTGGATGCGGCAGGAACAATAAATCATCATGGCCATCACCGCCGATAAAATGCAGGAAGTGGCTGCGGGCGACCAGGCGTTTTATCGCGTGGACACCCGCCGGCCACCGCATGAACTCGAAGCCGGCATGGCGGCGGATGCCGTCAACTGCCGTTTCGAGGATGGCCGGGCCTGGCCGCGGCTGTGCGTGAATCAACAGCCGTGGGGTGCGTTGGCGACGCAAAACCCGTGCGCGTTTGCCCGGTTCAATGATCCCCAGGCGTTCGATACGCAGGTGGTCCTGACCGATGACTGGCGCGATGCAGTAGGCGAAGATGGCGGCCGGGGCCGGGCCTGGCGGATTCAATCGGGCAACATCCCCCAGGAAATGCCGCTGAACGGCAACGATGTCTGGGATACCAGCCGGCTGATTCAATGTTACAACGGCCTGATCCTGCTGCGGCAGGGCAATGAACGCCATTACTTTTCCGCCACGCGCACGCTGGCGATTACCGGCAGCGATGCGACGGCCGACACACTTACGGTGGATACCGCCACACTCTCAAACGGCTTGGTTGCATCGGTAACCGGGATTACGGGCGCAAGCGGAAGTTATTACGTGCGGCTGGCCGCCGGCGGGGCGGTGGCGTTGTACGACACGCTCGCCCACGCCAATGCCGGCGGGGCGACGGGCTTGTTTGATGTCACGGTGGGCAGTGAAACCGGCACATTGTCGGTGCTGGCGGTGGATCCGGCCACGTCGCGGATTCAACTGAACTGCGCGCCGGATTGGGTGGACGGGGATCGGGTGGTTTTCTACGCGGACAATTCCGTGACGGGCGGCAGTTTTCTGAGCGGCACCACACCGCCGCAAACGGCCACGGCCTATTTCGTCAAGAATATCGCCGGCAACATCATCGAGCTCTACACGAATCCCAGCCTCGGCACGCAAACGGTGTTCACGTCGGCGCAAGGCCGGTTCTGGATCGAGCGCTCCGCCGATTTCCCCGGGTTCTATGGCAACGCGGCACCGCCATTGCTGGCGCAGCCGGATGGCAGCGGTTCCACGATCTGGGAAACGGGATTCAAAGCCGTGCCGGTGACCATCAACGTGACCGGCACCGCCGCCACGACCAATATTGTGACCGCCCCAAATCATCGGCTCCTGCCCGGAGATCATGTGGATGTGACCGGGTTGCACACAACTGGACCAACGGCCATCACGGCGGCTTACGTTTATCCCATTAGTCCCAATGCGGTGATCTTTTATGCCACATCGCTGGGGGCGCTGGCGCAGGATGCCGCCGATGTCGTGGCTCAGGTCGGCAGCGAGACGGGCACGATGACCAAGGCCGGCGCGAGCGGTTTACCGATGCCGGGCGGCCGGGAAGGCGCGTATTATCAGAATCGCCTGCTCATCGTCAACGGCCGCGATACCGTGGCCATTTCCGACGCACTCGATCCCCTGCATTTCACGCCGTTCACCGCGGCGGTGACGGCGAACCAGGGCGAAAGCGATCAGATCATGGCGCTGTGGCCCTTGGGCACGAATGACGCCGTGCTGGTGCTGAAGGAGAATTCCATCGGCTTGATCAACAATTTCAGCGGTGGAACCAGTCAATGGACTTATACCACGTTGACGCGGGAATACGGTTGCCTCGCGCCGTTGAGCGTGGCCCAGGTGGGTGCGGATGTCTGGTTCCTCTCGCGCAAGGGTGTGGCCAGCATTTCGCAGACTTCAAACGGCGTGCTGCAAGGCGTGGCGGATCCGGTCAGCAAGGCCATGCAGAAGTACATGAATCAAATTGACTGGCGTTATGCCGCGAAGGCGTGCGCCGGTTACTGGAACAACCGCTATTTTATTGCCCTGCCGCTAAAAGTGGGCGGCGTCAGCGGACGGAACAACGGTCTGCTGGTGCATAATTTCCTGAACGTGACCACCACGAATTCCACGGCGGGCGGCGAGACGGCGACGGTGGCGTTTGGTTGGGAAGGACTCTGGAGCGGCGCCACGCTGCTGCCGTTTGCGTTTGCCCGGTTGAACGTGTACGGCGATGAACGCCTGTGCTTCGTGGATTACGCCGGCCGGGTGAGCTGGCTGGGCGATGGCTGGGCGGATGGCACCACGGCCATTGCCACGAGCCTGACGACGCGCCGGTATGGCGGCGTGGGTGACCGTATCCTGTGGCTGAGCGGACGGGTGACCGTGGATGCCTGGGCGCCGACGTTGACGGTCAAGGCGATTTTCCCGGGCGTGAACGAAATCAAAACCATTGTGGCGGGCAAGACGTTCGATAAAACCAAGTACGGCGTTTATGGCCTGCCGGATTACAATCCAGCCACGCCGACCTCGCCGACGTTCAACGCACCGTATCGGGAGGATTATCAACCGAGCATCACCGAAATGCTGGCGGGCGCGCAGGACATCCACCAAAACCATCCGCTGCCGTTGCGCTTACGCCGGCTGGATTGGGGCGTGCAATTGCAGATCAGCAACACGACCGGCAGTGCCCGGATTCAAAGCGTGGAAATGACCGGCGTGGACCGGGAACTTACCAGCAGCGAAGCGGTGTAAGCGAAAGCAGAAATGTGAAATTGGGAAAGCAGAAATGAAAGGCAAAAATATGAAATTACTGAAATCGGTTGTGGCCATGGTGTGCATTACGCTGCTCGCCATCTGGCCCGTGTTGGCCAACCTGGTCGCAACGGTAGATCCGGGATGGACTTTTCAGCCCGACGAAGTGCCCACGCTGGATCATTTGAATCTGTTGGGCCAGCCAACCATAACGGTGACCGGCACGCTGGATGGATCCACGTCGCTGGCGGCCGGCAGTGTCAATGGAATCCTGCTCGCGGACAGTGTGCCCGACGGCGTGACCATCGGTTTCAACGGCAGTGTGCCGCGGGCGTTGCAGACGCTGGGCGCGGGCATCGCCGGCAAGGGCTTGACCAATTATTCGACCACGACCATTGGCATCAATCCCGATGCCAGCCTGGCGTTCAGCGGCGATACGAATCATTATCAGGTCGGTGTGGGCCTCACCTGGCAATACAACGCCATCTGGCAGCCATGGCTGGTCTGGTTGCAAAGCACGAATGCGCCACTCTACACGAATGCGATCTGGGGCTATACGAACGTCCAGCCGATCACCAACATCGTGGTAAGTGGTTATGCAGGACCGACGTTGACGGTGACCGATCAAATTCCCGTGCTTGCGCAGCAGCAGGGTGGCAGCAATACCGTGGCCACGCTGAACGCCATCGCCCAGGCGGTGGATGCGGCCAATTTGAAACAGGTGGCAACGCTAAACTTTTACGGCAACACCGCCAGCAACGACGTGGTGACGGCGATTGCCCTGACGGATGCCTACGGACAGCACACGTGCCTGGCGTCGGCGCTGGCGGTCACGGTGAGCACCAACACGACGATCAGTAATCTCGTTTCGCGCGTGGCGGCCGCCATCAATGGCACGGTCAGCACGCCGAAATACACGGCAACCGTGGTTCAGGCGACGAATGTCTACGTTTACGAGCCACTGGTCTGGTACGCCCAGAGCGGCAGCAGCGCGCAAGTCACGCTCACCTCGTCTACGTCCCTGTCAATTGTCGGCACCAGTGCCAACCTGCCGCCGTTACTGGCCAATGCGCGACCGAATCGCACGACCGTTCACAGCGGAATCAGCGGTGCGCACGCGGAACAGACCGCCACGGCGTATGCGCTCGTGTCCGGCGGGGTGCCGCCTTACACTTATTCCTGGTATTACACCGAAGTCAGCGGCGCTTCCAGCATGGGCACGTTCACGCTGTTTGGATCCACTTCGTCCTCGTGTTACGCCACGCTGATCTACACGGCCAGCGGGGGCGACGGGGTGCTGACGTTGAGCTGTGACGTGCAGGATAGTTACGGGCAGGCATCCACCGCCACGGTGACGAATACGTTCAAGCTATGATCGCCGAAATCGAGCGTTGCGGAGTCGAGGCCATCGCGCCATCGCCGGAAGAATTCCGGGGCGTGGTGAAGGCCGTGCGCCGTTTCCTGTTGGCCAATGCGCATCGCGTGCCGCATAACGAAGCAGTCACGCACAAGTGGCTGACGGATTTTATCGTGTTCCATGCCGTGCAGGGCACGCTGGCGGTGTGCTGGAGTTTCGGCCGGGTCAGCGGCGTGGCGGTGGCCTGGCAGATGCAGGAAGAACGATTGCGGGCGGCCGGGCAGGCTGGTGAGGACATTTTCGACTGGCAACCGAATGATCCGGCTGGCGACTGCGTTTATCTGAGCCTGGTGATCAGCGATGAACCGGGTGTGGTCCGCACGTTGGCGCGGTATTTCCTTGAATCGTGTCCGCAATGGCGAGAATTGAATCAATATGCGCATCGCAAAGGGCGGCTGACGTGCAGCCGTAAACTGTTAAGCCGTCTGGCTGGAGAATAATTATGGGAAAATCAACACCATCCGCGCCGGCACCCCGCAACCTCGGGGTCGAGCTGGCCCAAATCATGCAGGCCGGGCCGGAATTGCTGAAGAACCAGCAATCGCTCTCGCCGGGTTACACCAATCTGAACCTGCAAAATCTGGGATCCACGCTGAACGGCACGCCCACGCAGGCGGGTTATCTCCAGCAATACAGCCAGAATGTGCTGCCCCAGTTGACGGCCGCCAACGATGCCGCCACGACCACGGCCCGCGGGGCGACGGTAAACGATCTGGCCACATTGGGACCGAAGGCGGTGAGCGCCATTCGCGGGATGGATCCGGGTAGTGCCAGCATTTACGACATTTTGCAGAAGCAAGCCGGTGAAGGACTGGCCGCGGGTAATCAGATGACACCGGCCCAGCTTGCGCAGCTCAACAACAGCTTGCGCAGTTCGCAGGGTGCGCGGGGCATCAGCTACGGTCCGGCCGCCAGCTATCAGGAGGTGCTGGCCAACAGCATGTACGGTGATCAATTACAACAGCAACGGCAGGCGACGGCGGGGAATGTGCTGAACCTGGGGAATTCACTTTATACGCTGCCGGGCATGAATCTCGCCATGGGCGGCAGTGCGCCGACCGGGCAGGCGACCGCGTTGCTGGGAGGCGGCAATGCGAATTCCAATGCGGGCAACACGTTCGCCACGCTGGGCGGATATGGATCCGACCTGTTCAACACCAATTACAACGCGCAAGCGAGCGCCAACATCAACAGCGCCAACGCGACCAATTCCATGTACGGCAATCTGGCCGGCCTGGGTGGTGCCGCTTTGATGGGGTTGGCACTCTGAAAGGAATCACATGTACGCCCCTCAAGCAGTCTTTACGCCCGGCATCACGCAGCCGGGAATGCAAAACCTGGAGCAAGGCATTGCCGCGTTTGGGCAGGGCTTCCGCCAGCTTTCCAAGCAGAAGAAAGCCGCCGATGCCCTCTATGCTGCCCTTGCGCCCGAGCCCGGTCAGGATGGCAGTCAAGCCGCGAATCCGATCATGCCCAAGGAGAAATGGGATCTGCTTGGTGCCCAGGACAAGATTGCGGCCGTGGGTGGCTATGTTAAGAAGACCGCTTTAGATTCAGCCGTCCAAGAAATGAAGCTACGCAATCTAGCCATTCAGGACGCCATTTCACGACAGGCTGCCAAGGGACAATTGCCCGGCGCAATTCAGGCATTTATAGCACCCGACAATCGCACGATCACGCCGAACCAGATGGCCGGCATGGCCGGCGGTGCCGGGCCCGTGGCCGCGGGTCCCGCGAATGCCTTGCAAACCGCCGTTCAGGGTGGCGATGTGAATCAGCCGTTGACCGCGACCGACCGGATAAATCGTTTAACGCCGCAAATGATGCAGGCCGTGGGCCAGACTCCCGTTGGAAACGTACTTTTGAAAGCCGTTTTGGATCAGCAGGCACGGGATAACCCAAGCCCGCTGGATCTGCTCAAAGCCAATACCGAGGCAAAGCGAGGCGATGCCTATGCCAAACAGGTGGCTATTGAAGAACAACGCGCCAACCAGACTTCCGCTGGGCCGATGTATTCCGACGATGGAAAAATGTATAGCGGCGACGGTGGGCGAACATGGAAACCGCTCAAAATTAACGGCTATCCCAACGCGCATGTCGTGCAAGCCAACGGCATGGCGTGGCTCGAAGACAATAACGGCACCATTTTGACCAAGCCGACCGCTGGCAATATCTTCGCCGAAATGCTGAACCCCGGCGGCAGCACGCCGACCGGAGCGCCGGGCTCCGCCCCGGCTCGAACCGTGAAGGACAATTCCGGCAAGACCTGGATCTACACCGGCACCATGGCCGATCCCAAAGCCGACCGCGATCCGTCCCATTGGAAAGCGCAATGAATCATGCCAGCCACGTTACCGGATTTCGCGACCGAGACAGCCAGCCAGAATCTTCCAGACTTTGGCGGCGGCGCGAACCTGCCCAATTTCGATGAAACCCCGGCCCCGGTCAAGATTTCGGCGACTCCGGTATTTCAGCCCAGCCAGTTTAGCAGCGGTCATTTCGCACCGGTTCCAGCGGCGGATCCAGAGAATGCGGCGCTACTAACCGCCATCGCCGAGGATCCCAAAGGCTTCGTCAAATCCCTGGCTTCGTCCACGGTGTCCGCAGTGTCGTTTCCGGGTAAACTTGCCTATCTCGCCGCGGCGGATGTCGTCAGCAAGGCGGCCAACGATCCCGAGTATGGCGGCAACCTGGCGGCCCTGGCCAATGGCCAGCCGTTGCCAGTGGATAAATTCCTGGGCACGGTGGCGCAGACCAATCCCAAGCTTGCCGTCACCGGCAAGGTGGGCAAAAGCCTGGCGGAAATGGCTCCGCTGGGTGTCGTGGGCATGATGCCGGCCTGGGCGGCCCGCCTGACAGCGGCCGGTTTCTCGGCGCAAATGATTGCCGGCGCGCCGGAACAGTTCAAACAATACGCCGATGAGATCAACAAACCGCCGGATCAGCAGGATCCGGACAAGTTGACCACGCTGCAATCGGACATTCTCCAGACGTTCGTGTTCGCTCCGCTGGCCGGCGGCGGCGCGGCGCACGGCGTCGGACCCAAGTTTGCCCCGGGCCGGTTCATCCGCGATACGTTTGGACCGCCCAAGGTCGAGCCCAAGACCGGCACGCCGTATGTGCGCAAGCCGATGGAGTGGAATGCGGAAACGTCGCAAGGGGAAACATCCAACATTCAACGCCCAACGCCCAACGTCGAACCGGCCGCCCCAGTGCCGGCGGTGATGCCAGTGCCGGCGGCGCCCCCGGCGGCACTGGGCGATCAGCGGAGGCTGGATCTGTTGCGCAGTCTGGCCAAAGGCGAGCCGATTGCCGGCGACCTGGTACGGCCCGGCGAAGAATCACTGCTCGAGCCCGCCGGCTATGTGCGCAATTCAGACGGTGCCTGGGTGCGGCAAAGCGCACTCGATGCCAATCAACCGCAGATTGGCGCGCCGCAATTACCCGACTTTTCCACGGTGCCAAAGACGACGCCAGCATTACCAGCGCCGGAACCTTCGAGTCCGGCCACACCTAAACCAGCCGCGTCGGATACTGCTGCCGTGGAAAATCCTTTATCTCCGGAAACCATCACCGGCTCCAATGTGCAAAAGGGCACTGAAATGCCGGCGGAGGCAGGTGGAAGTCCCGCCCCGGAGGCCATTGTTTCAAAGGCGGAAACATCCAACATTCAACATTCAACGCCCAACGTCGAAGCGAATGCCAGCGCGCCGTTTGGGAAGGTGGAAGTCAAAACCGGAGATGGCACGACGCGGATTACCTACTCAGATAAGGATGGAAACGAAGTGGGCTATGGTCAGCTTGTTGGCGATGTCGTTAATTACATCAGTGTTGACCCAAAATTTCAACGCAAAGGATTTGGCAAAGCAATCTTAAAAGACCTGATAAATCGCGGAGGAAAGATAGGTGTGGCGGGAACGCCTGAAGGATTGGCGTTGTCTCGATCCATTGGTGCGCACGAATATGCTCCAAACAGATTTGATTTTACAGCATCTAGTGAATCCAAAAGCCCCCAGCCGGGTGATGTAACTGGGAAATTCCAGAAATCAGAGCAACCTGCACAGCCGGGAGCCAATCCCAGTGTGGAACCAGCCACGCCCAAAATCAAGGTCGGTCGCGGCCTGACGGTGGCGCGCCGGTTCAACAACGAAACCGATCTGACCGGGCCGGACATCCTTAGTTTTATCAAGGAAAACGGCGGGATGTTGAGCAAGTCCGCGGCGCTGAAGTCGTGGGGCAAAGAGAAGTTCAACGCCAACAAATCGCTGTGGAACGATGCCCCGGACAATCTCCCGCCGCATCACAACATCATTTACGGCGGACGGATGGGCCCGGACCGCATCGCCCAGGCTGCGTTTGAGGCGGGCGTGATCCGCGAGCCGGGCGTGAACACACTCTGGGATGCCGTTCGCAAGGCCAGTGGCGCCCGGCGCAAAGCCATTGCCACGGCGGCCAACCAGGACAAGCTGCTCAAGGTCGAGGCCAAACAGCACGAGGAATGGACCAAGGCCGTGCAGGATGGCAAGGAACAAGTCGTGGCCGATCAACTGGCCATCGGCGACGTCCTGGACGTCGAGGGCGAACGGGTCCGCGTGGTCGAGGTGGATCCGGACACGGGCGATGTCGTGCTCGAAGACGGCAAACGGTTCGGCCGGCAGGTCGTCCCCGGCGGCAAGGTGCTGTACGTGGAGGCGATTGAAGGGGTGGAAGGACCGGCGGAGGGGCCGAGTTTTCTGCCTGAAGATGAAGTGCCGCCGGTGAAGGCGGAAACATCCAACATCGAACAACCAACATCCAACGTCGAAGGGAAGGCCAGCGTGCCGTTTCAGTTTGAGCAACCGGAGACGGTGGCGGAACAGAAGGCACGGCTGGCGGCGGAGGCGGAGGCGCGACGGGTCAAGGCGGAGAAACAGAAGCTCGAAGACCTGGCCAATCGCAAGTTGAAAGGCAATGCCGGCGATCTGGGCCAGAAAAGTTTCCTGCCCGGCGATGAAAACCTGTTCGCCAGTCCCCGGCTCGAAGCGGGCGCGGACCTGCCGCCGGAACCACCCCGCACTGCGCCGCCGGTCGAGGACAATGCCTATCATTCCGTGATGGACGCCACGCCGTTGGGGATGCAGGAAGGCGTGAAGCTGATCAAAACGTTGATCGGCAATTATCCCCGCGTGGTGGAACAGATCCGGGCACTGGGCGGCCGGGCGGCCGGTGTGTTCAAACATAGCGACCGCAAAGGTACGGCCAGCATCGAGTTGCTGCGCGAAATCTTTGACGTGGTGACCAGTCAGGAAAAGGCGGATCTGCGCCAGCGCGCCCTGGAGTATGCCAAGATGGCCGCGGATCATCCCCGCGAGATTGCCGCCATTGCCGAGGAACGTTACAAGTTTCTCCTGAACGAACTGCGCCAGCGCGTACTGCCGGAACGGCACAGCGTCGAGGCGTTGAAAGTGTTGTTCCATGAGATCGGCCATTTAATCGATTGGTTGCCGGATCATCTGGTGCGCGGGCGAGGGAATTTCTTCGGCCATGTGGCGGCGTTGAAGAATAATCTCAGCCAGATTTTGCCGATTGATCTGCACGGACCCATGGGCGGCCGGATGAACGACGCGGCCAAGGCCAGGCTCCGGGCGGAAGCGTTGCGGCAGATGCGCGAAGAAGTTGGCCCGTTTCAAGAGATCATCCGCCAGATCATCGTCGAGGAACCGGAATGGAAGATTACTGGCGTGACGCCCGAGGATGTCACCAACATCCTGCGCGAGAATGCCGGCAGCGCCACGCCGGAACTCACCCGCTGGTTTGCCGAACAAAACAGCAAGGTTAAAGCCGAGGTGCTGCGCAAGGCGATGAAGGGTTTGCTGGATGAACGGCTGGCGGCCCTGGGCAAGAAAACGCAGGTCGGCACGCGCAAGGTGACCCGCGAGGTGCGGGAAACTTCCGGTCGCGAACCGACCCAGGCGGAAATCAAGGCCCGTTTTGGAGAGTTGTTGAACCAGGAAATGATCCGGCGCAATACCGCCGACCTCGAGCTGGTGAAACAGGAATTGCTGCCGGCCATCGCCTGGTGGCGCGGCGTGGCCGAGGTGCCGGCCTATTTCCGCACGGCCCACGAAATGTACGCCGAAGCGTTCAGCATGTTCTTCAACAACCCGGCCGGTTTGCTGAAACACGCGCCGATCACCGCCCGGTTGCTGTTCAATTATATGGAGCGTCGGCCCGAGGTGGGCAAGCTGTACGACACCATTCAGAATCAAATCAAGTCGAGCGAGATTCAAAAGGTGCGCGTCAATGACCTGCACGAAATGTGGCAGCGCGACAACGAAAATTCGCTGAAAGCCGCCCGGGAGAATCTGCATGTGCCATGGCGCGATTATCTCGAGAATGTGCGGTATCACATTGACCGGATGAGCGGGCCAATCTATCAGGCGGCCCGGCGCGCCAGTAATTCCGACCGGCTCAAGCAGGCGTGGGGCGATTTTAATTATCGCGGGGCCGAGCATGAGCGTTATTTCAGCGCCAGCAATCGCGATGTGGCCACGCTGCTGGTGAAGCATAACCTCGATTGGAACCATGATTTCGGCGAATACCTGTATCACAATCGCGTTCTAAAGGAGCGGTTTAATCCCATTGACGGTACGCCGCTGGCCAATCCGCTGGGCTGGGATGTGAAGGACAGCACGGCGCGCCTGGCGGAAATGCGCCAGCAACTGGGCCCGGAACGCTGGTCCGCCCTGGAAGAGGCGGCGCGACGCTTCTACGAGCTGCACCAGAATTTCGTGGTCAAACCGTTGCTGGCCGGCCGGATGTTCAGTCCGGAACTGGCCAAAGTGCTGGCGGAACGCACGGCTTACGCCACGTTCGCCGCGGCGCGCAATCTGCCGGACAAGGGCATCGAGCGGATTATTGAAACCCAATTCGGCACGGGCGCCACGCCGCATATTTACCGGCAGGTGGGCAACCTGGGCGAGATCAAGAATCCCGGCACGGCCACGATGCTCAAGGGTGCCAGCCTGATTTCCGCCCTGGCGCGGAACACGATGAAGCGCGAGCTGGTGCGGGCTTTGCAGGAAACCGAGCAGTATCCCGGCGAACTGATCCGCCCGGCGGAAGTGGCCTGGAACGGCAAGGCGACCGTGCCCCGCATCGTGGATGGACCGAAGGCGAGCACGATCCTTTATCTGGAGGATGGCCAGGTGAAGGCGTTTTACACGCGCAAACTGCTGGCGGATGCCGTCAATGGCGATTCGCCCGTGGCCAACCACGCCGCAAGCACGCTGCAATCAGCCAAGGGTTTGTTGAAAGGACTGTTCACGCAGCAACCGGGTTTCTGGGCGTTTAACTTTGTGCGCGATACGGCCGGGTTCTGGGCGCAGATGCCCGGATTAAGGGCGCCGGTCGGATGGGCCCGGGCATTTCCGCGCGCGGTCGTGGGGGCCCGGGCCAGTGTGACCGGCCGCGAGAATCCCTACGCGGAAGCGGCGTTGAAACGGCGCATGTTGATCAGCCGGATGGAACAGGCCGGCTCCTGGGCGGAAGTCAGCAACGAATGGGAACATCGCGTCTCGGCTTATGGCTTCGATCCGGCATCGTGGAACAAGGAATTGACCGCCACGGAACGGGCCTTGAAAATCTGGCATTCGTGGATGGGCTGGGGCAAGACGATTGAACGCGCCAACAAGCTGGCCGGGATGATCTATCTGGATGAATACGCGCCTCCCAAATATCGCAATGCGCCGGAATATCTGAAGCGCGAATGGGTCCGCAGCCTGGCCGGCAGTCCGGATTTTCTGGAGCGCGGCAAGTCGGCCAATTCAATTGACTGGATGTTTCTCTTCTACAATCCGTGGAAAGAAGGGGTGCGGTCGCTGGTGTCGTCGGTCAAAACCGATCCGCTCGGCGCTGCTGCCAAGGCCACGGCGTTGATGATTGCGCCGACCGTGCTCCAGGCGATGGCGTACAATGGCGCGTTTGGCCCGGATTTGCAGAAGCGTTATCGTTCGGTGGGTTTGTATGACCTGACCAATTACCTGATTCCCTACGCCAGCCCGCCGGATAAGAATGGCGGCGTAGGCATTTTCCGGCTGCCGCTGTTCGAGCCGCATCGGATCCTGCACGGCGTGCTGTTCCAATTGCTCACCGGCCAGAGCGAAGGCATGTTAAGCCACGCCGGCGGCCAGTTGCCCGGGCTTAATCCCATTGTCACCTCGGCATATCAGTGGGGACAATACCTGATGGGCGAGAATCCCTTTGATTTCTTTCGCGGCGCAAACGTGCTCACGGATCAGCAGCAGGCCGCCCGCGGCGGTGCCCACGGCCGGCCCGGCGAGGTGTGGAACGCGGCCGCCCTGGGACAGATGGGCAAACAGACGTGGAATAATCTCGGCGGGACGGTGCTGTATCGGTTCCAAAATTTGAACCTTGAGAATCCGCCGGCGACCACGGCGCAACAGATCGTCAATCTGCCGGTCGTGAACAACATCCTCGGCCGCTGGTACAAGGTCACGAATGCGGGCATTACCGACCGCGCCCGGCTGGCCGCAGCGCCCGTGGCGCAACAGGAGGCGGAATTCAACGGCGCCACCCAGGTCATGCTGGAGAAAATCACGGAGAAATACTGGCCGGCCTTAGAAAAGGGCGCGCGCGGCGTGCCGTTGGCGCCGGAAGATTACGCCACGATCCGCCAGCCGATTGAGTGGACCCCGGCCGAAAAGGCGTTGATGGCCGAACCCGCTTTCCAGGAATTTATGTTTCTGCGCCAGGCCCAGATCAAGGCCAAGCTGCAATTGATCATCATGGCCCGGTTAAATCCGCAGTACAAGGCGCTGGAAAACATCGGCGCGAGCCGGATGCAACAAGCCGCCATCCTGCGCGATCAACTGGGTTTGCCGGCGATTGAACGGGCGGTGAAGTAATTGGCGGGATTCCAAGCGGCGCGAGTTTCATATACAAACAGGATTTTGTTAATGATGGTTCTGCCTCTTTATGACTTCGAGCAGTTCTCTTAGAGTTTTGGCGCGGTATCCTTTGCCAGTGTTCTCTCCGCCTTGGAATGCGGCTTGCCATTCGCCGTTATCTGTTACACCGACGAGCATTGGATTCCTTTCGAGAGCGTTCAGCAGTTCCGTGTCTGAGGCAGAACCAGACGGTGCAGCGAATGAGCTACACGCTGGGCAGTCCGATTCCTCATCGCCTTTCCACTCGGCCTTGCAGATTCCGCATATCCATGTTGCATGATCGCTCATCGCTGACCTTTCTCGTTCGCAAATTCTTTTAGCCCTGATTTGATTGAGTGTTTTGACGATTCCGACCAGCGGATCCACGCCAGTTTCTTGGCATCCACCCGCTTGGATAATTTCACAAACCGGCTGTAATTCCGCTCGGTCGTGGCCAGGGTCTTGTGCCGGCACCAGTCGCACGCTTCACCCAGGCCGTAACGCATGGTGATCATGCTCGCGCTGAAATCGCGCAAGGCATGATTCGTCTTTTGCGTCTGCCAGCCCAGCCAGCGCAGCCAGTGACTGCCGTGGGTGTTCGGCCAGAACCCGCGATCCGTCGTCGCCCCGCGGGCATCGCTCCGCGCGGTCAACAACAGTTCATCCGGCCCGACCTCCCAGCCGTTTTTACCAACCCAAAACCAGAGCACGCGCCAGAACGGATCGAGTGGCGCCACCTCGATCTTGCCCGTGCCGTCCTTGGCCTTGGTGTTCAGCGCCTGCACGATGGGCATTCCCTTCTGGGTTGTGATCCAGTTCCGCCGGATTCGCTTTGTCTCGCTCACCCGAAAGCCGCAAGCCAGTTCGAGCCCGATGCTGATGAATAAATTGCGCCGATCCAACTCGCTCAACGCCGTGGGCGTCAAGCGCGGCGTGGGCGTGCCCTTCAGCCGCACGCGATCACCGCCCGGGATGCAATAGCCCGGAGTCTCGGCAATCCGGATCCATTCGCGCAACGTCCGGGCAATCACGGCATCGCTCGGCAACGTCGCCCGGTTCGGCGGTGGAACCGCCTGGCCAAACAATTGTTCACCCTGACGAAACTCCGCCAGATCCGGCAGCACCAGCTTGTGAACCGTCCGCATCGCCTCCAGTGGCCGCGGCGCGAACAACGCGCAGGCCGTGTGAAAGAACGAATGCGCCGTCCGCACAAACCGATTGCGCTCCGCCTGATCGGCCAGACTGCCGGCCTCGGCCGATACCACGTTGAAAAAACGCCGTGACGTCTCCTTGCTCAACACCGACGCCGGTAACACATCCACTTGGGCATCCGTAATCCCCAGCGCCAGCCGCAAAACCCAGCGCAGCGACCACGCATAACTCTTCCGGGCCCGTTCGCCGGCCATTTTCCGCGTGGGCACGGTCAAAACCACCCCAAAATCGTCACTGTCGGCCCGGCCAATGATTTGTTCGAGCCGGCTGTACGATTCCATGCCCGGACGTTGCATCGAAGCGCGTAGGCCATTCTCGCGCTCCGCAAAGTGTAAATCCAGGCGCAGCTTGGCTTCCGCCAGCGCCGCCGCCTTGCTCGCCGTACCCAGCGACATCGGCCCAAACCGTTTCTTGTTCGCCTCAAAGTAAAGATACCAATTCGCATCTGAATCCGCCGACCGCTTGAAGATCCGCCATTGCCGGCCGCGATACTTGAATAATTCCGTGGGAAATTTCCTTGATGCGGGTTTCATTGCTGGCCTCCTTCCTCAATAAACCAGTCGAATAGATTGGCGCGGACGAAGGCGGATTTGATCTGGTCGTAATCAAAGTTCGGCGAGCCGAAAGCGGCCATGACGGTTAGCAGGTCCATTTTAAGCTGGCTGTCCAGCGCGCGGACCTCGAGGAGTGATGCGGGTTTGCCGTTCCAAAGGGAATACAGCAAGGCGCGCAGTTTATAGCCCTGGCCGGTGCCATGGCGGCAGACGGCAACGAGCCGATTTAAGGCGGTGTTTGCGTGGTCGGTCATAATTTTGATTAATGTTTACAAGCTCTTTTGCGGGCTTGTGTGTATATCATACATCAACCGGCGCGCTGGTCAAGTGGAATTTTGTGAAAAAGATATTGACCACAAACATCGTTGTGTGTATGGTTGGCACGCAATGGGTAAACTTAAAGTCAATTCACCAGTCCGGCCGGCCCGGTTGCGGTATCAGATCACGCTTTCGCCGTCCGCAGCGCGGTTGCTTCACAAGATCCAAGGGCAGGAGCGGCGCAATCGCTCGAATACCCTGGAGGTATTGATCGAACGCGAGCACGAGCGCCGGCAGGGAAAGGTGGCGGCTTAACGCGATGAAAATTCTTCCCTGGATACTAACCGGTGCGGTGCTGCAATGGGTGGCCATGCTGACCTGGATGGCGTGCTGGGCGCCGCGGTTGTGCGTGCTGTTGTGCTCGGCGGCGGTGTTGATCGGGTTTGGCTTCTGGATCGTGCTGGCCGGAAAGGGGGAGCACTAATGGAAACTCACACTGATTTTGTCCGTCGCTGTCGCTGGTGCGAATTGAGCCTCGGCCATGCGCGCTACTTCGTGGCCGGTGTTTGGGAGGGTGTGTTTTCGCCGGTTCATTTTTTTGGCGAGGCGAAGTTTACCGACGGGCTTTGTCCGGAATGTTTCCAGGCGGAACGGTTGAAGTGGATCAAGGCGACTGAATCAATTTCCCCGGGTGCAAGGTTGGGCGAGCAGACATGCCCGGTCGGCGGTTCCCGGGATCCCCAAAGTGGCCGCCGGCCACTTCTGAGCGTGGCACTGGTCCGCGTGTTGTCAGTCACCAGTTGGCGCATCCTGGTTTCGACCTGGGTGCGCCGATTATTTTGTCCGGCAGTCAATGCCCGCGGTCATCGCCTCGGACGCTGGCTGGCGGTGTCGCATCGGGAGTGGCTGCTGTGAAGCACGGGGTCCATCCGTGGCCGTCGCTCGTGGCCTGCGCCTCGGCGGGATATTTTTTCTGCCGAGATTGTCAGCGGGTCACGGATCAGCTGGAACGGGATTATTTACCGGCGGTGTGCGGCCTGTGCGGTTCGGTGCGGATCCAATGGCAGGCGCCGGTTTTTTCGGCGGGCGAGTTTGTGCTGTCCCGACGTGGCCGGCAGGGTGCGGATTGATTTTGAAGTGCAGTTGAAACGAGCTGGGCCGTTCAATGGCCGTTGCGCTGTGTGCGCAGATCGTCCCTGGCTGCGCTTCCGGCCGTTCTGACTGGTGGCAGGGTGCGGCCGATATTTTTTCAGGATTTCAGATGATTGAAGCGATGGAACAAGCCGTGAGCGTGCGACGCCTCGAGGTGCGAGTGTCGCCGGTGGATGATTTGCGCGCGGCGGTTTTTTCGGTTTTGGCTGAATTGCCAGACCGGAAACGAGCCGCAGTCACCAGTCGGATCCTCCAGGTGCTGAAGTCGGGTCGCTGGCTGGCCGGCAACATCGATCAGCATTACAGCGCGGCCGATGCGGCCCGGCTGCTGGGTCGTTGCCCGGAATACATTGCCCGGGAAGCCAAGTCTGGCCGGCTGGGAGTGGTTTACCGGGATGACGGCGGCTGGATCATCCCAGCAAGTGGGCTCCAGGCGTGGCTTGATCGGAGAATTTTCAGCGGATCGGTATCGGAAAGCTGAGCGTATGACCACCGCGCCCGCGATGCCCAACTTTGCTAAAACCGTCAACGCGGCGGTCATTCGCTCCAGCGCTTGGTTGGGCATCCGTCGCATTATCAAGGACTTCCGAACACCCAAAAATAAATGCAGAAATCGTTCGATTCCCGTTGACACGCTCACGATAAGCGGTTATCGTGTCTGCATGTTAAATAAATACCAAGTCAAAGCCAACAAAGAGAAGCTCGCCAGAATCCAATCCGGCGAACTCACCCGCATCGCTGACCGCGCCATCGCCGCCGCAAAAGCGGTAATGGTCAAGGGAAGCCACACGATAGACGCATCCGATATGAGGCAGAGCGCGAACGCGCTCGAACGCCACATCGGCGAACAAATGGACGGCTACACCGTCTCGGCCAAAAGCAGCGCGAAGGTGGAACTGGACAGCGCCGCCCGCGAAATCTGCAAAATCGGAACGGTGGATAAAGTCATCGCTCCCGAAGCGATGGCCGAATGGAATCGCATCGAAGCTGTGGCGACTGAACTCGGACTCAACGAAGAGGAGGTCGCATGAAGCTCTACCGAATCACGATGGGTAAGCGGGTCGCTGGCGGTAATCGGCATGACTGGTATTCCGGCCAGTTGGAGCACATGGCCTCGTATGGCGATGTGAACGAAGCAAAAGCTCATCTCAAAGATGGAAACCCGGACGGATCGGATATGTGGCCGGAAGTCTATGACGAGGCGGGCAACCGAATGGTGCTTCAGGGCCGCAAACTCGTGAGGATGGGCGAATGAATAAAGCCGCACAAGCTCTCGGTCGGCTCGCCAAAGGCGTTCCGAAAAACTACTCGCCTACTGAAATCGAGCGGCGCAAAAAAATGATGGACTCCATCAACTCAAAAAAACGGAAGGCGTCGAAAGCGAAGAAACGCAGGATGCCCAACAACACAATGATGTTATGGAAGTAGCATGTTTAGCCAAAAAAACGGCGTTTTCAATGGATTTAGGGGGAAGGAAAAGTGTTTTCCAAAAGGGTTGGGAAGGGCTGTCGGCGGTGCTCGGGCTGGTGCTCGGCATGGTGATCGGCCTGGTGCTGATCGGGATGGCCTGGGTGGTCGAGGTTTTCGAGCTGATAAAGGTTCAATGGAGTTTTGCTGGATTGTTCAGTGTTTGCAGGTGGTTCCAATCGGTGATGCGGTTGGTGATGCGGTCGGTGGGTGGATCTGCGGGACCGCGGCCGGCGCTGGGCCGGTCGGTGGGCACTGGAGCCGCGGCGGCGGCGGACGGGCGGGGGGGGTTGTTGGCGCGGGGCGCGGGATGGATTGTTGATGCCTTGGTGCGAACGCGGATTTGGCCGCAAAGGGCTTGGTCAGGCACCCCGGAAAAAACGCGCGCCTTGCTCTACATCGGCGCGGAAATGTCCGGCGGAAGGATTTGATGAGATGCACTACTACACGCGCCATATCGGGGACTACACGAAGGACACGGGCCATCTGACGTTGATGGAGCACGGGGTCTATTCCGTCCTGCTGGACTGGTCTTATGGCACGGAGCGGCCCTTGCCGGACGATCTGGTGGCCATCTATCGCATCTGCCGGGCCATCACAACGCCCGAAAAAAAGGCGGTTGATTCTGTGGTGTCCGAGTTCTTCCCGTTGGTGGAAGGAAAACGCTGCAACAAGCGGACCATGCAGGAAATCATTGAATTTCGTGAAAAATCGAACAATGGACGCAATGCGGCTGCAATGCGTTGGCATTGCAAACGCAATGCGAACGCATTGCCAACGGATAGCGAAGGCAATACAACGCGCGCGCGCGTTCCATTAACCAATAACCAACAACCAGGGGGAGGACCACCGGAAGATGCTCCGGAAGTGCCCAGCCCGACCGAGCTGGATCAGTTCGCCGATTCTTGGCCGGGAGACATGGCCCGGGGAATTCCAGCGGGAATCCGACGCGATTGGGCGGCTGACTGGCTCCGATACAAGGTAGGAGCTGGAGCGTTTGAAAAAAAATGGCGCGAAAAAATCGTGCTGGACTGGCGGCGCGACTGGCTGAATGGGCATCCAAAAGCGCTAAAAAACGGCGCAGCGCCGTCTTCCCGCACGCCGGCGCAGCGCCGGTTTGAGCTGTCTCGGGCGCTGGAGGCATTGCGGGAAATGATGGACGCCGCCTACGAACTCAACCAGGAACCTGACCCGGGCGACAAAGCGCGCGAGAAAGAGCTGGAAAGACTGTTGAGGGAGCTGCCGAAATGATCACCGAAAAATCCACATCCAATGATTGATTCTGTATCAGACCAGGCCGGTGCGGGCGCGACGTTGAAAAAGGAACAACGCGCCGCCAAGCTGGACCGCCTGCCGCCGCATTCCATCCCGGCGGAAATGGGCGTGCTGGGGTGCATTTTGCTGTCGCCGCTGGTGTGCCTGGGGCAATGCGCGGAACGAATCCGCATGGGTGAGCAGTGGTTTTACGATCTGCGGCATCAGACCATTTTCGGGATGTTGCGCGAAATGTACGAGCGGCAGGAATCCATTGATTCGATCACGCTGCAACAACGGCTGGCGGATCGCAAGGTATTGGAGCAGGTGGGCGGCCTGGCGTATCTGGCCGAGTTGCAAGACGCGGTGCCGAGCGCGGAGAATCTGCCGAGTTATCTGGAAGATTTGAGGGCGAAATATCTGCTGCGCCGGATGCTGGCGATTTGCGCGGAAGGCATCGGCCGGGCCTACGAGCACGAGGGGCCGGCTGAACCGGCGCTGATGGCGATTGAAAGCGAAATGTCTAAGTTGACGGAAACCGAGACGCCCCAGGTGGAGCAGCATATCCGGGTGGTCATGCAGGGCGTGCTGAAGGACATGGAGGAATGGCATTACACGCGGGGCAGCCAGCAGTTGCGCGGTTTGCCGACGGGGCCGATGGGCGTTTATCTGGACAAGATTTTGATGGGCATCCGGCCGGGTCATTACGTGACGGTGGCGGGCCGGCCGGGCGAGGGGAAATCGAGCTGGGCCATGAATCTGGCGGAATATCTGGCCACGGATTACGTGTGGCGCGAGCCGACGGGAAAGAAAATTCTGGTGCCGGGTGAGGACGGCACGGAAACGGAAGTGGCGGAGACGCGGGAGCGCGTGGGGATACCGATTGGCGTTTTCAGCATCGAAATGGACAACGAAAGTCTGGGGTACCGGCTGCTGTTTGGTCGGGCCGGCGTGAGCGAGGCGAAATTTAACCAGGGATTTGCGCCCAAAGGTGCGTTTGAAAAGCTGGCCATGGCGGCGGCCCAATTGGCAGCCACGAATATCTGGCTGGACGATTCGACCGGGCAAAGCATCAACCAGATTGCCGCCAAGGCGCGGCGGATGGCGAAGCAGCATGGCATCAAGCTGTTCATCCTCGACTATCTCCAGCTCTGTGTGAGCGATAATCCGCGCGATGAAGAGCGGATCAAGCTGGACAAGATTTCCAAAAAAATCATGGCGCTGAAAAAGCAACTCGGCGTGCCGTGGCTGGTGCTGGCGCAGTTGAACCGGAACATTGAAACGGATGGACGCGGGAAGGATCGCGCGCCATTGCTGTCGGATCTGGCCGGGTCGGGAGCCATCGAGCAGGACAGCGACAAGGTGATAATCATCCGCAAAACGCCCCGGCGCGAAGTACAGCATCATCCCGACACCGACCAGGGACCGGAAACCGGCCAGAGCGACGAGGAGATCATTGACGTCGTATCCAATGCCAAAGGATTGAGCTGGGATGAAAAGCCGACGCGGATGGATTTGTGGGTGGTGAAGAACCGGCGCGGCCCGCGGGGTCATGCGCAGTTTGTGTTTCAAAATAATTTGTGCCGGTTCACGGACTGGCACCAGTGGAAGGTGGAGAACGGCATGGAAAGCCGGAAGGAAGGCGAGAGCAAACATTTCGGGGTAAAACCAACCGAACTGCCCAGCAACGAAGAGATGGGCATCAACAGCAATGCAAACACATGAAAAATAAAATTGTAGTGATCTATCACCGGGCAGATTTCGACGGATTATTTTGCCGCGAGATAGCCAAGAAATTCCTGCCCGATGCTGAATTGATCGGATGGGACTACGGCGACGCCAAGCTACCATTCCCGAGTGAGGGAACGGTCTATGTCTTGGATCTGTCGCCGGAATGCTTCGAGTCAGTTCCGCAGCATCAAGAGCGGCTCATTTGGATTGACCATCACAAATCCGCCATCGAGAAATTTCCTGCGACAATTCCAGGCTATCGGATTGACGGCGTGGCGGCCTGTCGGCTGGCATGGCAGTGGTTTTATCTTTCCAATCAGCATGATCTGAGTGAAGCGCATAACGAACCAAGATGAGCCATGAGTGCGACTAAATACTGTAACGATCCGGACAACT
>ERZ869921.217-NODE-217-length-38205-cov-8.188283_pt1 | contig 38205 bp, 53 predicted proteins | sample MGYA00579310_ERZ869921 | MGnify/ENA primary metagenome ERZ869921 (study PRJEB32216, sample SAMN09231816) | wastewater metagenome | place: USA: Maryland | collected 2016-06-21 | study: EMG produced TPA metagenomics assembly of the PRJNA472060 data set (Reclaimed... | reverse complement strand
CGTGAGGAGGGCGGGATTCGTATTAGCCACATGAGCCATATTACTTCGGCTCGCGTTCATCTGCTGACAGAAACTCGCGGGGTAAAAAAACCGCATACGGTGAAGCCGCTTGTCGATACCGAATCCATCGACATCGCAGCCCTAAAAAAATCAGGACTGGAAGCATCAGAGAAGGGCCTGGAATCGCTTAAAGCGTGGTGGGGCGGCATAGGTGGCTTGAACCAGAACGCTGTGGGTGGCGCGCCTTATCTTGACGAACTAAAAACTATTGCGGCAAAATATTCAGGTTCTCTATTGCCAGATACCGCATAACGTGCTACGGATGGAATTCCCGAAGTTTAATTTTAACAAGGAGTAAATCATGCCTAAAGTAAATTTTAACACTCCAGTTTTGCAGAATAACGGTGAAGTTCTGATGCGTGCGAAAGCTGATAAAAGTAAAATAAAAAAAGCGCATAATGGCGGATTGATTTGCGATCCGTTTATGGACGAAGAAGGCAACGTAATCCAAGAGCCTGTTCCGCTTCCAGAGGTTCTTGGCAATGTTTTAAATAAAATTTATCACGGCGAAGAAGAAATGCCGCAGGAATTACGTCTTGCGCGCGGGCGTTTGTCGCGGAAAATATCCGATATCACTGCCGCATCGCAAAAAAATTATTCTATGGATGAAATAGAAATGCTTAACGACTGCCTGTTTAAAGCGCACGCTGAGCCATCCCTTGTTATGCAAGTCGAAGATATTTTAGAAGCGGCGGAATACACGAAAGAAGAACTCGGAACAACGGTAAATTAATCCTATGGCCGAAGAACCCATGACCCCATCAGAGTTAAAAAGCTCGCGCAAACACTTAAATCTTACGCAGCAAAAAATGGCGGAAGCATTAGGTGTAAGCCCGCGCTATATAACCTATCTGGAAGCCGGTGAGCAGCCAATCATCCAGCCAGTTAAATTTGCTGTTTATTGGCTGCTCTTGCCTAAAAGGATTCGCAATAGATATTTGCCTAAAATTGATGGTTGACAGCTAGCACGTTATGCGGTATTTAAAATTACCCGCAGCAATAAAGCGGCGGGAACCTAGGAGAAAACCATGGAAAAATCTACTACCGAGAAAAAAAATTACTGGGCTGTGTCGAAAGGCAAAAAAATCCTGCATGAAGGTACGTTTACAACCTGCTGGAAATATCTCACCGAAAAACTGTCAAAGAAAACTATCAGGGAAATCGTGGAGCAAGATATCCGCATAGGCCGGATAGTCTAGGATGCAGCGCCGGAAACGGCGTTACAGAGCAGGGGGCGGCCTACGCATAACCCGCCCATTTTTTTAACTCTTTCTGTAGGAGATATTTTTATGATAACCAGAAAAATAGCTAATAAAATGGCACCTTCCCTTGCTGCTGCATGGCAAGAAGGAAAGCCGAATCTAGTTAAAGCCACTATAAAAAAACTTGGAGATGGAAATATAGGAATATTTCGCAGGGCTGTTTGTAATCAGTTGCCATCTGGACAACGCGAGGATTTTATTAAAGCAACCATGACTATTAGTGATTTTACGCATGAGGCATCCAATGCTTAGACAAACCATCGAGGCTCAAAACCGCATTGCGGCACAAAGTTATTTCAGCGACACCGATGAATTTAAAACCAGAGATAAGCAGATAGAAAAGGGGCAAAAATACGAAAGTATGGCCGAGATTGTAGCTTTAGTAACATTTTTACCCTGCGGAATTGTGGCTTTTCTGCGAGGTGATTGGATGGTGCTTGTGTGGGTTATATGCGCTACTTGTGCGGTTATCGACAAGCGAAGGTGGCGGAATATAGCCAATACCACGCGCAAATCATTAAATGCTGTATGCAAGTTAAGCGAGGCACAGAGCGAACTTATAAAACATTTTGATACCAATTATACGCCGAATTTTCTTGAAAAAGATTATCGACAGAAACCGCACTGATGCCTCGCTTATCAAAATTCCCCACTCTAAGGCTTGCAAAGCGCGTTAGGAGCATTAAAAACCGCTCAAGCCATAATCCGCTATGGGATTCTGATAACTGCACGCAATGCCGCGTTGCAAAGCGTCTGGAGGAGGAAATTGATAACCGCTTATTTAAAAATTGCCCTGATAACAACATTAAGGCATAATCGGCAGGCGATAGGGAAACCCCGCTCGATTCCAACCATCCCAAAATAAGGAGATTATAATGTCTAACAAAAATCAGAATAAAAATGCTGTTGTTGATGAAACCAAAGATGAAGTTAAAGAAACCGTAACCGAGGGAAACGATGCCCTAGCAGAGAATGAAAAATCTGCTGCAACCACGGCAAGCGACGAGGTGGAAGCTGAGGTTGATTTCCCGCAGCTCCAGGCCAATGCTAAAAAACTTATAGCCGATGCACAGAAACTGGGCGTGAACGTGGTAGCCTTCATTAAAGAAGAATCCGGTTTGGCTTAAAAAATTTACATAACGGGAATGGAGAAGGGGGATTCGGTTAGAAATCCCCCTTTTTATTTGCGGCAAATTAAGCGTAAATTATGCAGTTGGTTCCGGTGCAGGCGCAGCGGCAAGTTTATCAACCAGCGCTTCAATTACGGTCTGCTGTTCATCATTAGATAATTTAACAGCAGCGTCAGCAGTAGAGTTAGCATCGAGCGCTGCTTTTACTTCTGCAACTTCTGCCTTCACTTCGGCAATATTTCCAGCAGTTGCAATGGTGTCGATTTTCGCAAGTATTTCCTGTAAAGTAGCCATAATATCTTCTCCTAGGTTGATGTTAAAGTGATTATGTATAATGGTTTTCCCAAACATATAAATCCTTTGGTTAGCGGCTTAATGTTGGCTTAAAAGTGCTTATTGTCAATGCCTAATTCCGATATTGTAATGCCCGATGCCTGCAAAATCCAGAAGCACAAGGCAAAGGGCGAGAACGGCAATAACAGTAACAACGACTCGGATAGGCTCCGGCAGCGGGATGAATTTAGTTACTAAATACCAGCACACACCTAGAACGATCAAAACTACAATCAGGCTTACCAAATCCATAAATTAATCCTTTTAGTTGTCAGAGTTTAATTCATCCGTATTGGTCTGCGACTTAGCAATCAGTGCGCTCCATTCTTCTTTGGTCGGTCCACGGTTTTCATCCTTCATCTTCTGGACAATTTTGCTTTCCTCGTTCCAGCTGCTCAGGGCTTTTTCAATGCTGCCCGCTGAGTTAAAAATAATCTCAATCAATTTCAAAACATAATCTAATATAGTTAAAACTGGCATTGGAAACTCCTTATTCGATAATTGCAGGCGCTACTACATCAACAGGCGGGATGCCGTTATTTGCGTTATCGACCTGCTGGTTAATTTCGCCCATAAACTGCTTGAGCAAAGAAATTGAAGCGTGCGTGTAATCCAAGTTATTATCATTCGATTTAGCCGACTGGATAACTGCATTAGCCTTATTATTAATCATCCTTAAAGCTGCAAGGTATGTTTTGCAGTTCTTAGGTATGCTCTGCCTTATGCAAATGGTTTTAAAGCCTATGGCGAGCTGCTGGACGGATTCATAACCGGCGATAGTTTTGTATAATTCGCGCTGTGTTGCCTCAGTAGGGGATAAAGCGTCATTTACCACGCTGTTGATTTGACCGCATGCCATTAATAGCATTAGGGGCAGAAGTAAAAATAACTTTCTCATAATGAATCCTTTTTTGGTTGTTCGGTAACAATATCATCTTTGGGGCTAGAAGCAATATTTATACTTCCGCTAACCTTTTCAGTGGTGTTTATGCTTACAGGGGACGATTGCGCCATAGAGCCAAGAACGGCATCTTTTGCCGCCGAGCCAGAGGAGGAGCCGAAAAAGAAGTTTTGCTGCAAGGTGAATATCGTTGTAAGCACCCCCATAAGGGAATTAAGAGCATCTTTGTTTTCTGCTGGGAATCCCCATTTTAACATATAGAAGATGCAAAAAAAGAAACCGAATGTTACTATCAGGGACAAGGTAACTTGCGGGGAACATTTAAGCATAATCACCACCAAGGAACAAAGTCATTTCTGCCCTGCGCCGATTTAATAATCCCTGTGACATTACTTTTTTACCGTCTTTAGTTATTTTATTCCACAAAAGGAAAGCTTCGGCTGCGTCATCGTAATTCTGTTCATTTAAGAACCTAAGCACCGAACTTGTGAAAAATGCCTGCTTTCCGATATTAAAAGTAAGGCTTACAAGTGAATCATACTCTTTCTGCGTAACAGGAACTTTGACCATTTTATTAACTGCCAATTCAGCGCAGGCGAGGTCTTTCCTTAACAGTTCACGGGATTCTTCCGTTGTGATTGTGCGGCGTTCTTCGCCATCCCTCAGCAGATGCCCTACGCCAACCGTCCATTTTCCCGCAACATCTTCATAAGGCTCTAACTCTAATCCCTCATGCCGGATAATAAAATTAATACCTTCTTCCGATATACGCATATCTACACCTTCAAGTTAGTTAATTCCGAAAGGCTCATATGAAGGAGCGCCGTTATTTCATTAATTTGTTCTTGCTGGTAACGTATATAAAGCCCAACAAGAAAGAAACATGCGCCCAGGATGCCAAGTATGAACCGCCCCAAAAATATCTTGTGTGCTATAGTCATTATTCGCCTCTTAAAGTTTTGAAAAACGCAATAACCGCTTTCCAATGTAGCGCATCCATTAACCAATAGCCAACACAAACCAAACCACCAAAACAACTGCCTACGAATAAAGCAACTTTAGATGATGCCCAAACCATATTACCAATAACCATTTTAAGGCTATCAATTTCCTGCTTCTGGGCATCAACCTTTTCCAGCAAATCATCAACAACTTTCCCCCGCGCTTCTGCCTCTGCGTTCAGCGCTATTAGTAGGTCATATTCTTCTTTGCCAAATAGCGCCATTTTCTATAAGGACTGATAAAGTTTAATATCAGTAGCGTAGTATTCTTCAAAGAATTCCTGCTGTTCTTCAGTTAGCTCAGGCTTAGTATTTTTGCTTTGGTTCAGTTTCGGCAGCGGATAAGGTAGCCCAGTTTCCTTGCAGAAATCCTCCTCCTGCTCTGGGAACCTAAAAACCTTATCAATGCTTTCAAGGTTCTGCGGCATAAAAATAGGGTGGGTAGCCTGCCATCCCTCGCCAGATTTCAGGCTTTCGATAGTTTCCTGTACGTTCGTATTATTCATTGCAAGCGCACTGAGTAGCCTTTCAATGGGTTCGCGCATAAGGGCAGCAGTAGGTTTGCTAGGCGTTTCTGTATGGGGTACGATAGCCTTATAGATAAAATCCGCCATTGGTTCACCAGAATCGGTGAGTCTTTTTATTTCCTCTACGCAATCCCTTTCGGCAATAGCCTTTCCGATAGAGCTAGATAAACCTTTGGGAATTACTGTAATATTGTGTGTTTCTGTTTCAAAAAAATCCATATTATAATGCCTTTGCCCTTAATTCTCCAGTTGCTGTTATTGTTCCTGCACTAAAACCAGCTTCTGCCACCAAGTAATAAGTTGCGGTTGCTCTTTCAGGAACGGTTACTTTAATGGTTGGAATTGCGTGTATTTCTGAACCCGTTACAGTTGTTAAGCTTTTTATCGAGGAAATGGTCTGGGAGTCCTTACCTTGCGTTCCAGTAATTTTAGAGCTGCTGGCTTTTATATATGTAACAGTTGCGCTAGTAAGCACATAAGAAATCGATCCATATAATTCCCAGTCTCCCGCAGTTAGAACTATGCTATTAACGTTGACAGGAGTTGCCGTCGTAAGCGATACGGCACTTGGTGCATATCTTGATTTATATTCACCAGCCTCGCCTTTTTGCGCAGTGTAACTGAATTGCGGCCTAACTATTTGCCTTAAATATGGTGGAACCAATACCTGCGATGTATCAAGATTGGCCACGATATAAGGGATACCAACTGCTCTATTAGGGTGAATCATGGTGAGTGGCTGCGCAGAAGTTTCTGGCGTTGAGAAAGCCACACCGCTATATGCAGCAAGTGCAAATTCGCCAGCCACACGCCATTTAGAAGGAGTTGTAGGATCTGCTACCACGCCCGCAATATCTAAATAACCATCTTGTCCAGTTACACAAGTGCCGTTGAGAACTGCGGCATTCCATTGAGATACCCGCCCGCCAGCAGCGAAGTTTGGCGTGCCTGATCCGATAGTAACTGGTGTTTGGTTAGCAGTTGTTATTCCTCCATCTGTAGTAGTTGTTTCTGGCATTATGGTAGTTACAATGGCTTTAGTATCGGGCCATATTAATTTAATCCTAGCCACCCATGCCGCCGCACTGGCTTGAGTTGCCGTAAGAACATCAGAATTACCGTTGCTATTAAAGTCGTTCGCACCATAGCCAAAAACAACGCTATCAACTTTTACGCCAAGATTAGCTATATACTGGAATACAGCCAATCTATTGGTGTAATTACCAAGTGTTCCGACATACCCGTCACCATTCTGTGCAGAAATAATAACTCCGCATTTATTTTGGAATGATTGTTCATAGCAACCAAAATTTCCATAAGCATCGCCAATTCCGTCAACAGAGCCAAAACCGTTAGTGATACTATCGCCAATTGCAAGCACACCGACTGATTCACCATCTGGTTGCCCAAATATAGCACATGGGCCATATGATGCAGTTGGAGTACCGAATCCAGTTGCAGCAGTTCCAGACCCACCAATATATACTGATGGCGGCTCGTTGTTATTCATTCCAGTTCCGCCAGCTGTCACTGTTACGGTATTTGCTCCACCACCGGAAGTTGTAACATATCCGCTTGGACCGGTTATTCCTGGAACTAAAGCGCCAGCAGCATTAACGCCCGCTGGACCGTATGAAATAGCCAGAGATAAACCGCCGCTATAGTTAAACCCACGATTATTTGGATCAATTGGAATAGATGTTATAACTCCTGAAGCATTTATTACTGGGGTAAGCGCTTTAGCCCCATAGCCAATGCCAACCCCTAATGTAAAATCTTTAGTAGTATCAGTTCCAGAAATTACCCCATCTGCCCGAATTGTCTGTCCAGAAGTGCTTGTTAAAATTCTGTAAGTTCCGGCAATGCCTAAGTCCTCGGCCACGCGACGGTTGGTTATATAAAAATCTGTATTAGGAGGGATTGGTATATCAAAGAAAGCAGTATCCTTTCCCCATGATTTGTCAATTAAGCTATCTACTGAAGCCGGGTTAGAAATCCATACGCCACGGACAAATTTTCCATTAACGTAAATCCCGCAACGCAAATTAAAGTTATATCCAGCATTTGATTCACCATTGGTTAAAGTCTGGCCATTTACAAAGGTCGCATATATACCCTTGGAAAAACTAGCCGGGCTGGAACGGTGCTTTGTCCAGCAGTTCTGCACCCAACTCGCTGAATTATTGTATGTTTGAGAAAAACGGCAATTATTAGCAACTAGCGCCAATCCAGCGCTCCCATTTATAACATAAGGGTCGCTAATAGTGCCGCTGCCAGTTAAACTTATATTGGCCCCAGCTTCGATATTGTCAGCTATTGATGTCACAGTTGCAGCGCTACCGGGAATATTTACCTGATCTCCAGTATTCGTTCCACTGAGATTCAGGGCGCTAATATCTCCGCTAAAATCGGCACCTGCCAAGTCGGCTTTATCGTCGAGGGCTGCTTGCGTTGCGTTGCTTATCGGTTTATTGGCATCGCTGGTATTATCGACATTTCCAAGTCCTATGGTTGTTGGTGAGGATATAATGGTCGTAATTCCAGTGTTATCGTCATAAGTAACATTAAGGCCGGATCCTGTAATCGAAGTTCCGATTGTATCCTGAATTTTCTCAAGCATCTGGGATGAGGCTGCAATCGTATCTTTCAGCTGCACAATATTTATTTTATTTGCAACAGTTCCCCCGATATCGGTTTCAAGCTGCATACTGTCGGAAATAGAACCTGCTAAATCCAAACCATTAATTTTAATATCGGCCATATTCTTATGCTCCAGCGGTTATTCGGTTATCATTATTTGCGGCAATTCGATTCATGCCGTTTGCGGCAATTCGGTTTTCGATGAATATTGCCCATGGTGATGTATCTATTCTCGTACCGCGCCATGTATTTGTCGCTATACAGATATAAATATATTCGTCATCATATAACGCAGTTCCGGCAACACCCGGAGCAGTAGGCGATGCAGGTCGTCCATAAGTGAATTTACCAGCTGCGCCCGGAGCGCCGCGCTGTGCCAATTCAATTATGACTTCATTGTTTATAATTTCTATATTGCTCATGTGATTTGCGTAATAGATGGAAAAATATTAATGAATCCTGAAAATTCTTCGGTATTGAATGTTGGCGAACCCGGCGCACTGGACCAGAAATCGAAAGGATACTGCCCCGGCGCAATATCCTGTGTCTGCTCACTGGTTAAATTAAGCGTTATTTCGCCGTTTTCGGCATCGATTATTTCTATTCCGTCACCGTTCGTCAGCAGCAACGGCGTAGGAAAACTGATGGTGCTTTTAAAAACATAATCCGTAACATCGAAAGGAAATTTCACAACCAAAGACAGCGTTTCGCCTTGGAAAAGCGCTACATTAACTAATTGTTGCTGCCCACAGCAACTATTGCAGTTTAGGGTTACGTTCATTTTTCGCCGTTAAGGTTAAAACTTTTTATTTGCGATATTTTAACTTCCATTTTAGCAGTGCCTTCGCGTGTAATCTGCATTATCGGCATCCCAGCCTTTGCAAACGCCTCGTTTACTAGTTCGAATAGTGCTGGCGGCATGTCTTCCGGCTTCATTTTCTGCTCGTTTATAAGATGCCATATGGTCGCAGCAGTCGGGTCTAAATCGGTTGGTAGCGGCTCTGGGATATTGGTAACGATAATTTTCGGCTTACATCCCTTAACAATTTTTACGGGCGGCACGCACAAAACAGAGCGAACTACAGAGCCTGCGCCGAATTCACAATATCCTACAGCGATGTAATTAAACTGCGCATTTTCGATGGTTTCGTTTATTTCTGGGAAATTAATTTCTAGCGATTTCTGCCCGAATTTTTCGTTATATTCGACAGCCACGCGTTTATAGCCGGGATAGGATATTTCCCCGTCAGTCTGGCAGATAGGCTCGTGGGTATGCAGGGATGCGTAAAACGGCATATAATCCTATGTGAGCGTTAAGGTTGATGCGGTGGTGAGGCTCGGTATTATACCAGTAGAAACAGGAATACTCGGCGTAATTGCGCCACAGAAAAATAGCTCTCCTGCGCCAGAAACTGATTTACCCAAGCCTGCATGAGTTTCGGTTTCAGATCCTGCTATAGCTATCGGAAACGTAATCGCAGCCACTGGTGTTACAGTATTCGTTGAAACCGTCCACCCTCCTGCTGTGCGGGCAACAGCCACGCGCGCATAACCTGTATAAGCCGCCTCGTTCGTGGTTTGGTTGCCAGCCACCGGATCGGCAGTATGAAGGGAAGCGTAAATATCCGTAATTGGCGATGAGGTAGCGTTGATTGCCACGTTTGCTATCGTTGTTCCCTGAAAAATCAGCTTTAGTAAATCATTGGCAAATGTTGCCCCTGTGCCTGACATATTATTCCCCCTGATGTACGATTGTCGCGCAAAAACAGCGGTTTTTCAAGGGGAATAATTATCAGGCAGTTCCAAGGGCTATGATGAAGTTGGAAACAATGGTTGGCTGCACGTTTAGATGTGCGGTTCCTGAGCCTGCGGTATCGACGGTTATAGTGTGGGTATGAGTACCAGCGCTATCCGTGGCAAATCCGTGGGAGTGAGCGCCTGCTGCTGAGGTTGCTTGTTGTGTTATATTTGTTGCCACCGATCTTTGCACATAAGTGGATCCCTCAGCGCTTCCTCCAACAAAAACTGGATAAGTATGCGTATGATCGCCAATACCATCTGTGGTTCCAGTATGATAATGGCTTCCTGCGCTTGCACTCGATGCCGTGTGAACATGCGCTCCGTTGTTCGCCCCACTAAGAGCTACATTTTGCGCCCCTCCGTTTGCACCAAGCACGGAACCATCAATGCCGCATCCTGCCGTTGTAATGCGGTTTTTTGCGGAAATCCCGCCCATATTATCCGCGCCGACTGTCAATCTACCGCAGCGATCAGGCGTTGCCAGCGCTTTATTAGCAGCAAAGTCGGCAGCAGCGGATGCCCCGCGTGTGGACACTACGCCTGCGCTGGTATAAATCGGCAACACGGCATTTGTAAATGAATTCCATAGCACGGTAAAAAGCGACAGTGTATCAGCATTCGCGCGCCCGGTGGCGTTCGAGCTGGCGTTACCTATCGTGGTTCCGTTCGACCATACATAACCAGTAGGCAGAGTCGAGCCATCATACATTTTAACAACGCCAGCAAGCTCAAAACTGCGATAGGTAACAAGTCCCCATTTGGTGGAATCGGTGGGATTTGCGGTGTTTGTATCGACAAGGGAATAATAATTCATCGCGCCCACACCAGCCCAGCCACCTGTATAGCGAACGGTTGCATTTATGCTGTACGAATATGGAGAACCATCATTATCGGCAGATTCTATAAATTCTGGATAACCAAAAACCTGCAACGCTTGCATCGCAGTGGTTATATAATTCATCAGTTCATTAAACTGATCGCGGGGTACGTCTTTCGCTGTAGGCTCGGTATCAGGATCCTCCTCGTAATTAATCGGGAATCCCTTTTCCATACTAACAGAACCATCCACCTGCGCAGGACGCGGAATCGCAGTAACATCACCCGAATTAGCAAACGGCGTTTTAAAAAAATAAGCGTCCATTATATCCCCCTAAACAATTTCATAATCTAATTTTACACCAGCAGGCCGTGGCAGAATATCGAAATATCGTAGAACGAACTGAATTTCTGACGAAACTGGGAATAAAAATTTATAAGTGCATGTCATATCTAAATTATCCTGAACATACGCAGGAACCTCGCCCGGAGCAACATACGATGCGAATATATCAGCCAGCATCCGGTTAATTTCTGGAACGCAGGCGGCTGTCTGGAGCTGATAGGCGCGCAGGCGTAATAGAACCCTAGCAGTTTCGGTATCCAAGCGAACAGTGGTTCCAGCCGAACCGCCGAAATTCCCTCGGTTAAAATTAACGTGATATTCGCCGAATCCCCATGTTGGGCGGCCTGCAATGCTTAAATTCACATACAGCGACTGGCCGAGAATTATCGACCATACTACAAGCCCGAAATCGTTAGCGGTGCGCAGGTCGAAAACATCAGTGTACCAGTTCTCCCAGAACTCGGTCTGGTTTACGTTGTACCAGTTCTGCTTGGCGTTTAAAATTCCCTGCAAATTCACGGCATCGTTATACTGCCACAGTAGTGCTTGCAGCAGATTCACCGAATAATTCATTGCCTGAATCGTTGTCGTCATGGCGTAACAACCGTTATATTTCCTGATGTGGTGAACGCTAGTTCGTCAACGGCAATTGCCAGAACATCAGTCGTCCAGCTGCTCGGTGAAGTTCCCGGCGCTATTTCCACTTTGCTCACGAACGTTTCCGGGTAAACGGCATTAATAGCGCCTGCGATTTCGAACGGCGAAACATCGCTGCCAACGCCCAGCCCTTCCATACCCGTAACGGTTCCATCCTGCCACGCGAGAATCGCTGCTTTAATATTCGCAGTATCGCCGTTCGGGCTGGTAACGCGCACTAAAAATTCTATCGGATCCGGGCGCTGGAATTTTACCGTATATTCCTGCAAGCTGGACGGCTCTATAACCACCACTTCCTCATCGCCTACCCAGTTGCAGCCGAGGGATTTATTTTCGAGTAGGGCAGCCGCAACATCAAGGTCGGATCCGCCATCAACGCAAACCCATATCGAATTACGCACCATACTGATGCCGTTAATGCTCTCGGTGGTTCCTTCTATATTTTCCTGGAACCATAGCGATTTTACACCCTCGACATTATAAAGCGCTGAGGTTATAGCTTCCGGCAGGCCCACCCCCTGAAACGCCAGCGTGTTATTGCGTTTCGCGCGCGCCGCCTGGTCGGATTGCGTATCTTGCCCGATAACCCCAGCCGTGGCATTAATTACTGTTTCCCAGCCGTTCACGTTCGAAACAATCTGATTCAGATCACCGATGCCGCAAGCGATGGGGCCGAATTCCACAGCGCGAAAATCAACGGATGCAGTTCCGCCAGTTATCGTCACCTCGGTTAAGGTTTCGAATAAATCCCCTATAGCCGTGCCTGCCTGCGTGCCTGCCGGAACCACCGTGCCGCTAACCCCGTTTAGGGTTACGGCACTTACGAGCGTTTTTGTCGCTGCCGTGCGTTGCTGCCCGGTATAAGCCATAATCGCATCGAGGAACACACCGCCCGCAATATTCGGGTTAATTTGATTGGCAACAGCGGCATTATTTTGCACCAGCTCGGCGCGCGCGAGTGCATCCCCGGTTGCTAAAACACCCTGTGGCGTGTCCGGCGTGATAAGCGTATCAGTGCCAAAGACAGCGAGATATTCTGCCTGTACTTCGGCATAAATAGTTTCGGTGTCGGGAACGATGACTCCGGTTGCAGTTAAATATTGATACGTCATTTATTCCCCCTGAGTAATAGAACCGGATATATTTCCCGTTCCATAAATTGTGACAATTGTTGCGGTATATGACAACGTATTATTTCGAACCGTTATATTTATCGACTTTACACTTTTAACCCCAGTCACCGCAAGCAAGGTATTTCGCAGGTAAAGCTCGAAAATAGGATAATTCGGAACGCCCACCCAGATAGCTTGAAAATTAGGTATTCCCAGCCCGCGTGCAAGCACCATTTCGCCGAGCTGTGCGTAGCTTGCCGATTCGCAGCCTTTCAGCACGCCCTGTAAATCGGTGGCGATTGAGAGCTTGCCGTCAGAACCGATAAAAATATCGCGGTTAGCATTGGTATTAAACGTTTTTGTCATGGCCAGCCTGCATTCGTATAAACTTCTAATCCGTGGGTAGTGGTATTATATATTACCATGCCTTCGGTGGGCGATGGAATAGCGTTGCGCTGTGTGGTGGTCATGCGTGGCGGCATGAACGCTTTATTGGTGCTTTGCAGATCGAGGATAGCGTTCGCATTCGGCGTACCTCCTATGCCAACGCGCGGGGCTAATATTTTTAGGAAACTCGACCACCATGAAACTTTAACCGTGCCAGCAAGGTTTTGGATAACGAGATTATCGGCATCCTCGCCAGCGATAGTAACTCCCTGCAGCATCGTATCGGGAATAAACATGGCATCAGAAAAAGAGTGCAAGCGCTGCGTAGGCGGACCAGAGCTATTGCTGTAAGTCGATTTAAATTGCGAAATATCGCGGTCACAGGCTTTAATCCAGCCGAGATTCCCGGCTGCAATCGGAAAACTCACCACGAAACCACCTCCGCCCAGTTGCAACACTGGGACACTGGCAACGATTGCCCGCTGCAGAACTTGGCTGCCAGTAGTTACGAGCGGAACCATAATTTGCAGGCGCGCACGGTTGGTAGTCCGGCTATAGGATAGAACCTTTGCAGGCAGCATATCATCGGTTCCTGCCAACATTTTTTTGAAAGCAAAGGAGATTGCACCATTTAAACTTCCAACATTTGCTAGGTTTTGTGACGGAGGCGATGGACTGGTCATGATGTTGTTCCAAAGAAAAATTCTTTATTCTGACATCTTAGCACATAATAAAATGGTTCGTCACGGTTACTAATTTCAAAATCCAATTGGATAATAATATAATTGCCATTCACTCCTGGGTTTACATCACTTTCAATCCGCACTTCGTTTCCAACTTCGATTCCCTGACCTATCATGGTTCTTACTAAGCACCCATCCGTTGTTGGCTGCGGAACGCCTACCATTCCTGACGCGGCGCTAATAGTAAAGATATCATCGCTACGAGATTGCTGAGGATCAACCACCACCAGAACCTTATTATCCACAAAAGCCACGACTCCCATTTCATTAAGTTTCTGCACTTGCTTTTGTGGTGATCCGGTAAACGAGTAATTGCTTATTTTTCGCTCTGGATTCTTCGATTTTAAAAGTAGTGTGCATCCTATCTGTCCAGCAATAGTGGAGGCTATCTGATGCAGAGATGCGTATTCAGGGAAAGATGCTACAGTAGTATTCATCAGCAAATAATTATTAGTAAGGCTTTGCAACATAATCCCGATATCCGGGGGCTGACTTACGCCCCCCTGATATACAGCTCCCTCGAAAAGCCGGAACGTGCCGTAAGATTCACGGCCAACATCTAAAGACACATTTATTGGTTTTGGCAGCAGCACGCTAGGACTGGCTTTGGTTAAAATATACTGCCTATGCTCACGAGTAAGATTATAAATTCTTATATTAGCAGTTGATTGATCTGCTGCCCGAAATTTAGTTCCAGTAGCATCGATTTTAACCTTGTCGAACACCTCTATGGTTCCATCTATTTCAATGCCAACCTTTATTATGCGCTGGTCAAATGCCGCTGTCATATTAAGGGGCCTTAATCGCCGCCAAACTAGCCCCAGCAGCGAACGAAGCAACCGCGCTACTGGTTATAGCCTGAACATATCCTTGCGGCGCAAATCGAAGTGGAAGCCCTCCCATGGGGTCGAAATAATCCGCAGTCACCCGGTCAGGTGGTGGAGAAAGCGGGACATCAAGCTCGGCAGGGCTGATATACACTAAAAACTGGGCAACACCGAACTGCGTATAATCAGGCACGGTCTGGTTATTCGGGATAATAGCGAAATTACCATCCTCCTGATATTCTGACTGCAATATTTTCATGCCTGCAACTGCGCGGGCGTTTTCGGCAATAACCACACTGTTTTTCGTAAGCGACACGGCTATTGCCCCGTTTACATCGCGGATAACAATATCCCACTGGTTATTGTCTAAAATAACGCTGAGCTGCTGGTTCGGGATAGCACTTAGAGGAATAACACGCATTATCTAAGCCCCCATACCGTCGCACTATGAATAAGGCTTAAAAGTGCCGATGTCGGGTTAATTATCGCGCTTTGCAGCCCGCGCAATACAATACTCTGATTATTGGCTGCAGCTGGATTATAATACGACACGCTGCCCGCTGAGCTGGTTCCTCCAGGTAGCGCGAAAATAACTTCCTCCATCTGCAGGGTGAGGGTTGTTACATCAAAAGTTTCTGGGTCTTCCTCGCGTGGCAACGCACGGATAATCATGTTCTGGTAAACACAGGCTTTCGTCTGCACAGTGAGCAGTGTGGAATTTAACCATGCGCTGCGTATCTGTTGGAACGCCCCAGAAAAATCGGCGGCGGTTAAAATCATCAGCAGTTCCAGCGAACGCGGCTCTATAACCCTGTGATCGGCAAGTGAAGCGCCTGATTCTACCGGGTGTTTCATAATCTGCGCATTTTCCCTGATTCGCGCTTTCATCGGGCGCGCTTCTTGGAATAGCTGCTGGAAATCCTCCTGATCGAGAACAGCCACAACATCAGAGGTTAGTGAACCAGTAAGCAGGTTTAAACCGAGAATGGCATCGCTAATAAGCGCAGATGGGGTCAGGTTGAATGGTAATGCCATCAGTATGCCACCGCATCGTTTTGTTGCGCGTAAACGCCGCTTATCTGGCTTTCTAGTGCCGTATGTAAATCGCGCGCGATTCCTGCTGCATCAGTTGCCTGTGTGTTTACATCAATTTTCCCGATTGAAATACTCGATGAGCTGCTATTGCCCTGAGAAGCGAACGGGGTAGAGCCTGCTATATCCATGGCCATCCGCCCGCGCTTCATAGTTTCCGCTAATCCACCGCCATGCACTTCAAATTTATCGGCGAAATATGCAGCTGCTGCATCAGGCGATTGTTGCGCCTTGAATTTATCTAGCTGACCTCGTTTGCCTAGCTCCCACATCATCGCATCGAGCTGGGAATTCATAGGCGCGTTCGCAACATCGATTCCGGTTCCAGCTAGTATTTTTGCGCGGCGGTCAGGGTGCCACTGGAATAGCCCGCGTGCAAGGCCACCATCGCCGACAGCATTTATATTGCCGCTGGATTCTGCATTCATATTCGCAACAATTGCTGCGGCCTGCGAGGAATTTAAACCGTGTTTCTGCATCAGGTAATCCATGGCGGAGCCGCTGCCCGCGCCAGAGGTTGCTGCGCCTGCACCTGCGCCACCGAGATATCCCGGATGCCCCGGCAGAACTCCGTTTTTATCTCCCTTGCCTCGCAGTCGATTAATCCAATGCCCTAGCCCAGCACCCGCAGCCGATGCGCCTTCAACCACTCCATAAGAAACGGCGGCAATAGCGGCGAATTGCCCCAGAAAGGCAGCCATAGCAGGCATAGCCGCAAGAGCGGCTGTAGATATAGAGCCAAATCCAGCAACGATAGCAGGAATAGAAGCGGTAAAAGCTAGGGCTGCTGCTGCCATGCCAACAAAAAACGCGGTTGCTCCGACTTTGTTATTGGCTATGTTATTAAACAGCGCAGTTAATCCATCTAATAGCGCTGCTAGTGGCGGCAAAATAACTGTATTTACCGTTGTCCAGAATTTTGTAAGCGATCCTGTTAAGTTATCCCATGATGTGCCGAATTTTTGCGATGCAGTTGCACCAGCTTCGGTGTTAGCAGCCAGTTCTTTTCCCTGCTCTATGGCCTTAGAATATTCTTCATCCGACAGAAGCAACAAAGATTGCATCCCAGCATCAGCAATACCTAGTCGTCCAAATATTTGTTGAGCGGCTTCTGTGCCTAATCCACGAACCTGCTCACGGATTTTTTCCATAGTCTGGCCAATAGATAGGGGCTTTTTACCTGCGGCAACTGCCCCTTGCCGGGCTTTATCGTACCATCCCATCAAGCCCTGTATATCACCTCCAACTGCTTTAACGGCATTACCATAGCCTGCTATTTCGTTGGCGCTCTGCCCCCATAGCTTCGTCTGTATAGTGAGCGCACGGTTAAATTCCTGTGCGTTTACTATGCCTGATTTAAAAGCGTTGAAACTTGCATATGCAGCCAGCGCACGCATACCGTTTTCCACGGCATCAGTAAAAGCCTTGCCAAGCTCGCTAGTTTCTTCCTTGGTTTTTTTTATTTTTTTCTCGACATTTTCCGAGGTTTTGCCAAGGTCTTCCATGTCCTTTTTCGCCTCTTTCGAGTTCGATTTGAACATAAGAAAAAATGTCTGGAATGGACTGCCCCCGCTCATCTTTGCCCCCTGTTTTTAGATGCCGCCTGAGCAGCAATATACTTGTTATAGCGCGGAATTACAATGGATTCCCATATTATGAACGCATCCTCAAGGTCGTAAATCGTTCGCAGCTCGTTTAAGGTTGCTTTTCCTGAGTCAATGATGGTTCCGATGATGGGATCGACGTTGCGGTAATCCTCGCTACTATCATCTGGACGAACTCGCCGAAGAAATCGGAGATCCGCCCTTTCCGAAAAAAACTGAAATTGTACTCCAGCATAGCCATTTCGATTTTCATGTGGGTTTCAGCATCGCGGGTATAATTATCGCGCAGCGCCACAGTTTTAAGCATCATCGGCTCAGCGCCAGATATCGGGTTTCCGGTGGGGTCTTTTAGCTCAACGCCAACATAGCACATCAACTTCGCGGCTGTTTCTTCGCTTACCTGATAATCGCCGATTTTCGGCAGGTTCGCCATCGGGTATTTCGCCCCTATTTCGCGTCCTATTGTGGCTGGAAAACGGGACAGGATGACTTCCACCGGCTCCCCATCCATATCTTCGAGTGTGAAGGGCTTTGGCTTAATCATCATCGGGGAATCTCCGTGTTAGGTTTTGCTTTCGAACTCGAAAACGTATGGCTTTGTTTTTATACGCTGCGAGCTTGATACACTATTACCTGGCATGTAGTTTTTCAAGTACCCTTTATTCAGGATAACAATACGACCATCGGGATAAACCACAGTCGCGGTAATTTCATCGCGTGCGGATACTTTTCCCTGCCCGACACGGTTAGCATCGCCCAAAATCTGCAGGTTGGTATCATCGGCCCCGGCTGGGACTACGTTTAGCGTAAGAGAAATCGGATTCGCTTTCGCCCACTTGAGCAGGTCGCCGTTCAGCCCCATTGCGGAATCGGCAATCTGGAGCGCGGGAATATCCAGCGGATCGGCATCGTCAGCGAACTGTGAAATATTGAGTGGCACGGTTGCAAACGTGGTGCTTGCGCGAATAATAACAACTAAGCCAACGCCAGAAATATCTTGCATAATTTTCCCCTTATAACCCCATTAAATCAGGATGTCGCTGCCTTGGATAAAGCGTATAACATCGTTTTTGCTATAAATAAGCGTATAAACCGCTTTATATTCGGTAACTCCGGCATCGGTGACATAGGCAACAATGCGCGCGTCAACCCAATAACCAGAGTTCTGCACCTGAATCCAAGCGTTAGAATCGCCAGTTACGTCAGCGATGAACAGTTTTTGCTCGCTACTGAGTGATTTTCCGGCTTCAATCGTGCCATTAAACAGCGCAATATCAATTATTCCCTGTAATTGTGTGAGAATCATGCCCCTTCCAGCGTTATTTGCTGGTATCTGCGGCAATGCGAGCAGCAGGTTCATAAGCGTAACGGTAGCTGCATCCTTGAACCAGATTTCGTTTACATACACGTTCTGGTCGGTTGCATCGGAGCTGCCACCCATCATAGTGCCGCGCTGGTAGAACGAACGGACAACGCCTGCCTGCTGGACGCTGCCATAGAAATTCACGCGCAGCGCGTTATAGGTATCGTAATCGGCATTGGTGGTTACGCTCGGAGTTAAATCGAACTCTTGGAACATATAATTTTGCACTGCGTTCCGGCTGGTGTAATCGGTAGCCGCCTCGATCATCATCGGAACCTGCTCTGGGTATTCGGTGGCAATCGGTGCTAGGGTGAGAGTTACTCCGCTTATATCCTCAAGCGCCGTGGACAGTGCTGATGCGTTCACAGATGTGCAACGGACGCTGTATAAATACCGGTTATTCTGGGTATCATTCCACGTTGCCGCCTCGGTAATCTGGTCAGTAGTGAGCGTAGGCATGAACGTAAACGAGCCGAAATTATTATCCGCTTCGGTAGAATCTGCAAGCAGGTCAGGTATTGTTTGCACCGCAGAACCGAACGATAATATAGTGCTTGGTGATAGCCAGCCGAGTTGAACCGCTATATCGGAACCACCGGATCCAGCTTCAACAATAATATTTGCATCTCCAGTTGCGCCGCCGACGAAATTAAATGATTGGCGGGTTGCATCCCATGAAACGGTTGCTAAATCCCACATATTCCCTGTTCCTGCGGCAATAATAGCAGTCTGGATTATGGTTGCCACGGCTGCAAGGCTTGCCGCTGCGCCGAAATTCATACCGCTCATCGTATTGCTTACACCGCCAAGGGTGAGAGTGAATGAGCCGGACGTAATCGCGTTCCAGCTTGCCAACGCCTGCGCACCTTTCGCACCATAGACAAGTGGCGCTGTTGCAGCATTCGCCCAGCGTGCGAAACCGATTTTTTGCGCTTTTTTAATAACCTTGGATATCCAGCCGAAATAAAACACGGCGCGTTTATATTCGTCGCTCGCTGAACCGAAATAATCAAGCACTTCATCGGCGGTTTCGAAGGTAATTATACTGTTGGTAGGAACCAACGGATTAGTCGTAAAAATACGCGCAATCAGCTCGCGTGTGTCGAAACTAGCAGCACCGCCCACTCCTGATGTGATATCAACATATTTCGTTATTGAGATAGGCATATTTTCCCCCTGAGTCTAAATCATATAAATGTCTAGTTCTGTCGATTGTAACACATGCTGCGCCCTTGTGACAATCAGCTTATGAGTTATCCCGAAATCGAAGCTGGGACTAGCTTCGAAGCGCCCTCGGTCATCCATGAACTTCGGATTACGATGCACAAAATCTAAAAGCACTCCACAGCCTTGCGCTTCGAGCGTGGCAACAGTTTGTGAATTCTGCAATATCATCGCAATAGAATTTACGATATCGCCTGCGGTCAGCTGCGTGACGCTGGCGGGGTCTTGCGTGGCCAGTGCGCTAACCTGGAAACGGGTAATCATCTGCTGGGTTTCGCGGTGAATTAAATTATCGTCATCATCCACAAAATCCTCACGCAGCGGCTGGCCGACACGCACCTGCGCTATAAGCTCCAAAAACGCCGTGGGCTTTACCGCAACGCCCTGCTGTGTTGGCTGGTACGACTGCTGCACCAAAACACCGGGCGCACCTGCAACCTGCGGAATTCCGAAATCCGGCTCGGCGGCTTCGATTATGCCTTTCAGCATTATAAATAATTCTAATTCACGCATCGGATTCCTCGGCAGGGAACGGCGGGGTGTATCCGGGGACTTCCACGCACAATATAGCATCCCAGCCATCCTGGGCGAACCAATCGGTGCGTGATTCCACCTGATATAATTTTCCCGAATACCAGAACTGGTCGCCGGTTACATCGCGGGCGATATCGACCACGTTTTTTTGCACATAAATCATTGCGTAATTTTTCTGGAAATCAAGCCCCATAACTTCGTATCGACTGCGCGGTACTGGCTGAATATTCGCATTTAACGTGCAAGGCGATGACCATTTCGGAACCAATACGCCAGCAGAATTTAATGCACGGGAAACGAAGGGGCGATACTGGACACACTGGGGGGATATAACCCGGTTCGCTAGGGCTAAAATATTGCCGCCTGGGAACATCATAATTTGCCTACGGGGGATAGGGTTAGACCATATTCGCAGGCGGCATCACTCACTATCGCCAGCATGGTATAAAAAAACAATACATAAAATATCATAATCACCCCTCAACCGTGCTTGTAAGCGTATTAATCATCAAACTAGAGTCTACCAGCGGCTTATCGCTAACCCCGCTAATATCCAGTGTACCATCCTTTAATTTTCGCGCAATCTCGCCGATAGTAGCCCCAGTAACCGTTTTTCCCTGCTGGCGGTATTTGCGTGCGCCCAGCGTGATCGGCGATAGCGGCGGCGAGGTTATGCTGGCTATTTTTGCGGCGACATCGCCCTCGGCTTTCAGGCAGAGTATTTCCATGCCCTGCTGCGGCGTTATTTTCCCTTCCAGAATCATGCTGCTGACGGTATTCGCAGTTTCTTTCCATTTCCCGTCCTGCTCTGCGGCGGTGGAGCGGAAAAAGCTACGGGCGGGGATACTATTGCGCGGCGAGCCCATCTCGTTTATTGCTGCGGCATATGCAACGGGCGTTCCATCTGGATATTGTGCGCTTTCGAACCAGCCAACTTTTCCAGTCACGCCATCCATAGCGGCCAGCTTATCGCCGAGCAGTTTAAAAGCATCGGGATTTTCGCGCTTCACATCGGGCATAAGCTACCACCCCCGGCGAAACGCGGGAACCACTGGCAAGCCGGAAGTGAAAAATCTGCCACCAGCAGATGCAACCTGCAACAGTGCGAGTAGCTGCTGGCCATAAGGGGTCTGGTTAAGCCACCACTGCCATTGATTTTCATCGGGTGGAGGTTGGAGCTGGACGGAAACTTTATCTATCGTAGCGCCCGTTAAAACGCCTGTGGGCTGCCCGGCTGCAATCGCAGCATTAAGCGCCATCAGGTGCGCGGTCATCAGGTTAAGCGCCGAGGTCTGCTGTCCTAGCGGCATGCCATTATAGCAGCCTATAACCGTGTTATTGCTGAGGTATGCGGTGGCTAAATCCCACTGCGCCTGAATCCGTGCATCAGGATATGTAAACGTATTGCTAAAAGCTGGAGCTGTTGCGCGGAAAACCGCTGCATTGAAATAAATGGTCGCCATGAAAAACGACCTCCCTTAGCCGCTAGATTACAACTTGGTTTGCGACAGTGGGCGCAACCCCCGCAGCGCGCCCACCATCTTCGAAATCGCCCTTAGCAACGCTAAGCTGCGCCGAACCTCCCGAAACTCTCTCGCCTGCAACCGTGTCGCCTGTGTCCATTTTCAGGTCAGCGGCAACTTTATCCGGGTTGACTTCGCGGTTTACTATTTTAATGTGCCCGCCCTTTTTATGCGATTGGAACGTAGGCACTGTTTCAAGAAAAGCCAGTTCGTCATCGGTTACTTTGGTGAGTACGCCTTCGGGGGTGTGCAATGCGCCTTGAACCTGAGCGCCGCCTTTTATTAATACCTTGCGAGTTGCAACTGCTGGCCGGGTTAGCTGTGAATTAGCAGAATGAGGTCGATCATACTGCGTATAATTCTGGCTATTGGCAAGTGTCGAAACAACGTAAGGCATAACCCACTCCTTGGTTAGATGCCGGTCATCCTGAGTACTGCGTATGGACGTTTGCAGAATGCGCCAGCGGTTGCGTTAGAATAATCTTCTTCATAACCCTTAGCCATTTTCTGCACGCCAAGCAACTGAAATGTTGCAGGAACAACCTGAATCCATGTTGCGCCACCATCAGAACCGGAATCCTGAACAGAATCAGCGAACACATAAAGCACGTTCGCGCCACCGTTTGCGCCATCGAGCTGAGGAGCATCGACCACGCGCACGTTAGGATAAAATTCTTTCAACCACGCCCACACACTCATGCCGAAATCGGTAGAAACGGCAAGGTAATCCACGCAGCTTGTCGGCAGAACCAATGTAATCGGATCCTTGTTCGGGGTGATGCGACCTTTCGACTGGGTGCGCAGGCTCTGGAACGCAGTGAGCAAATCCTGCTGGATGTTCGCAAACGTAGCCGAAGCCCAAACGCCGTTCGGGTTATTCACATAAGCTGGCAGGTTCGGGTCGTTCAAGAAACCGTATGTTTTTCCGTTGCCGCTGTTATAGCCATAGAACGCAACAGCATTGCGCTGGATTTCAAGCTGGATAGCATCGGAGCGGCGTTTCTGTCCGGCTGAATCCACGCGGACGCGGGCAGCCTGAGCTTCTTCGAGGTTGCCAACGCGCAGGCCGAGTTCGAAGCGAACAACGGTGCGGTCAACAAAGGTCTGGTTCCAGTTCGACAGCGGCACGTTGCCTAAATCGGTGTATGGAGTTGCAGCACCAGTAAGCGCAATTACCTGTTGCACAATCTGTGCATCTTCCCACGAACCAACAGTAGAACGCCCCATGATTTCATCGGCTGACTGTTTCGCAGTGATAATTTCGATAATACCCGGCAGCCAATTCTGCAAGAACTGGATAGGGGTGGTTATCGAAGGTGTGGTGAGTGGCTGCTGGATGCTGTCCATAGCGAAATCAATCATATCGCCGGACATTACCTGACGCTCAGCTTTACGAGTCATGCCAACGCCAACCAGCGGCATCAATGCTTCCATTTCATCGAGCGCGTAGTCGATATTTGCGTGCATCGGGTTCGCACCTTCGTTTTGAAAGTAGCGACCAGAAAAATTCTGATGCACTGGCGATGCTGCCCTGATGCCAGCGTTAGAAGCGGCGCGATGTTGTGTTAGCATTTTAATCCCCCTGTGTTCGGTTCAATATTAATTCGTCAGTTTGATAGCAGCAACGCCACCGGTGCTGTTAGGTGCCCAGTAGCCAACTACACCATTAGGCACGAATTTCTGCGTGTTGCCGGTGAGCGTGGTGCTAGAAACCGTGACATTCACCTGATTGACGGTATAGGTACCGGTGCCGCCAGTGCCAGAGCCGTAGCCAGTGACAGTAGTGTTTTCTGGAACGCCGGTGCCGGTGATTGTGGTGCCGAGGCCGATAACGCCGGAACCAACCGCCGAAACGGTAAGTACCGATGGGTCAGTTGCAGGGGTAGAACCCGGTGCAATCGAGCCGGTAACACTGAATGCTGCAGGCGGAAGCGATGCGGCAGTAAGTGGGCTATCTGCGGTAATCGACTGGGAAACGTTGATGGTATAGGTACCAACGCCGCCCTTACCAGTACCGAGCGCAGTGATGTAGGTGTTAGGCAGAGTGTTCGCGCCTTGCACGAGCATGCCAACTTTAATTTCGCCAGCGGTGATCGAATCCACAGTGAGCGTGGTGGTGGAAGAATCACCCACGAACACAGCATTTGGAGTGACGCTATCAATTGCGCCAGTCACGATGTCATATGTGAGCAAATCGCCAGTTTCCGCCGGACCAGGCAGGCTCACGAATATTTCACCCATGCTTAGTAGGTCGCCGATAGAGTAATCAGGCAGAACCAACGATGCAGCAAGCGGACCGCCTGTGGTAGTGCCGCGCAGTGGGTATTCTTTCGGGTTCACAAGGATACCAGCGAATACACCAGTGCCGCCAACTTTTGCGTTTCCAGCGTTGCCTGCAGCTGATGCAGGATTCGGGTTGCCGCCAGCGGTAACGGTGAATGCGTGGCCGATTACGTTCGCAACACCCGCGCTATAAAGGTTATACGGTTTTGCACGGATAGGGCCATCGAAAGCGAGGTCGCCCGGTATTCCCAGCGCATTGAAAATGGTCACGGACGTTTGTAAATCTGGCATGGTAATCCCCCTGTTAATTCGTTACTGTTTATGCGGCAGTGTTTAGGCGTTTAGCCAGCAAGCCACCTGTTTTCGGTTTAGATGCGCCCAGAGCTGAATCCATAGCGAAGGTCGCGCCCGGTGCTGGGTTTTTAGCGAGGCCAGCGAGATAGCCGTCAACAGCTACGCGCTCTAGCCCTTTTTTCACTTTAAGGCCGAGCTTTTCAGCGCCGTATGCAGCCACTTCGTCAGCGTCCATATGATCGAACGCGAATGTTCCGGTGATAGGCTCAAGCTGCTTAGCGAGTTCGTTGCGGGCAGTGATTTCACCCATCAGATTTTTAGTGAGGATTTTACGCTCGTTTTTAAAACGCGCATCAAGCAGGGAAGTTACATCGTTTGAGTCCATGGCTTCTTTCTTCTCCTTCTTTTCATCGTCTTTTTTATCATCGTCGGCATCTTCCGCCTGGTCGCCGTCCTTCTTTTCAGTATCGGCATCAAGCGCAACATCGGTTTCAGTTGCAGTAGCTCCCATCAGAGTCTGCAACTCTTTCCACATTGGTGCGTTTTCAGTTAGGAATTTGTGAACGGCTGCAAGGTCAATCGCGCATGCTTCGGTTTTGTTATCGTCAGCGCCTGTATCTTCGTCAGCCATAATAGTCTCCCCCGTATCGAGTGCCAAATCAAAATGATCGAACACATCCTGTTTATCTAAAACTTCGGTTCCATTTCGTCCTTGAGTAACTAACGCAAGGTGATTTCCATGAATGCCCCTTTGAATATAATTGTATGCGATTCCCTCAAACATTCCAGAACTTTTTTCAAAGGTGCAATTATACCCCAATGAAAGACCTCTCTTACCCGCATCTATCAACGCTTTTAAGCTGCGGGAAAAAATCCTCAGCGGCGCTAAAATATCGTTGTTTTTTACCGCAATGTTTTCCAATGTTGAGCCATGGACTGTACGCTCTTCTGCTCCGCGCGTATATTTTCCACCAACCATTTCATGCTCGTCATAAATTGGCAGACCTGCGAAACTTTTTAGCGTGTCCGCGTTCGTGAGTTCTTCGAGCGGGCGGTAAACATTGTAAATCTGGTTCGGGTCAGCGCCGGGCAAGATACTGCCCTTATATGGAAATATACCAGCCTTAATAATCGGGTTATTTCTAATCGTTATATAATCGTTTCGATCATATTCGCGTGCCGATTCTGTTTCGATTTCTTCGTCCATATTATTTCTCCCCTGTATCGAATTCTAACACAACGCGCATCCGGCAGCGACAATTTATTGCGGTTCCCGGAATACCGCGATCACCCGTGTGCTCATCAACCACAGGCGGGTCATCGAATGAGAATATTTTACCGTTATAGCTCTGGTGTAATTTGCGTGGATGTGCCGAGCCGCCTGTATGGAGCCACATGTATTTTCGAAGCCCTAGCGCCTGCATCCTGCCCCGGTTTAGGTTATTATATGCCTTGAGTGACTGATCACGAGCTATCATTCTCGCACGGCGCTGCGTAATTCCCTTGTGCTTTTCGAGGTACGGCACTAAATCGGCAAGCCCGTTCCCGCTGGTTATCGAGCGCATAAGCTGCCCCTGCACGCCGCTTAAATATTCTTGGCTTATGGATTTTATCAGGCCTACCATTTCCGTTGTGGAGGCGCTAAGCACCTCCTGCATATCGCTGGTTATTCCAGTGGTGGGAAGCGACAAGCCACCCGATAAATCACGCAACGAACTGTGGACTGCCGAGCTGCTGGCTGCGTTCACCGCGTTTAACTGCTGTTCGGCTATCGTTGGCGCGAGGCTCGAAAACATGCCGTTAAATTTCTTCATCAGGGCATTGGATAATATACGCGCCTGTGAGCTTACACTGGCATCCTGGGCGGCATCGAAATATTCCTCTGCGTGCGGCTCGGTGAAAAACCGCGCCAGCTTCTGGTTCACATCATCGCACATTTTAGCGACGAGCTGCTCCAGCCTGCGCGCGAATTTTTCTTCGAGGATGCTCGGATTATTCAGCGGTGCGCCACGAATAACCTGCGGCTTGCGCTTATCAACCCACGCTTGTTTTCGTTTAGTTAGCAGCTTTGCCATATGCCAGCCTTTAAAAATCCATGCCATCCGCAATGACTCGTGCAATGGATGCTCGGCGTAAGGGTTGGCGCAGATAAGTTCCCATCCCATCCCCAGCCCTTTTTTGGTTCGCGTGGCACGGTTTGTGTTACGGGAACCCAGCGGACATGACCACAACCACAAGGGCAAATATACCACAGAACAGTTCGGCTATCCTCGTAACCCCAGAACGCTGTGCCGGGCTTCAAGTCTTTGCGTGTAGGAATTCCAGCGTCCGGCCAGTTTTCATCGTCGCATTTTAGCAAATCTTCATGATGCCACGTTAGCGCGATATCGCTCATAGCTACCCCAGCGCTATAGCAGGCGCAATACCTGTCGGTTCACCCGTTATCGCTTCGAGCTGCGCGGTCAGGTTCGGGTGCATTGGCTGCGGCAATTCGTCAGGTGTCGCCCAGACATAAGCGGCGTGTTCGGTGCTTAGCGTAGGCACGAACTCCTCGCCATACGAGCAGAATATAGCGAAATTATCATCAGCCCACGCAGGCGAGAGGCGGTATATTTTCCGCCCGGTTTCTTCGCGGAACTCGCGGCAAGCAGCCTGCATCACTGTTTCGCCAGCTTCGACTTTTCCAGCAGGCAGCGACCACCAGCCAGCGCCTTCATCGCCATCGCGGTTTTTCAGCAGCAGGATTTTATTATTGCACCGATACACCACGCCTGCAGCGAACGCGCTATCCATCGCCGAATCTTTATCAGCTCCAGCGTCCGGCCCTTCGAGCATTGCCTGTTTCATTTCCGCTTCGGCTTCACGGTCACCGGGGCCATCGGGAACTACCTCCTCGATTCCGGTAAATCCAGATTCAGGGTCGGCGATAATATTGCGGCGAACATCAAGCCCGTCGATTGCGCCTGCATTCACATAGTTCGTTGCGGTGCGCGATTTAATTTCGTTCACCTCCGCTTCTTCTTTCGCAGTCATCGAATCGGTAGGACGCCAGCTTATTTCCGTGCTGCGCTTTGGATTCATACCGAATTTCGGAGCAATAACCGAACGCCACAAGCAGAGGTGGTGCCTTTCGACAAGCGGCGTTGCGCATTCCTCCTGTATCGATTCCAACTCCTCGTGATAGCTGGATTCATCGTATTCGCCGGTGGCGTTAAAACCCTTCGGTGTCATACCCAGCAGCTTAGTCGATGGCATATTAGCTGCCGATGCAACGAGCTGGAACTGCGTCATAACGGTTTCGTCGAGCGCATTCAGGCTGGTATCTAACTGCGCAACCTCGTCCTTGGTACCCACGACTTTCACGCTGTAGTTATTCTGGAACTCCATCCACTCCTGCATATTCGCAGCGGCTTTTGCATTCGGGCCGAACCATTGCGTTGTGTCAGTTTTCAGAACCATCAAGCGCTTCGTCATTGCAAGCATCGGAGCTTCATCGGCCACACGCTCTGCAGCATAAACGCGATTATAGAGCTTCTGCGGCAACGGTATCCCGCCGTAGTAATAGCTCGGCTTCAAGATATCCACCACCTCGTCACCGCAACGGGTAATTATAAAATGCGACTTATGGATTTTCTTATTATTCACCAGCCACCATGTCGGTTCGTAGAATTCAGCCGATGCAGGATTCGCTGCAGCCTGTGAATCCAGAACCGGAGCTATCCAGTACGGGTCGATCTGCACGATGCCGCGGTAACTGCCTGGCGTGATGCCATCCGGGTTAAATGGCGCTTCGTAATTCATGCCATCGACAAGGAACAGCGCGTGACGTATCCCGAAGATGCGTGATTTTTTTATGAACGTGCGCGCCTTGCCCTTGATGTTTATTTTCTTATCGGCGCGGCGCATTGCATTCAGGATATCGGGGTCGAGCAGATCGCCATCATCGAACAGGATATCGTAACCGTTGCGCACAGCATCAGCTGCAGGCACGCCGCACGCTTTATCGATAAGCCAGTTCTGCGCGAGGATAGCGCACATCTGCCAGCCGATGAACCCTTGCGAACCATACCATTCGAGCTGCGGCATCGGCATATAGCCACCGCGTGAGTTTGCGAGTTTCGACTGCGTTAAATCGGGATAGGCTTCATCGAGAGCGAACGTTCCATCGCTGGCAACGAGCGATTCCACTCCGCGCTGGAACGACATCGCCATGGCTGTCTGTTGTTTTGCTAACAGTTGCGCAGCACGTTTTGCGCTGCTGATATCGCTTCCCCCAGAACTGAATACGTTATCGCGCACGGTTGGTTCCGCGATAATGGCTGGCTGCTGTGTGCGTCGAAAATTGAAGATATTTTTTAACATGCGATTGCCCCGTTCATTTCCCTGATCCATACATCAGGCATTTTTGCACCTTTGCTCAGGTTGCATTTTGGACATAAAATCTGTAAATTGCTAGGCCAATTACTTCCACCGCGTATAAGTGGTATAACGTGGTCAACATGATAAGATTTTAAGCATTGCTTGCAACCATTGCATTTTCCTTGTTGAGTGGTGAGAATATTTGCAATATCAACATCGGTATGAATTCCATCGGCATTTTTTAATCGTGCTTTTCTGTTGCGTCTCCATGCTCTACGCTTTTCAATCTTTTCAATGCGATAATTTGTGTCATAGGCTTTTTTAACTTCTTTGTTTCGGGGCTTTTGTTTTGCCATAAATGCAGCAGGGTTTTCATGGTATTTAGTTTTATTCTTACTTAAAATTCTTTTTTTATTTTTCTGATACCACTCTATTTTTTTCAATCTACCGCATTCAACACATACTGAATTAATGAAACGGGGTGAAATATGGCCATGTTTGCAAGGCTTTCCGGTGAAATATGTTGTAATACCGCGAGATAAGGCATCTCTCTTTTGTATTATTTCTATCATGAAAATAAGTGTCCTCCCCGTGAATGTTGAATCACGTTATTTAACGCGTAACGTATTGCATCGATGCAGTGATTCCATTTGTCGATTATATCTGCCATCACTTCCCCAGTCAATTTATCCGTTTTATAGCTGTAAAGCATCATTTCTTCGGCGGTATGTGGGCAGTCAGGGTGAACGATAATCCCGCTGTATGTTCCGCGAATATGCTCCACGCCATCCTCAACCGAACCCGGCCACTTATCGCACGGCTCCATGCGGAAACCTTCGTTCGTCATGTAAGTAATATTCTGCGGCTGGGCGCAATCGGCATAAATCATCGTCGTGCGTGAATCCGGGAACGTGTCGAACTCGCGGGGCAGGTGTCGCAGTTCAAGCGCATTGCCATCGCTGCCCTGCAGGTAAACTTCGCGCTCGACGCATAGGTAACGCTTGGCGGATTTCTTCGTCCATATCCAAACACGGACGCGCGTGGTAGGATCTGAACCGAAACCCCAGTCGGCTCCATCGAGCGGTCCTTCCCATTCTCCTTCGTCGATATTCGGCTCGAAGCGCTCGACTGTGTGATAAGCGCCAAGGATCGATGCCTTGTTGATTTTCTTCGTGTGGCCGAGCCAGACGTGGTTGTAATCCAGCTGCGCCTGTTCGCGGGCTTCATCGCTACCGGCGTTTGCAATACGGGCAAGCGACTGCTGGCGTTCTTCTTCGAGGACGGCAGGGAAGTATGGGTTCTGGTCGAAGTTGATGTGCCGGACTATAGCGTTATCCGGGCATTCGGTGGTAAACATAACGTTCGTCGCGCCCTTGGCTTCTTTCGGGTTATAATCGACGTAAATCTGCGAGCCGCCTTCACGGATAGTAGGCGCTAGTGTGAGCCATGAGTTTTTAGTGGTTTTCTCACCCTCGGCAACCCACACATCGGTCACGCCCTCCATGGATTTAATATCGTCCACGCTCAGGTCGTTTAGGCCGTGAAAGATGAACTCGCTATCGGATATTTTACTCTTAATGCTGGTGGAGGTTATATCGAAAAACTCGGCATAACCCATCTTCTTGATTTGTGTTTTAAGCACGCGATGAACCGAGTCCTTAATTGATTTTTGAACTTCGCGGGTGCAGAGGATAAGGCTGTTTTGCGTATGCGCTTTATCGATTAAGCGGCGGGCTATCGACCAGGTTGCGCCTTTACCGCGGCCACCTTTTGCGACTTTGTAGCGCACGGGCTTGCCGCTTGGCATGTGCGTATCCCAGAGGAATTCGTAAGCAGGAGGAACCGATGGACGGCCAGCACTAGCCTTCTTGCTCTCCAGCATCTGCCGGGCTTCTTCCCTCCGCCTCAATTCCATCTTCGCCAACGCCGCCTTCTGCAACAGAGTCAAACCGCTGCCCTGCATCAACGAGTTTTCTAAGATCATCATCACTCATCCCCATAATTGCAGCAAGGTCGGCGGTTAAGTTCGTTTGCGCTAGCTTGCCATCTATCTGGTCGGTTGCGTATTCCACGGCGCGCATATCGGCCTTGCTTGCCTTTGCCAGCGTGTTTGCTGCTATCACCTGCGCTATAGTAGGCTTGGCGGGCAGCATGTTTTTAAATGCGTTCGGGTCGGACATATCGATTTGCTGCCGAGCGAGATATTGTACGCTATGCCGGATTGACCACGGCTTGTTTCCGCCTGCGTCTTGCGATTGCTTGTTCGCCCGATCGCCACCGAACTGAGTGGCTGCGGGCGGCTTTTTATAGCCCACTTCGTTTTCGTCGGTCATGCGATACCTGTGTCGGCTAATAGGATGCGATCGGGTGGCAGCTTGCACAGCAGCAACGTGAGGCCATCGACCGCATCAAGCTCTGCCTGGCCGAAAGCGATCGGACGCACGCCAGGGAAGAGCCAAGCGCAGCTAAAATGGACGATATCGCGGGCCGGTGTGATCATACCTGCACCGCTTTCTGGCCGGTGTATTCTTCCCATCGGCGAATGATTACGTCGACGTATTTCGGCTCGATTTCGATAAGCCTGGCGGCGCGGCCTAAACGCTCACAAGCGAGAAGCGTCGTTCCTGAGCCACCGAAGAGGTCGAGGACGATATCGCCGTGGTTGCTGCTGTTTGCCAGCGCACGTTCGACGAGTTCGACCGGCTTCATGGTCGGGTGATCGTCAGAGCGTTTAGGGCGCTTGATTTCCCACACATCATCCTGCGTTCGGTCCAGCACGCGAACCCTGCTTTCGATCCCCTCACGCCAGCCGTATAGAATCGTTTCATGGCGGCTGTGGTAATCCTTTGCGGAAAGCACAAGGCTATCCTTCACCCAGATGATAAAGCTTGCCCAGCGACCGCCTAGTTCAGCGAACACGCGCTGCATGTGGCCGAGTTCTTTATCGGACATGGCGATGTAAATATTGCCGTCACATCGCTGCAGCAGCTGGGTCATATATTCGCGGACGAATTTATCCCAATCAGCAGGCACCATGCTATCGTTTGCGATGGTGCGGATTTTGTGTCGTGGGTTGCTGGAGTTCGCGCCATAATCGACGTTATACGGCGGATCCGTGAATACCATAGCTGCCTGCTCGCCGTTCATCAGGCGATCCATATCGGCGGGATTGGTGCAGCTTCCACACATCACCGTATGGTCTCCCAGCTTCCACACATCACCGTATGAGGCTCGGCCTTCTTTCGGCGGATCTGGAACTTCATCAGGGTCGGTGTTGCCTGCCACGATATCTTGCGGGATTTTATTTATGATATTATCGCCGAGGCCTATTTCCATCAGTTGCGCAGTCGGCATTAATTCGCCGAGACCATCGATATTCCATGTGCCGTATTCCATGTTATCGCGGACGAGTATGCGGCTGAATTGTTCATCGGATATTTCGCGGTCAGGCACGAGTACTTCGACTTCGGCATAACCAAGTTCGAGCATTGCCTGAATGCGCTGGTGGCCACCGATAATGCGTAAATCAGTGGTGCATAATATGCGCTGGTGGTAGCCATCTTCGGCTATTGAGCGCTTGAGAGAATCCATTTCCTTCGGGGTGATTTTGCGCGGATTTTTCTCGAACGCTTTAAGGTCTTTAACCTTGACTTTTTTGGTTGTCCAGCTCGGCGATTCTATTTTCCCAGACAAGCAATTTATCCTTTTGTTATTGAATAATAGCGGGTTAGCTTAAAATATCTGTGCATGTGCGCCAATAAGCTGGATTTCTTTTGCGCCTTTGTAGGCATATTCCGCTTCGAAATATGTCACTTTGACCAATTTCCCGTTGATTAATTCACGTTTTGTTTCCTTGAACATCTTGCGTTTATTGGCCTCGAACTGGATTGCTTGGAGTACGTCTTCAGGGCGGCGGCTGAAGTGTGCTGCAAGCGCCTCGATAGTTGTATTTTTGTCTCTGGCTTTAACCCGCAGTTCGATCAGACGTTTTGGTGTCCAGAAGGTTTCTTGCGGTTTGCGTTTGGCCATTGGCGACAACTATTGAGGTTTGAATAGGAATATAAAATTTCCGTGGCTATGGCAAGCGAAAAAATAAAGCGGGGATAAAAATGTGGATATCTGCTGGTTTAGTGGGATATGGCAGAAGTTAATTTTATTATCTACCTCCGTCTACTCGGTTTTCTGCTATAGTTTCTGCTATACTATACTATTATAATATATAGATAATATATAATATAATATAATATAGCAGACGTTTTATAATAAAATACGTTACGTATATGTGCGCAGGCTATACGCATACGCGCCTTATGCGCATCATGTGTGACCCCCTATGTATTTTTAAAAATTATCTGCTATTTTTATTTATATATTTCAATGCTTGAGATGGGTAGATGATTTTTCTGCCATAGGTTTTTAGCCACATACAGGGTTGTTTTGCCTCGCGTCGCGCAAGATAATTTCAATTTATATTTTTAGTTAGCATTAGGATTAAAAAATATATTATTTAAAATTTTACTGATTTACACTTGTTAATGCGTGTTTGCAGAAATTTTTAAAGCAAAATCCTAGCAATTAAAACAAAATCATACGTTTAATATGAAATTAATTAAAAGATAATTATTCTACAACGCTAAAAAAATATTTTTTAAATATGTGTTGACTGGGTAATTTTGAGTATGCTAACAATTGTTTTGTTTAGTTTTGTATTTTTATTAACACGATTTTTATAAAGGAAGCATAATTATGGAATTTGAAACAGCAATCAGGAGAATATACGAAGAAGGTTTTAGGGCAAAAACTACACCTAGAACATATAAATTATTGGGTAGCACTGATGAAATGATTAAGGAATTAAGTGGAAAAGAAAGCGTTTCAGCAAGTGATATTGTAAAGGCCAGCGTTTTAATTGCTTATGATGCCTGGAAAAGCAAGCAAGGCGTAAATCACACGGAAGAAATACCAGAAGTTTAAAAAGCCGCTTTAAAGGGGGAGGAAGTGGCTTATGGTCGATGTAGTGACCGAGTTTTCGGATGCACTTGCTGCGGCTGGTTATAGCCTGCCTGCGGGTAAATCCATTGAGGCAGACGATAATTGGCATCGCCTGATTTACATGGGTGAGAAGGTTTCGAGCGGCAGGTATAGGCTCGGATATGCGGGCGAGGATTTCGGGATTGGCGGGTTCGGATCCGATAAAGACCCTGCGGGATTCCGTAACTGGCATAGCAAGCGTGAAGGTGGCACGGAAATAAGCCGGGAACAGCGGCAGGCGATGCGCAAGGCGGCTGACGAGTATAAGGCGCAGAAAGCGGCTGAGCTTGCCCGTAAGCAGGCCCGAATCGGGGCTTGGTTGAAAAAAGCGGTGGCGGATATGCCAGCAGCCACTGAACACCCGTACCTCACGAAAAAGCAGGTAGCGCCACACTCGATTAAATGGCGCAAGAAGGGCGGAGAGCTGGTTATCCCTATGTATGGCAGCACCGGACAGGTAATGAACGTCCAGCGCATAACGAAAACGGGATGGAAGGGGTTTTTTAAGGGCGCGAAGGTTAGCGGCTGCTGTTACCCGATAGGCAGGGTGGTCGATGTCCCCGAAACCACGATTTTAATATGCGAGGGATTTGCCACGGGTGCGACGCTGCATGAGGTGACGGGGCTGCCGGTCCGGGTGGCGTTTAATACCGGAAACCTGAAACCGCTGGCTGTTGCCCTGAAAGAGAAATATCCGCAGGCGCGCTTGGTATTTGCGGCTGATCACGATGCCTGGGTGTTTGCCCCCGGAAAGAAACCTGATGATGTGAAGCCACAGGAAGTACCGGCGGATGACGAGCGTTGGAATAGTTGGCGGGAATCGGGGCTGCTGTGGAATCCGGGCATCGAAAAAGCCCGTGCTGCAGCCGTGGAAATAGGTGGTGCGGTGGTGATATACCCGGTGTTTAGCGATACGATAGGAAAGCCGACTGATTTTAACGATATGCGCGATAGGGCCGGTGTCGATGCGGTGAAAGCGCGGATTGCCGAAGCGATACAGGAATATTCACCGCCTGCGGAGGATTTGCCCCCAGCTGATATATTCCCTGCAGGCGATATTCCACCAGCTGAGCAGGCAGCACCGAGGCGGAAAAAACGCGATGCGAAAATGGCGTTTAGGATTCTGGGATATAACGATGGGTTGTATTATTATTATCCGTATGCGTTAAAACAGATAGTGGCGCTGTCAGCGTCTGCGCACTCCATGCAGAACCTGCTGCAGCTGGATACCCTGCAGAACTGGGAGAAGCCGTATCGCGGCGAAGATGGCAAGCTGATATCGCGCCACCAGCAGATAGCGCTGTTCGCCTCGAACTACATGATGCAGGAGGCGAAAGAGAAGGGCGTATTTGTCGAGGAAAGCTCGGTGCGCGGCTGCGGCGTGTGGATAGACGAAGGACGGGTGATATTACACTGCGGGAATAAAATATATTGCGAGGGTGAGCTGGTTAGCTTCGAGGATCTGCGCAGCGAGTATTCGTATGTGGCAGCTAGAAAGCTGATAAATCCTGCGCGTGAAGCGCTTAATGATTACGAAGCGTTCCGCCTGCGGAAAATATGCGAGGCGGTAACTTGGGAGAATACGCTGTCGGGAACGTTGCTGGCAGGCTGGCTGGTGATTGCACCGATATGCGCCGCGCTGACGTATAGGCCGCACGTTTATATTACTGGTGAGGCCGAATCAGGAAAAAGCACGGTTATGGACAGGATAATAAGGCCGGTGCTAGGGAAAATTGCGCTGTGCGTTGATGGCGGAACTACTGAGCCAGGCGTGCGCGAACAGATGGGATATGATGGCAGACCGCTGGTTTATGACGAAGCGGAACCCTCACCCACGATGGTGGATGTTCTGATGCTGGCGCGGAAAGCTACCACTGGGGCTGTAGTAAAAAAATTCGGGCAGCGTGCGTTTAAGGCGCGGTTTTGTGCGTGTTTTTCGGCGATAAATCCGCCCGTGAATAAAACAGCGGATGAGAGCCGGATATCGTTTATGCACCTGAAAAAGAACCGGCGTGCGACAGCGATGCAGGAATATGACGATTTGCTTACGATGATCGAGGAAACGATAACCGATGATTACCCGGAGCGTATGATAGCGCGGACGCTGGAAAATATGAACGCCCTGATATCGAATATTAACACGTTCCAGCGGGCGATGCGGAAAACGATAGGGGGCGCGCGCGCCTCGCAGCAGATAGGAACGATGCTTGCGGGCGCGTACCTGCTGAACAGCGTTAAGAAGATAAGCGAGGAGGAGGCGTTAAAGATTGCTGGGCGGTTCGACTGGCACGACCACACCACGCTTGACCAGGAAGGCGACCCGGTTCGGCTGGTGCAGCACATAGCAACGGCGCTGCTGAAAAATCGCCACGGTGCGGAAATCGCGGTGGGCGAGCTGGTGACGCAGATGAAGGGTGCGAACCTGACCGATGCGCAGGCGGCAGATAAGGTTCTGCGGCAGTACGGGATACTGGTTAAGGACGAACAGGTATTTATCGCCAGCAGGTCGCAGAATCTCGCCCGGTTATTGCGTAATACCGAGTGGCACGATAAATGGAGCCGCACGTTATCGGATGTGGCCGGTGCTGAGAAATCGCGGATAGTGTATTTTTCGCCGGGACTGAAAACCAGCGCGATAGGGCTACCGATTTCGATGTTCACCGAGGTGGAAACCGAGCAGGAAAGATTGGTGTTTTAGCTGTTGACAGCTAGCACGTTATGCGGTATTGGTTGAAGCATGGAATTAAGTGTAACGATAGAAAGAGCCGACATGACCCAAATAGACCTAAGCACTATCACCGAGCCACAAGGAGCAAAAATAATGGATAAGCTGAAAGCCCACACCGATAAACCAGACACAAGCAGGGCGGCGTTTGAGAAGTGGGGACATTCGCAAAATCAAAGCGGCAACACCGATAGATTGCAACGCAAGGGTGATGGCTATGTTTTTACAACTGCCGATATTATGTGGCAAGCATGGCAAGCGGCCCGCACTGACCTCAAAAACGAGGTGCAGGATTTAGAAATAATGTTCCGCCAACTAGAAACCGCGCATGATAATTCTGGTTATATTGACACTAATAGCTTTGTTAGAATGGATAGCAACCTTGATAACGTAAAAGCAGCCATTACAGCAATCAAGCAGCAGTTGGAGGGGGAATGATAGCGGCTCTATTCGTTCAAACCAACGGCTGTTATTTTAATCTGCCTGGCATTGATCCGTGGGATGAAGTACGAGATGCACGGAAATATCCTGGTCCATATCCAGCGATAGCGCATCCACCATGCCAGCGTTGGGGCAAAATGTATTTTGGACAACCTCTCGCAGTATCCAAAGGGGCGATAAAGAAAAAGCTCGGCGATGATGATGGTTGCTTTGAATCAGCACTGGAATTTGTGCGTAGATGCGGAGGTGTAATTGAGCATCCCAAAGGTAGTCATGCTTGGAAATATTTTAACCTGCCTATCCCTAATACTAATGGCGGATGGACTGAACCCGATGAATTTGGCGGGCGTTCTTGCTGCGTAGAACAGGGGCGCTATGGACATTATGCCCGTAAGCCCACCTGGTTATATGCCGTTAAAATAAATTTTATCGAATTAGATTGGGGGGTGAGCGAGCCACGCTTAGACCCGAAAACTATCGAGCGCATGGGATTAAAACGTGCAAAGCGATTAGGCGAAGTTGGCGCACGGGGCGGCGGAAAAGATAGCCCTGCCAGGATAGCAACCCCGATAGCTTTCAGGGATTTATTAATAAATATGGCAAGGAGCGTAAACACATGACCACAGATAAACTTATAGCTGAATTGAAACTAGTTAGTTGGGCGGATAGAAAGCCGGGTATGGGCAGTATGGATGCAATATACTTAGACGATGCCATACAGATAATCCGCAATCACCAGCCAGAACCAACCAAAAAGCAGGTGGATGAGGAGGAATTGCTTGATATTATTGCCCAAAAACAAGCAAACGGCTGGGATTATAACATGCATCCTAGGAAAAAGGCTCGTATCGTGCTTGAAGCAATCCGCCCCTATCTCCGTCAGGTGGATAATGCGGGTGGTGAACCGCAACAGGTGAGTGGGATAGATACCCTAAAATTGGCAGAATTGTATGAAGCTGAAATGGCGAAATACAAAGGCGGCATTAATTATTACCCTAGTACCACTTACGCAATGGATAGTTGCATGAAATCCGCCATAGCCGCCCTGCAAACCCCTCAGCCCACGGTAGAACCGAAGGGGGAAAGTGGTGAAGAAGGTATATTCTATCGCAAACTGATGATAGATGACGGGCGCGTTTACTGGCTATATCCTGATAATTCACATCGGGGGCTAACTAAAGCAGATGTTC
>ERZ869921.216-NODE-216-length-38243-cov-12.500157_pt1 | contig 38243 bp, 58 predicted proteins | sample MGYA00579310_ERZ869921 | MGnify/ENA primary metagenome ERZ869921 (study PRJEB32216, sample SAMN09231816) | wastewater metagenome | place: USA: Maryland | collected 2016-06-21 | study: EMG produced TPA metagenomics assembly of the PRJNA472060 data set (Reclaimed... | reverse complement strand
CGCTCCTTGAAATATTGCGGAAATTATTTTTCCGAAATCTATTTCATATTTCATAAAACTCCCTTTTTATGATCAAAGATCTTTTACAGATTCACAGTTATATAAATCAGGACCCGCGTCCTTGCAGTCCCTTACTAAAACTCTTTTTGCACTACATGAAACCAAACATAAAACTAATATGATAAAAATTATCAAACGCATATGATTCCTCAAGGGCCAAAAGCCACAGATACTTCAGATTGACTTACAAAAGTTGGAGTAATAGTTCCCGAAGAAACAAGCCTTACGTTATGTCCTGGAGGAACTAGATAGCAAATTTGCTGAGGTCCTCCAGTGGTTGTTGAAACCACAACTCCCACTCCCAAAGTTAATGTATTTCCAATCGTTCCTCTAACTGTTGTTGGCGTTGCATTGGTGTCAGATCTTAATTCAACAGTACCACTGCAAGTCCCCGCTATCGTCAAAGTACAGCTTAAATTTAAAGAATAGCATGCCTGTACTGCCAGTGTAGCAGAAGGAGTAAAATTTGTGTTTAAAGTTCTAGTTGGAGTTGATGGAGTGTAGGTCACTGATCCATATTTAAGCGCCAAATTTCCGACGATTTTCTGAAGTGCTGTTAAAATAGAATCACTTGATGTCACAGTTCCTGTTGTGCTTGCAAAAGAGGTGAGTGTTGCAGCTATTGCTCTAGCGTTTGTGAAGAAAAGATTTGTTACCTCTGTGATTTGAGCTGAGGTGTAATCTCCAGCTGTAGCAACAACAGCTCCTGTTCTTCCAAACACTGAGCTTACTCCAGTGACTAGAGCAGAAACATTTCCAACGATTTTTTGGATTGATTGGAGAATTGAATCAGAAGAAGAAACAACACCTGCACCGGCACTAAATCCTGTAAGGGTTGATCCAATTCCCCTAGCATTTGTATAATAAAGATTAGACCCCTCTGTCAAATTCGAGGTGGTTTTCGTTGCAAGTCTTACGTCAAATTCTGAATCTACTCTTGCGTTTGTGAAATACAAATTGCTTCCCTCAGCAAGATTTGAAGTAGATTTTGTAGCAAGACGTGTGTCGAACTCTGTGTCAACCCTTGCATTCGTATAGTAAAGATTGCTTCCTTCTGGAACAGCAGTGGTGTTTAGAGTTTGGAAAGTCTTATCGCCTCTGTAATACTGAAGATTTGTTCCAGCAGTAATTGCAGGTTCTTTTGCATTGAATGTTGTAAAGCTAGAGGAGCTTAAGCATCCTGCTTGACTCCCACTAGCCGTTTGACAGCCTACAACACCGCTGGAGTAGGTTAACGGTGAAGAGGCTGAAATCGCAGCTACAGCAGCATTTGTTGCTCTTACGTCAGTGTAGTAAAGATTAGACCCTTCAGATAAGTTTGAAGTACTCTTTGTTGCAAGTCTTGTATCAAAATCAGAATTTGCTCTAGCTGAAGTGTAGTAAAGGTTTGAACCTTCTGAAACATCTGAAGTGCTTTTTGCTGAGAGTGCTGAGTTAAACCTAGCAGCAGTATAATAAAGATTTCCATTCTCTGGAACAACGCTTGTATCAAGTGTTTGGAAGCTTTTGTCACCACGATAATAGTCAGCAGTTGTGGCTGCATCAATTCCTTTTAAGGATTTTGGAAATCCAATAAAACAATCATCAACATAAACAACTCCTGTTGCATTTGAATCAGCCTTTACTTTAACTCCAATATTTCCTGAAGAAGGGCCAGTCAAAGTTGAGATTACATTGAAATAATAATTTGTAGAAGGAACATCAATGCATTGTTGCTCGACATTATTTACTAATGAGCAAAGCCTGATATTTGTAAGGGAAGTTTTAACTTTGCAAGATGCTTCAAGCTCAATTCCTTCAGCTAATCCATGAGGATTGACATTTTGATAAAGCATTCCTGTTTGTGAGGACATTGAAATTTTTGCTGCTTTTGATCCTCGGACATAATTCACAGTTTCTTCTGTGACTGTAGCATCACTTGAAATCCAATCATTTAAACCCTTCTCAAAACCTTCGTTTTCAAGGTGGTTTAACTCTGAAGAAATCCCATCAATTTGGCCTGCATTTAATACTCTAGTTTGTGAAGCGTAATTAGAAAATGGAACAGAAAGAAGAAGCAATATTGCTGCAACAATTCTGTTCCATTTTTTATTCACTTAGAAGCTCCTAGACAATTCAGTGTAAACTGAGTTTGATCCATCCGATCCTGTCCACATAAGAGTGATACAATCATCTTTTCCAAGAGTGGCTGAACCATTTAGTGCAAGTCCATTTCCATCATCTAATTTCACAAAGTTTGTATCATCAGTTCCACAAATAATCATTTTTGCACCAATTAAAGTGTGAGCTTGAATTTGTGGGTTTGCAGTAATGTCAACGCCTGCTGTTCCTTCAACAAAGATCACTTGATCTTGAACTGTTGCGCTCATATTTCCTAATGCTGCAGTGATTCCTGTTGCCGCAACGATATTTCTTCCTGTTTGACGAGAACCGAAAACAACGTTTGTTCCAGAAGAGTTTTGAAATCTGTATCGTAGGATAACAACGCCTGATCCTCCAGCTCCTCCGTTTGAAGCTGCGCCATTGCTACCACCACCGCCGCCGCCGCCTAAGCCATTTGTTCCAGCTGTTGCAACACCGTTAACAAAAGTACCTGCACCACCGCCGCCTAAGCCTCCAGCTCCTGCAGACGATCCACTAGTATCTTGACCGCCACCGCCGCCTCCTGCGTAATAAGTAAGAGTTCCTGAGATTGAATAAGCAAGTCCGTTACCGCCATTTCCAGACGTTCCAGTTCCATTTCCGTTTCCGCCCACAGTTCCAGCGCCACCACCACCACCTCCGTTGTCATGTGTGACTGGAGTGCCATAGTTACCACCCGCATTTCCTTGGCCTGCAGTTCCAGCGCTACCAGTATTCCCAAAGCTAGCACCACCGCCCGCACCGCCGCCGCTACCTCCAGTTTGACCTTGGCTTGCTGTAGTGTTGTTGCCACCACCGCCACCACCGCCTCCAACTGCTGCAGTCATGCCGTTAAACTGTGAATTTCCACCGTTATTTCCATCAGCATTTGCTGTTTGCTGAGCACCACCTGCTCCAACGGTTACAGTATATGAACCAATGCCTAGATTTGCTCCAGGACTTGTGTAGATTAATCCACCTGCACCACCACCACCACCTGCAGTATTCCCAGTACCACCGCTACCACCGCCTGCTACAACAAGTGATTCGACAGTTCCTGATCCGCTTGTGATTTGGAATGTGCCAGAAGAAGTGAATGTATGAACTTTAAAATCTCCATCAGTTGTGATGGTTCCACCAGTGGCCACGATGAAGTTGTTGTTTGAACCTAATTGGCCAACTAAGTCCCAAGTATCAGTGCCTGTTTTAATTAATGTGGCACCAGTATTTTGACCCATCAAAGTGAGGTAGCCTAAGTATGAATTTATTGTCACACCTACAGCAGGAGAAATGGTGACTAAGCCTGATCCTTCTTGTACGTAATCAATCTGAGTTCCAATTGGGAAAGCAACGCTGCTGTTTAAAGGCACTGTGACTAAAACAGGAGATGAGTTTGTGAAAGTTGTGATTGGATAATTTCCATTTGCACTGCCATCAGTTAACGCGAATGTGTAGGTTGTTCCAGATTGAGCAGTGTTTGTTCTAGCTCTAGTTTTTCCAGTAAAAGAGAGAACTCCTGATCCATTTGTTGTTAGAACTTGTTGATCAGTTCCATCAGCAGTTGGCAGAGTTAAACTAAAGCTTGAAGGAATGGTTCCAGCTTGAAGCGTTAGGGTATTTGTTCCAGCTCCTGGATCTTCTAAGATTAAAGAGGTATTGCTTCTTAAAGCTCCTGGTGCAGTCAAAGCTCCTGCTGCTGTTGCGGTAACTGCTTTGTTTTCGAAATCAGTTCCGGCATTGTTTGTTCCAATGAGTTGATTTGAAGTTCCAACTCCAAAGGAGGTTAAAATTCCAGATGCGTCTGAATGAACAAGACCTAAACCAAGTGTTGTATCTAACGACCCAGTCGATGTTATCCTTAAGCGCTCAGTGTTATCTGTTCGAAATACAAGATCAACGGTATCTGTTGTTCCAAGGAAATTTGTTGTTGCATTAGTTCCAGAATTTCCAGTCAAACCCCATCCTGCACTTCCAGATGCCCATGAGAGAACTCCGTTTCCATCGGTGGTAAGAGATTGTCCGTTTGTCCCATCGTCAACAGGAAGAGTTAAAGTGTAGTTTGTTGCAAGAGTTGGAGCTTTAATTGTAACTGAGTTTACGCCCGCTCCAGGATCTTGAAGAATTAAGCTGTCATTTGTTTGAATGGCACCTGCAAACAAGTTAAAAGCTGCAGGATCTTCGATTCTAACGCCCCAACAATTGTTTGCGACTCCGCATAATGTTGGCATGCCTTCAAAGCCAACCAGTTCATTTGCAGTGATGGTACCACCTTGAGGAAGGCCTCCTGCTGCTCTAAACATAATCGCTTGATCAACAGTTCCAGATCCTGAAGGAATTCCGAAACCAGACAATGCTCCAGTCCATGAGTCCATTGTTTTACCTGCATCTACAGATAAGTTTCCAACAAATCCCACATTTACAAATCCAAGCCTTAAAGTTGTAACATCAGGTCCCCAATCATCATGAACAAATACCTGTTGGGCCATGTTGGTTCCAAATCCATAAGCATTGGTTGGATCTCCTAGAGCAACGGTAGGTCCACCGCCTATAAAATGGTTTTGGAAAAATGTTTGAGCACCTGGAACTGTAAAATTATAGCTTAAACTTACAGATCCTCCATCTCCTTCAAAAGTATGCTTTTGGAAAGGATCTGTGACGTTTGCATTGCTTAAATTTACGTTCACTCCTTTAACACTTGGAATTGCTGGAGTGCTATTAAGACTAATATTTGCAATGTTCACTCCATTTGTCACAGTGGCTGTATTGCTGATCGTTGCATTCAAATTAAAAGGAGTGAAGTTTGTGACTGTTGCTGAATCAGAAATGACTGGTGAAACACCTAATCCAGTAAAATTTGAAACTGTTGTGGTATCTTCAACAACGCCGCCTATAAAAGCTGTATTTAAATTTCCAACAACAGCTGATCCTGCAATGTTTGGGTTTGTGTTAATTGCTGTAGCTGAAGAAGCGTTGGCAGTGTCATTCATGTTAAGGCCAACGTTTTGTGAAATTACGTTTGTTGTGACAGCAGCATTTCTTACTTGAGTATTGATTAATGAAGTAGTGATTCCATTTGTAGTTGTATTATCTCTTTGATCAACACCGATATTTTGACCATAAGTTTGGTTTGTAACAGATGCAGTATCAGAGATGTTTACTCCATATTGCTCACCAACTAAGCCTTGCGCAGTTGAAGTCCCGCGAAGTCCCATATTGTGATTTCCAATAAAAGCATTTTGAACTGTAGAATCTAGAATATCAGCATTGCTGTTAAATAAATTAAGTCCATTTACTGTTGATGCATTTACTCCAAGATAACTGTTTACACCGTCATAAGTATTTATTGTGTAGCCATTGTTTATGATTACATCAAGATTGTTGCCCTTAAATAGATTTGTAGTTCCATTTGTACTGTCAAGAAGAGCTGAATTGTCAGCAATGTACATCTGATCAACTATGCCATCTCCATGGTTTTCAGTTCGACTGGATGTTGCCGATATGCCGCCATTGTAATCAAACCCAGCATTTGCATTATCATAGCTCACAACAGATCTTGTGTTTGCAAAGTTTGCTCCAGTAGTTGAAGCTGCTGGGTTAACAAAAGTTTGTAAAGTATATTGGTTTACTACTGTAGCATCAGCAGGAGTGTTTGTTTGATCAGATATCCAACCACCATTTGTTAAATAAGTTTGTTGAAGATTATTATTAGTTCTAATTTGTAGATCTTGGGCATCTGTAGTGCCAAGAAAATTTGTTCCAGGAGTGGTTCCAGCATTTCCAATAAGAGACCAATCATTGCTTAAACCAGTTACATTTGACCAATTTGTATCAGCAGCTCCGTATTTAAACCAGAATTCTCCAACACCTGCATTATCCCTTGTCCCGTAAGAACCAATTGGAGCAGCGACACCTGCACCCGCACTTGGATCAACAGTGAATGTACGAACTTCTTTGTCGTCATTAAATTTAAACCCTAAGCTTGTTAGCATTTTGCCATATTGAGCTGACTGCCAAATCATCGGAGCTGCGCTATAGGCAAGCTTTGTGAAGAGAAATGAACTTAAGAACAAGGCTAGACTTACTATAAATAAAATAAATTGTTTTGATAAGTATTGCTTATGACAATTCAAAGCGTGTCTTATTTTTTTCATATTACCCCATGAAATTTATTACAATCTCACCACTGGTAACAGGAGTTGAAGTTAGAGATCTAACCCAAAGCCTGTCGCCTGTAGACATGATGTAATCTAGTGTTAAAGGGCCTTCACCACGGTTTGTATTAAAGCCGTCAGTGCTTGCTGCTGCAGCGCCTGCGTTTGCTGCTTTTTTAAAAGATAAAGGTTCACCCAAAGTATTTGTAATGTGGATTTTTGTAGTATTTGCAATAAGAGCTGCTGCTGTCTCAACTTCAACGTACGCTCCTGCATTGTCGTTAATATTGACCACTGCAGTATCGTGGAATCTTGATTCTGTAACTGTGGTGCCAGCTCCTGGAGCTACCGAAACAACAGGAATTGCACCGCTTGGATCAAGTCTTGGAGTAGTATATTTTAAGATATCAAAAGTGTCTGCAGCACTTGGAGCAACGGTTGTTGCATAAAGAAGATCTATGTAATCTGTTCCAACATTTATCACTGGAACTTGCACTCCAGTTAGAGCGCCTGAGGTAAATTCTATTACATCGCCTTTTTGGGCTGCATGAGCTGTTGCGTAGATTCTTGTTGTTGTACTATTTATCTCGACAGCGTCACTTCCAACGAGTGAGACAAACATGTTTGCTAAAACATCTATAGCTGTTCTCTTTAAGCCTACAAGTGGTGTCCCTGAGATTGGATCTCTTGCATTAAAAGCGTAAAGTACATTCATTTAAGCCTCATTTCTTTTTTTCAACTTGGGCTTGAGCTTTTGAATCTTTTTTAACCAACATCCCTGTCGAAAAGGATAAAACAGCAGATAATATCGCTGCAATTATTGTAATTTTATAGTTAGTTTTTACAACTGAAACTTCTTTTAAAATTTCTTTAGTAATAAATTTTGTTTCTGAAGGGATAGATCTTAGTCTTTGCTTCAGCTCGTTATTTTCTTGAAGAACAGCTCTGTAATTTTCAGGTTCACGGATTACTTCTTTTTCCTGAATTTGATAAACAGTCCTTACTTCAGGATTTCTTTTTAGTTTTTCATTCTCTGTGCTCAAGGATTGAATGCGAGAAGAGAGAAATTCTCTGTGTGTAGTAGATTCTTTACCTTCCACTTCAACGAGAATTTCTCTTACTCTACCTTGAGCTATCCCAGGTTGCCGTAATTTAATTGCCATATTAGCTCAAATCGTCAAAACCAACGACAGATGAAGTAGAGGCATAGATGCCATAAACTTCTCCTCGCCAAAGGTTCCCATCAGAATTAGTTAATTCAGCAGTCGTTCCAGCAGGAATTCCATATCCTTTTCCAGCAACAGCAGGGCCTCCAAATGAAATCCAAAGAATAACTGTGTGCGTATTTGTAATACTTGCCCAGCGTCTAGATTTGTTTGCAGACAAAATCTTTGTGCTAGTCGTATTTACAGTGACGGAATCAGCAAGTTCCTTTTTTGGTTCAATCATTTAATTACGCCCGCACTTCCTCAGTATCGATTTGGAAAGAAAATCCAACGTTATCAACCAAAACGCCGTCAGTTCCGTCTACAACATAAACACCGAAATCAACATAAAGTGCATTTGCAGTTGGATCAGATAAAACTTTAACGATATGAGCAGCAGTAGTTGTAGCTTCGATTGCTGTTGCAAGAACACCTAAGATTCTTTTTCCTGGTTTATCAGGAGTGACTCTTACGATTCCAGCGCCTTGATCAGAGATTGTGAACCCTTGACCTGCAGCAATTGCTGGAGTGCCTCCAGAAACAGTAATTCTTCCTTTGATCACGCGCTCTTTTCTGTGTTGTCTAGCGCCTCTTAGTAAATTTGATGACATGATTAATCTCCTAATTAAATGTTTTAAGTTTGAATAAGGAGTGAGCCAAAGACCCACTCCAAATCCATAATTATTAGTCTAAAGCTGGAGCTTTAATCAATTTCAAGATGTTCAAGTGAAGAGCAACAGGATCAGTTTCTGTTGCACCGTCAGCGCCTGAGTTCACAACGATTTTTACAGTAGTTGTGGTTGGAGCGCCGTCGATGTTTGCTTCAAGTGAAAGAGTGTTTGCATCAGCAACTTCGATAACCAATCCTTTTAAGAAAATTGGAACTAAAGAAGCATTAGCAAAAGTCAAAAGAATGTCGCCAGTTCCAACGTCAGTTAGAGCAATGTCTTCATTCTCAGGGTTAAAAGAAATCGCAGGAGTTCCTGCAGTCCAGGTAATTTTAAGAGGGATCTCTTTTAAGATTTTATCCTCTTTATTTCCGCTCATTGTTTTCATGTATATTCTCCAAAATTAAAATGTTTGTAAGGGATAAGAAAAACTCCTCCCGAAATTATTAATCTAGGGAGGAGTTTTGTAAACTACGCTTTGAAGTTTGTGATTCTGTAGATTGAGTTTGGTTTATTACAGAAAAGTTCAAAGTAACCGCCGTAACGCGCTTCATACACGTCTTTATCGCGGTTTCTCATAAGAACTGAACCATCGTCATCAAACCAACCGAAGTCTTGACGCAAGATCAATTGAAGATATTTTCTTTTAACCAAAAACATCTCATTTTCTTGGCACATTTTAGATGCAATCATTGGGAATGCACCTTCATCACTCATAACTTCAATCCCTTTGAAACCGATTAGGCCTCCAGAAGATTTTGCTTCAGCTAGGCTGTAGCGTTTTTGCTCTTCTGCTTGGTTTTTGAAGTTTGCAAGTGTTCCGTGTCCACAGATTGCAAGGTCAGGACTTTCAGATTCTTCTTCAAGCTCAGAAACGAAGTCATTGACATCGTCGTAAACGATTGAAGAACCACCCATATCTTTATACAAACCTCTCATTTTTGGATAAGCGGTTTGAGAAAGACCATATAAAGTTCCTGCTGCTGCTGGAGCAATTTTAGCTAGTCCAGTGCACTCAATATCTTTATCGCCTTCCCAGTATAAAATATCGTTGTCAGTTGGGCTTACAGCAGACCCAGTAGAAACTAGGGTAACTGACAAGCTTACAACTCCGCTTGTGCTGTTTTTCACAGCGCTAACAACTTTAACGGTCAATTGGTAAACACCGCCAGTGGTGTAAAGATCAAGTCTTGCACCTACTGCGAAGTATGCTTTTTTACCGATTGGAGCGTTAGTTCCAGTCATATCAAGATCAAAAACCCATGGAGAAGCTACAGTTCCAGCTCCAGTGATTGATGCGTCATCGATTTGAGCAAGTTTGCCTGATCCATCGCCGAACAAAGCGCGCTCGATTAAGTGAAGAGAAAACCCTTCAATCAATGCTTCAGCTTCATCAACGGTAGCTTTAGCGAAAGCTCCTTTGTCGTTTCGTGATTGAACGATAACTTCACGTTCATATTCACAAGTACCGTAAGCTTTAGCAGCTCTGAAAGCAGCACGGTCACGTTGTGCAGCTCCTGGTTTAGGCAAATTTTGCCCTTGTGAACGATAACCTAAGCCTGTTGCTACATCGAATCGTAATGGAGCGATAAATTGATCTCCAACCCAATCCACTTTTTGATTTTTCTTAATCATTGAGTAAAGAGGAGTTTTTACGTTCTCAAGCGATAACGGGCCTGCTCCGTAAAACTCTTTCATCCATGATTGATATGCTGTCTGATTGACTACACGTTCTGCCATTTTATCCCCCTAGTTTAGATAATTCCGAATTCTTTTCTTACGTCGTCAAAGGTTTTAAACTTCTTCTCTGCCGACTTCCCATTTGAACCCTGTTGGGTTGTCAAAACTGTTTTTGCTCGCTTAGCTTGTTCCCGAGCTTTAACTTCTTTTTGGCGCATTTTCTCTTCATCACGAAGTTCCATCACTACTTCAAAAGCGATGTCTTCAAGAGTGGTATACTCATTGCCATTTCTAATCTCTTTAGCGTAAAGATCTTTGATATATTGCTTCTTGAACCTATCGCCTTTGAGTTCAGGGAATTGTTTTTCAACATCCGAGTACTCTTTCTCGATTGCTGCAAGTTCTTGTTGGACCAAACGATTTTCTCTGTCTCCAGATAATTCTCTGATCTGTTGATCTTGCTGTTCAAGACGTTGCATCAACTGCGCATATCTTGGATCTTCATTTTGATTATTTTCTTCTTGAGTTGTAGTCTGTGTGTTTTGGTGAGGACGCTGCAAGCGTTTACCTGTCAAAATTTCAGCTAACTCGTAAGGATCTTTTTCTGCAGCAGATTTAAGCTGACCCATAAAAGCTTTAAACTTTTGTTCGGTCTGAGCTTTCTCCTGCATTGCGCGGCGACCGGCCATCCCAAGAGATGCTAACCTCTTAGTGGTTTCCCAATCTACCTCGACATCTTTGCCTCGAACTTTAATAATCTCTTTTCCATTTTCAAATGGCTTAAGAGTTTTCTGTTGAAGGTCTTTATCAGGACTATCGATATCATCTTGAGTCGATAGGTCTTGAGTTTCTGTATCGGGTTGAGTTTCAGGACTTGCTGAAGTGTCAGTGGTCGATACATTTTCATTTTGAGGTGTTTCGGTTCCGTTGTCAACTGTGTCCATATTTTCCATTTTAGTTCTCCTTTTTATTCATCGTAGTTAGGTTGAAAGCCTTGGTAATTATCCTCTTCTTTTTGAGGAAAGTTCATTCTGTCAGGAAGATTGTCTTTGACCGGTTCGGTTTTGGCTGGGATGCCAGCGTTGTTGTAAACATAATTCATTGAGTCAATTAAGTGATCACCACCGTCTTGGTCCCAAACGTAGTTGGCCATCTCGTCAAGTAAGCCAACACAATCTATTGATATTTTTAATTTGTTTGTGCGGAGCGCTTGAACTAGCTTTAAAAGCCTTGCTTGCTTACGTAAATCTTTTGATGTCTTCTCAGCAGGAGTCATTGACAAGCCTACTTCTTCGTACTCAGCAATGATTTGAGGATCGATGTCAGAGTAGGTCTCAACTAATTCCCATTCTGTTTTTTCTTTAATTAAGTCTGCGTGCTCTTTGATTAAGAGCTTTGATTGCTTGTACTCGTTATAAATTAAATACTGATCGCGCCTAGGGGAATAGGCCATCCAAAGACAAGCTGTAGGATCAGGTGAGAAGCCATGATCAACACCACGCCAATGGTAGCAGTGATCAAGCTCGCCTCTATCCCAAGTTTTTGTGGTGTAAGAAGCTTTCTCTAGAGCAAAGACTAATCCTTCGAAAACAACAAACTCACCTAAAATCTCTTGACGATATAGCGCGTCATCGATGCCATCATATTCCTTAATCAACATCTCTCGCCCTTTTTCAGAGATGAAAGGATTTTGGAACATTGTGCAGCTTGAGAAATAATAATCGTCGTCTAGCTTTGCTCGCTCAACTAATTTGTGAAAATGGTTATAGCCTTTTGGAGTGGACCCAACAAGCATTTGCCCATTGTGGTCTGCAAGCATGGGTACCACGACTTCTTTAACCACAGAAGGATCACGCCAAAAGGCAAACTCATCTAAGATAATAATACGCTTTCCAGATCCACGGATTTTGTCTTTCCCTACGTCAACTCCTTTAATTGTGACAATGGCACCTGATTTCATGTGCTGATATTCAAGACGGGAAGGGTAGTACTTCCAGGTTTTGCCTAATTGGTTTTTAAGCACCTGGTTCATTACTGGAGTGAAGATCTCGCGTCCTTGTCGTTGGGATATTGTGAGATACATGCAATCCTTGCCATAATCTTCAACATCTTCCACAACAATCTCAGCAAACTCTTGAGTTTTCCCTGATCTTCTTCCCCAATTCTGGACGATATGCTTGCCTGCTTTGTAAGCAAGCCATGTGTTTTCCTGCTCGTAATGAAATCTGTTTAGAAAATATTCAAGAGGTCTTAAGAAGCTCATTTCATGCCTCTTCGAACTCTTTCAATGTGACAGCGCTTGCACTCGCCGTAAGGGTAGCCTCTTGATTTGTAGAAATCATTTTCCAAATCTTTGTGGCGTTTACAGTTCGTACACGGCCTAATCCATCGATCATTTTTCTTGTAGCATCCCGCATGAGTTCTTCGGTGAGCAGCATGAGAGATGCATTCAAGATTAACTAGCCTATTGTCGTCTTTGATTTCGTTTCTGTGATGTATTTCAAAGCCATCCGGAACTGGGCCATAGGCCTGCTCCCACAGAATAATGTGCTCATAGCTCATTTTCTTTGTGACCTTGCAATAGCGTCTCACATAGTCAGACATCAAAGTCTCTCGACAACAAGTTTTGAAACTTCAACAGAACCATCCTCGGTATAGAGACCAATGCTTCCAGCAACGTCTTTGATTTTGGCTGCGTCGATTGTTGAAGAGGAGATTTGTTTTCCGTCTTTAAATACGGTGATTTTCTTTCCTATTTTTTCAACAACGACTGACTGATCAACAAGAAAAGGAAACACAATATTAGGAGCTGGCAAACTCCAGAAATACTGCCCAACAGAGTCATAAGCGTAGCCACCTTCTAGACCTCCAGTGCTTGGTTTTGTTTTGAATGAAACGTAATTAAAAGGTTTTGCGTTTTGGGCTGTTGCTGCGTTGAAAATAAACCACAAGCATCCTTCCCAAGCGTTTGGAGTGGAACCAACCCTAGTGAAGGCCTTGTTTTTGAAATTAATTGTAGCCCTGAAATCTTTCACTGGGTTTGCATCGAAATACTTGCTCATGAGGAAGATCGAAGTCGTGCCGACAGCATTTCCACTAGAGTCAACGCCGCTTTGGCCAGTGATTTGCCTTGTGGTGAATGAGACCTTTTCTCCATCAAACTTAGTTAACGCGCCGCTTGAATTGCTATTTCCCCAAACGTCACGCCATTCGTTTTGAGTAAACCCATGAGTGTAAATCTTTGGGTTTGGTGTAGGAGTAGGGGAAGGCTTAGGAGTTGGGCTTGGCGTTGGCGCAGCGGTAGGAATTGGTGAAGGTGAAGCCGTTGGGCATGGACACGTACACTCGTTTGGTTTTGCCGCCATAGCGTAAGCCTGCATTGAGATTAGAAATAGGATTAAGAATTTCATGATTTTTTCTTTCTTTCATTTAGAATGGTTTGGGCTTGTTCTTTGGTTAGAGAAGGAACTGCTGGGCCTGATTCTTTTTCTTTGTCGGAATCGCCTGAAACGTCGTCAAATAGCTTTAAATACCTGCCAAGCATGTCCATGGCTTTAGGCTTATCGAAGAGCTTAATTTTCTTTTTAACGCCGTCCTTGGTGTATTCTGTTGAGATCTCTTGGATCGTTGAAGATTCACGGTCGTCTAATTCATCTGAAGGGATAAAGGTCATTTCCTCTTCAGTCCATTTAGAAACATTTTTTACGTCAGAGAAGGCAAGCTTATGAATTTCATCAACGAGACGTTTCTTTAAAGCCTGCTTGTCAGGGATCAAATTATTTAAAATATTGTCCACCGCGTCTCTAATGTGAGGTTTCTTGAGCATATCAGACCCGTATTTTTCAGGGCAAACAGTCTCGAATTTGGCTTTTTTTGCAGCGTAGGTGGCATTGAGAGACTTGACGTACTCAGTGACAAAAATGGTTTCTTGAGCAGACAAACGTCTATTTTCGGCGTTTTTTTCGTTCATTCCCTGAAGTTTGTTCCGGAGTTTGAATAAGTTTAATCGTTAAACTGTTAAATGTCCTGAACAGTGTTAGTGTGATCAAACGATTTAAAAAAAGCAAGGGGTTTTAATTTATGCCTTGCGTTAAGACCTTCTTTCCTGTATTATGCATAGCATAATGAGTTGAAAGGAAGTTTTATGCGTAGCAATGAGATAATTAAAGAATACTTAACACTGTGCGATGAGCTTAAATTGCTTGAGAAGAGAAAGGCTGAGTACCGAGAGATGTTATTAGGCCTTGGAGAGCACAAAACAGAGCAGTTTGAGGTAAAAATTGTGGAATTTTCGCAAGAGCGGCCTGCAGCTTTGGATATGTTTATTGAAAGGTTTGGACGAAGCAGACTTCGAGGGTTAATCAACAAAATAGATGTTAAACGATTAAACATTAGCGAGGTGCGGTCATGAGAGGGGAATTAAACTTAAAATATTGTGAGATTTGTAACAATGAATTTGATTTAGATTGCATTGATACCGAGGATTTTATCATGGTTCCAAGTGGTGAGTGTTTTTGTATTGAATGTTTTAAAGAGGAAGAAAAATCATGATTTGGATTATTTTAGGAGTGGCATACTTTGCTTTATCTGGTGCGGCGCAAGCTTTTGACGATCATTTTGAGGGAGATCCTAGAGATTGGGACGGTGAGTAGGAAGTTTTTGTGTTGGGGGCAGAAGAAATATCTTTGAAAATTTTCCTTCTGCCCTTAGATTAATTTTTGCGGAACCAATCGCCAACGCACCAGTTTACTCTTTAAGCTTATACAAAGATTTTAGAGAAAAACAAATAAAAAATAGCGTTGGGTTTGATTCTGCAGAAAAGGAAAATAAACCCATGCAATTCGCACCAGTTAGCCTTCATGCTTCAAAAATACTCACCGAAAATAAAGTCCCAGGATCAGTTCACCAAACGTTCACTTATCTGCTTCAATGCCTTCCAGCTATCTTTCCTGCTCAAAAGACTATCGCCAAAAAATTAGGGCTTAGTCTTTGTACAGTGAATAGGGCTATTAGAACATTGGAGAAACTAGGCATGATTAAGAAGTATCGATTCTACAGAAGGTCTAGTGTCTATGAAATTAATTGTGATCTAATTCCTGGCAAAATTGCTTACTCGAATAAACTAAGAACAATGCAACGAATTAAACAGCTTATAAGCCAGAAAATCAGTAGGACATACCAGATTTGTAAAACATTCTTTGACGCGCCTGACTTAGCAAGAAAGTCACAACAGATCCAGAAGTCAAAGACGTATGCATTAAAAACAGAGAAAATTTTTGTTGATAAAAACACTTTAAAACAAAAACCATCTCAAATAATGGAATGTTGGCCTGAAGAAAGTAAGCAAAATTTGAAAAATTTGATGGCTACTATGATTTCAGGGATGGCTATATGAAATGTGTGATTTGCTCAAATGACTGTAAACATAATTTTCCCTCAATTCTCTACTGTTCAGAAGCTTGTCAAAATGAAGCTCACGATCCTGTTAAACAAGGGATAAAGAAAAATAAAGATGGATATTATTATACAAATGCCGACGGTTTAATTCATCGAAAGGTTTGCAAAAATGTCCATGGTTCTTACCCTAAAGAATGGATTGTTCATCACGTTGATGGGAACAAAGAAAACAATAGGGGATCAAATTTAATCGCGCTTCCCTGCGTTTGCCATGACGAGATTCACAAAGTTCAGAAAAATGAAAAAAGAACTTTCACTCGAGAGGAATGCGAAGAGTATAAAAAAGCTTTCCTTAATGAAAACAAAAGAATGGAAGAAGAAATAAATAACTTAGCTATAAAAGCTCAAGAAATTTTTGATGAATTAGAACGAAGAAAAAAGCCTTTTGAGAAGAAAAATTACCGAACCTATGTTAGCGAGAAACCTCCTAGTGGGAAGCCAGGGCTTGACCTACCGGATTTTTAGAAAGGAAAAAAATGAACGAGAGAAAAATAATTCAATTTCAGATAAGCAAAATAACCGAGAATCAAACGCTCTACATCGTGGCTTTGTGTGACGATGGAAGCATGTGGATTAAGCCAGCGGACACCTATTCTGATACTTGGAATCGTTATCCAAATAACATTCCTCAAGATGGACTCAGAGAAATTAGATGAAACTCCCAATAGCGATTCTTCTAGTTCTCGTGGGCTTAATCTTGGGTTTCAAAGGGAAGTACTACTGCATGGCATTTACTTTTAACTGGGAAGGAAACGTGCCCAAGATTCAAGGGAATGTGTCAAAGGGTTGGTCTGCTGCTTGGAAGAACCAAATGGCCAAAGATGAGCTTTATCAGACTATCTCGAAAGATTATGTGAGGAAGAAATGAAACTCAATAATAAAACTGAACCTACAATTAGTTCAATTACTGTTGAAACAAATGGTAATAGAAAAACAATAACCATAACAAATGAATCTTCTACAACCCCATTATGGGTATGCATGCTTCATGGTTGTGATGCTAGAAATTGTATCAATGAACATGGACATACTAAGCTTGAACCTGGAAAAACAATACGATTGAGAGATATATGAAAACTAAATGGAAAGAATTGAAAATAGGTGAACACGTTTATTATTACGGGCCTGGAATGGCAAAATTTCATAATAAATCCAAAGCAGTAGTTTTAAATCCTATTCCAGATAGAAATATGGTTCATATTGGAGTTAATGAAAACTCTCCAAATATTGTGGATAGAGATAATCATTACCATTTAACCGCGCATCGCTGCCAGATTAGAAAAATTAAACCAAAAGAACAGAAGATTAAGATAACAAAAAAACAATTAGCTGACTCTTGGGATGAGTGGGTGCATACTGAGGCGCCTGGTTATTACGATGATTCTAATACCAGTACTGTTTTTGAATGCTTCGCTAATGATTTAGGCTTCAAAAAATGAAAGAATACGAGTTAGTATTTTTCATAGGATTTTTATTTGGAATTTTACTTACTATAATACTATTTACTTCCATTTATTTTTTATTAAAAATCAAGGGATTATCAAAATGAATGACAGACCTCTTCTTGAAAAAGATTACATAAAAATCCCAGCCGAAACAAAGCACCTTGATCTTGAGATTTCCAAACTGATCTCAGAAATAAACGGCAAGCGTGAGTTTTTAAAAGAGACTTTCATCAAAGCGTTCTTTGCTGTAAATATGCCTCTTCCCAAAGAACAGGCTATGGATTGGATTATAAATAAAGTTCAGTTAGTTGAAGAATTCGACAGAAACACCATGCAATATACTTGGAGATTGGAATTAAGAAAATGAAAAAAGATGAACACTTAGTCATAGTTCCGAATGACGATACTTTATTTATTTTGGAATGTAAGATTTGCCATCAAAAATTTACTGCTCAATTTCCAATAAGTTGCGATATGTTTTTAGTTACCTGCAAACAATTTAGAAAAGAACATAAGAATTGTGTGAAAAAATGAAAACTAAATTTCATAAAGTAAGTAAAAAATATTTTAACTTAGTTACAAGTTCTTATACTAATGAAGTTGTAGGAATTTGTGGAACGAATGCTAAAGCTATTACATTCGTTTGGCGTAAAACTACTTGTAAGAAATGTTTGAGATTAAAATGAATATTAAAGAATTCGCTGAAAAAGTAATAGCATTAGAAAATATAATTAAGAACGGTAAAGATGGTTCATTAGAACTGAAACTTGATGCTTTGGATTTCTTAAATAGAAGCGCAAGAGTTTTAGCAAATGCCGTTTTGATTCTTCAAGAGGCTTTGGAAGAATTTAAACTGGGTCACGAACATAAACCAAGAGAACCTCATATAAGAATAATGGGTGATTTTTATGGTTGGTGTGATCATTGCCAGACTAAAGTGAATTGGGGACCTGGTGAGGCTGAGCAAGCTTTGGCTAAGGTTGAGGATTTGTTGAAATGAGTGATGAAAAAGATAAGCTATTTAAAGAATTATTTTTTAAATTAGATACTGCTGTTTGGTGTTGGAATATAAAAAAGCATACAGGAAAAAACACAAGATGCAAAGTAGATTGGAAAAGTGCTTTTGATGAACTATCAGAATCTTATTGGTCTTGGCGAGATAAAGAAGAAAATGAAAAACTTGAAGTAACATTGGATTTAAAATGACCCTAGAACAAAGAATCAAAGAGATTAAAGAGCGGATGGAAAAGACAGGTTCAAGCCATTGGACAAAAGAAGGTAATGCAATTTGGGATAAATCTGGTTGGCATCTCATTGATTGTGTAAACGATGAAGACGCCGAATTCATCGCCCACTCTCGAAGCGATATAGAGTTTCTGGTTAAGGCTTTGGAGAAGCATAATCAAGTTGTTATTGCAGCTAAAGAAATGATGAGAGAAATAAATATTATAAGGTCATCACTTAATCTTTTTCATGCGAAAGAACACGGATCACAACATGATCGATGCTTTGCTTTAGTTGCTGCTTCTGAACTTAATTATTTACATAACCATGTGAATGCCAAAAGTATGACTTTAGCTTTAAAAGAAATAGAGGAGCTGGCGAATGGAAAATAGTCAATACAGAGTCAGACTTGAGAGAAGCATGGGACATTTGAATTCTTATTCAGTTTGGTTAATAAAATATGTTGATAGAAAAACTTTTATTGCTGAAATTAATCAAAATGGACTTGAGTGGAAACCTAGAAATCAAGGTGAGTTTTATCCAAATCCTACAATAACTCTTCCAACAGAAATAATTACTGAAATGGCCAAAGAATTAATCGAGAGTGGATTTTTGCCAGAAAAGCTTTTATCAAACGAACGTGAGCTTAAAGCTATGGAGAAGCATTTGGAAGATCTCAGGAAGATTTCTTTCAATGAGCTTGGAATAACAAAATGACTTACATATTTATTTTCTATTGGTTATTAACTAGCGTCGTTGCATTCATGAAGTTTACAAAAACAAGATCAGATTCTCTATTCTTTGATTTATTTTTCAGCCTAACACTAGGTTGGCTTTTAGTTCCTGCTTTTTTTGTAAACAAGCAAATGGATAAAAAATGAATAAAATAGACAAATTCTACTTAGGCGATGGGTTAGACTTTAGCTTCGATGGCAGAGATCTTGAGCTTTTCTTTGAATTAGACTGCGTTAACAATATCGTTTTAACCGACAGAGTACTACATCATATGCTTGTTATGCTAGCCCAAGCTGGATTTGATTTTTCAAAGTACGTAAACAAAAATAATTCCGAGTGTGAACCTTGCAAATCAAAAGATCTTCTCATCAAAGATATCTGCGAGCAATGGAACGAGGGCTGCGAAGAATTTTGTGATTCGTATGCTCATGCTGATAATTGCAAAGCTATAAATATTGGGAATGCTAAAAAGGCTTTAATGGAAGAGAATAAGAAATTACGCGAAGCTTTGGAAAAGAAAAGTGACTAGAAAAGAATTCCACAGACCTGGCAGTCCCAAGAAATACATCAATTTCAAAGATTACGTTTGGCAAATCTTTCACTCAAACGACCACGAAGCAAAAGAGGATTTAATTAAGCTCTACGGACTTATGGTTATCGACAAAATCCTTGATGAAGAAAAAGAAAAAAGAACCCAGAAATTATAATTGACTTTGATCTTAGTCTTGCTTAGATAAGCCATATCTTGCGAGGAATACATTGAACACACTTGAACTTTAACAAAGCTTACCTCCATCTCGCAAGATAGATGAGCTTTGTGATTAAACCAGTACCGCATCGTTATTCTCCACTCACGAATATCTGTGGTACTGGTTTTAAAAAAGGTTTTTGTGAATAAATTTGAAGTTTTTAAGAGTGCAGATATTTGGTCTAACACCTACGGATTGCCGCTTAACATGCAACACAACAATCCGCATTTGTATCTTGCCTATGCCCTAAAGCTTGCCAATCCAAATGAATCTTATTTTGATTCTACTTTTTCTAAAAATGCTTCTGACTTTTGCTGGGCCTGCTACGACAATGATTTTGGATACTATTGGCGTTGGCCTACAAGATTAGGCGGTGTCATCTCCCATGACGAGTTAATTGGGATTGCGTATTATGCCTACACAGGCCATGCAAGACAGATTGATTTTAAACTTAAATTGACGCATGGGTACTATAACAACGAGATGCCAACTCCTCCTGACGCCCTCTCTTTTTTCAGGTTTAATCTTTACAGATTCCCCTGGGCTGTAGCTTTTATAAAAATGAAGGCCAACGCAAGGGTTAATCTTTTCTATTCGATTTCGTGGTCATTCCATTCGATTTTGACGGCATTTAAAAGTCCTAAAAATGCAGGATCGCATCTTATGCTTTGGCTTATGTCTGACACAATGAGCAATAATGATGGGTTATGTGACGTTGCAGTATGGATTTCTGGGTTGATTAAGAAGATTTCAAGGCGGGATTATTCGTTGGAAAACCTTTTTAAGATTTATTTCCCAGATTTCCCTCAGTACGCCGCTCTTTCAAAGGAGTACGAAAATGGAAGAACAGCTAACTCTTGATTTCGAAAAAGGGAAACAATTAGATTTTTGGCTTGAAGGGGAAAAATGAAAATTAAATGCTTCTTTGGATATCACAAATGGATTGTCGAACCAAACCCTGAGTATGAACCTAAAAAAGATTGGTTTCTAAGATGGAATAACTCAAAGCGATTTAGATGCTTGAAATGCAATAAAACAAAACCCCTAATTACGATCACACACTCATGAGAACATGCCCAAAATGCAATGAAACAAAAGATTTAAGCCTGTTTAACAAATCAAAGTCTAAAGCTTCTGGAGTTGATACCTATTGCAAAGAATGCACAAAACTTCTTAGAAGAAAAAATCTTCTAAGTAAAAAAGCAAAAGTAAAATTAAATGAACATGAGGTCACTAAATACAAAAGAATGTGTGATCTTTTTTGCCGTAGAAAAGGCTTTCCAGAACGAGGATCTGAACTCTTTGATTTGGTCATTGAGAAAGTGCTGTTAGGGAAAGAGGTCTTGATTGATATCACTTACATTGAGCTTTTGAGGAAAAAATTTGGTAGATCAGAAAGCGGTCAGAAGGGACCAAGATATGAATTAGAAAACCCAGTTACCTTTGACAAACTTCATGATTTTAAATCAGTGAAGTATGAAAGAAAACTTGCTGATGTCATTAAAGAATTGAGAATAAAACATTCTCAAGCTTTAGGCGAACGAAGGCTTCTAGCCTTTCTCTTGAACACTTTTTTTGACATGCAAACTACAGAGATTGCAACTCTTTATGGATGTACTGATGGGTTTATTTCTCAGATGATTACATACGTAAAAGAATATATTAAAGAAAACGATGAGGACTACAAAAATGACTAAAAAGAAAACTAAAAAATCAAAAGAAAAAATCACTTCTTCTTCAAAAAAAGGAGCAACTGAATTTGCAGTAATTATACTTGATGCCTTTAAGAAAAAATACAAAACAAAAAATATGACCGAAGAGCAAATTGCCAAAGCTACATGTGACGCTCTTGCTGGAGCAGAGATGTTCTCAAAATGCATTAGTGAAAGTTTGGTTGAAACTTTTGGAGGATCTTTCAGTGACTAAAGATGAGATCTATCGAGAGATTAGGGATGGTAGACGTTGGAGATGGGCTAATCTTCAAAAGAACCAAGACATCTGGAGAAATTATGAAGACTTACAGACAACTAGGGCTACTGCATTTTATGAAGAGGAAGTTGAATTAGAACCAATCCCAGAAAGAACCTTCACCATTTCTCAGATTAAAAAATCCTGGGATATGGCTGTTCCTCTAGGGCAAAATTTCCCAATTACTTGGTCAAATTTCAAAGGATATTTGTGTCGATGAAAGACTTCAAATCTAAAAAAGAATCGCATATGCACAATGCAGGAAAAATAGTGGATTACGATATTTTTGTCAGAGGATTTTTTCTTACTCCTTCTGAAACAATAAGACTTGCAAAGTGGATGCTAAAAGCTGCAAATTATATAAATCAAATGAAAAAGGAGAATACCATGGCTAAGAAAAAAGCTGCTAAATCAAAAAAGAAAACTAAGAAGTAAGTTCCGAGGTGGTATTTGGGATGTTGTCTTTATGGCGACTAATCCAAACGAAGGAATGGACATTGAGCTAATTCGCCACCGTCCGAGGAAGGGGATAGGTATTGAGTAAAACTCGGGTAAATAAGTAGGTCTGCAACCGACCTCGCCTATCCTTTAACAATCACCGCATCAAGGTGAAGGGCAGTGAATGAACGCGTATAGAGCAACATCTGTAGTTGGGCCTCACTGCCCATTAATTAGGGGGAAAAATGGAAACAACACAAAACACAGAAACTAATTTTAGAAACGAATGGACTGATAAAGCTTACAAAGTTTTTGCTGGACGTCCTGTTACAGATGATCAAATCACAACTATTGAAACTATCAAAACTCAAGCTGCAATGCTTTGGGACACTCTTGATAAAATTACTTCTGAAAATGCTGATGCCGGAAGACTTGTTTCTCTTGCTAAGACTGAGCTTGAGAAAAGCGTTATGTGGGCTACAAAAGCTATTTCTAGACAGTAAATTTTTTAGCCATTTGGAGGGGGGATTCGAGGAATGCTTGGACTTGATCAGCCAAGTAAGCTGGGTGCAACTCCCAGGCCTCCCACCAAATTTCACATATGGAAGAAAAATACAAAATATTAGAAGCCAAAATCCTTTTCCCAATCAGAAGACAATACCATGTCACCGTTTGGTGGTCTGATGGATCAATGTCAGAATCTTTTGAACCTGCTAACGACATTCTTATTTTAAATGATTCTTATTTATAATTACTTAACAATTCCTGACTACCTTACATCAATTATCTTCAGTAAAATTTAATCTAATAATATTCATTCAAAATGAGGTGCATCAATGATTAAAGAGAAGAGTGTTTCTGTTACCTACAAATGTGACTTTTGCGCAATTGAGATCACAACGGATGGAGCAAACCCTTTTAAAAAATTGGAAGTGACTGTTCCTCCTACTCTTTCAAATCCAACAGGAAAGCATTCTTTTGATATCAGCGATGACTGTTTAACTTCAACAAACCTTGCTCCTCTTATGGCTTTAGTTGACCCGTAAAAAATTAGTTTACATTTTAATATTTCAATTCTATTGATCAAGAAGTGGAAGCTGTAAGAAAAAACATACCCTAGAATTAGAATTTTCGTTCGGTCTTACGGCTTCCACCTAAAACCAAACGGAACGTGAGGAAGATGGCCTTTGAAGCTGTCTTCCTCGCTACATCAAAATGATCAATATCTTATCTGAAGATTTTAAGAACCACTGGAATGAGACCCTGTCTAATGAGGCTTATCATGCTGACAAAACAGCTGTCTCAAGCTCAGGACTAAAGCATTTAATCAAATCTCCAAAGCATTTTAAAAAGCTCTACTTAGAGACTGAATCAAGTCCTGATACTACAGCAATGCGCTTTGGAAGAATCGTGCACCTAGCACTTCTTGAACCAAACAAATTTAAAGATAAAGTAAAATGTGTCCCTGACTTTGGCGACCTAAGGCTTGTAGTAAATCGCGAGAAAAAAAAAGAATGGCTAGCAGGACTTCCTGAAGGCGTTGAATTCGTTTCTACAAAAGAATATGATGCCCTCCTGCAAGTTATCGATTCAGTCATAGAAAATAAATCTGCCTCAAGCCTAATCAAAGGTGGCGTTTTCGAATGCTCAGGCTTCTTTCGTGATCCTGAGACTGGAATTTCCTGCAAAATCAGACCTGATATCATGAGGCTTGATTTGGCTGTTTTGCCTGACGTTAAAACCTCCTCTTTTCCTGACAAAGAGACTTTCTCGAGAGAGATTTGGAAGTATCGTTATGATGTCCAAATGGCATTTTATATGCTTGGCATCGAATGCATCACTGGCAAGCGCCCTGAGATTGCTTGCTTCATCGTGGTTGAAAAAGAACCACCGTTTGAGATTCAAGTATTTGAATGCGATGTAGGAATGATAAATCGCGGAGATACTGCTGTTCGAATACTTTTAAATAGGCTACATGAATGCGTTAAGAATAATCATTTTCCTGGCAGACAAGGCGATTCCGGACCACAGATTATTTCTCTGCCAAATTACACAGATTCAATCGAATATCCTTAGGAGGAAGCATGGAACAGACGTTTGAAGATTACAAAGAAATTGCAATTGAAGATGCAAAACAAGCAGGAGAAGAAGTGGTTTTAGATCTTCCTAAAAAGATTGAACCCGTTTCTCAACCCCCATCTAAGATCGAAAAACCTGCTCCTATAATTGCGCAAGAAAATGGAATGCTCATGGGTGGTTCTCTTGAGCAACAATACAGACTGGCAAAATATTATCATCAATCTAATTTGATGCCTAAAAGCTTAAATTCTCCTGAAAAAATCCTGGTAGCACTTCAAATTTGTTATGAGCTTGGCCTTAAACCGATGGCATCCATTGGGAAAATAGCAGTTATAAATGGAACCCCCTATCTTTGGGGAGAATTGCCATATGCGATTGTTTTAAAATCTGGATTACTTGAAGAGTTCAAAGAAGATTGGGCTTATGATTTAACTGGAATTCTCGTTGAAGCAAGATGTGAAATAAAAAGAAAAGGTTTTTCTCCTATTGTTAGAAAATTCACAGTTGAAGATGCTAAAAAAGCAAATCTTTATAAAAACGATACCTGGCATAAATATGAACGTCGAATGCTTCAAATGCGCGCTAGATCTTGGGCTATTAAAGACGCTTTTCCAGACGTTCTTTTGGGCATGAATTTAATGGAATGGGACCTACAAGAGATTGTTGATGAAAAAGGCGCGATTATTGGAGAGGCGCCTCAAAGCAGACTTGCTGAAAAATTATCTGAATAAGTCTTGACCGTAGTCACAGTTCTTTTAAACTTAGTGAGATGAGTAAAAACATGCGACAAATCGAATTTGAGATGCCTCTACCAGACGGTTCCGTGATTGCAGGGCTTGCTTCAGGAGAACTTCTTCCAGCGCAGCCTTTAGAAGGAATTCTAACTGAGGATATTAAGAATCTTAAAATTTACGCAAAATATTACCACCACACTGACAGAGATATTCCACTCGAAGTGCCAAAGCATTTAGAGAGAAAATTGGAAGACTATGTATTGGACGAGCTATGTGGCGTGATTAATTAATCAGATTTGCACATGCTTTTTCCCCACTTCAAAATGTTTGATCTATGGTTTGCGCTGTAAGCGTAATAACCGTCAAGCTTTGAAGCAGAGAGTGTGTAGAAGGTTTCATCTGGTTTCATGCAATCAGCAACAAGATAAAAGTCTAAATAGAATTTAACGCATTTCTTATCGCCAGTGTTGCATGATGCAACGTCTTCCAAGAATTTGTCTTCATCGAAAGTAATGATGCATTCATCGTAAACAGGAGTAGTTTTACATCCACTAGTTATCAATGCGCCCAAAAGCACCAGACCCAAGACGTAATGCTTCCCTACGTAATTTCCTGCGTTCTTCAATAGTCGTTGCATTTTTTGCCTCAGTTAATTTGTCGACCGAGAGATCGATATCAGTGAAAAAATCGCTTAATTCTTTTTGGTCTAAAGCCTTGCCTATTTTCGAGAATATCCCAAAAATCTGCGGCAAAACTGACAAAAAGCCTCCTAAAGCTGTTAGAAATTCAATCATAAGAAAATGTTACCTTACTTTTTTAAAAAAACATATTAGGATAAAGGCATGAATCACCAAAAAACTATTGATGGAATAAAGCAATTTATCGAACAAAACGACCTAAGAGGCGGTGTTTTTTTAATTATAGATAAGACAGGTTCTTATCAACACCTCACGATTAACCTCTCAGCTTTTGAAACCATTGGTTGTCTAGCTTATCTTGCTGATCAAAAAGATCATTTTATTAAAAAGCACAGAGAGAAAGAAGTGCAACTTGATACCACTTCTAAACCTCATTTAACCCCTGTAAATTGAGCTGGAAACCCTTACTCAAGAAGTATGGATTCAAAGGCGAAGCGCGTCAAACTGCTCATGAAAAGCATGAGCTTGATGGATACTCCTTTGCCAGTGGGCTTGAGCGGGATGTTTATCTGCATTTAAAAATGCTTATGCGAGCAGGGGAAATTTCTGAAATAAAATGTCAGGTCACAATTAATATTACGAAATACATTCGGTGGCGTCCTGATTTTGAGTGCAAAGACATTGAAGGAAATGTGTTTTACGTTGAGGCTAAAGGCTACCCTACTGAAGTTTGGGATTTAAAGAAAAAAGCTTATAAAGAATTTGGAAAACATATTTTATATGTTTTTATAAGGTATGGAAAAGACCAAGTCACAATCAAAGAAACTATTTTCCCTGAAAATGCCTACGAAACTCTCAAGGGACCAACATAGTACAAAGCTTATGGAATCAATTTCAAAAGTTTATGGCAGTCATTTTAAGGGATTTTTACCTGAAAAACTAACCTTCGATAAAGAAGGAAGAATCGTTTGGGAAAGACTGGAACATCAAGATGAATAAGGCTTATATCCCACCACCAGGGTATGTCTGGAATCCTCTTCAAAAATATCCAAGAAATCTTTTTTGTCCTTGCACAAGTGGTAAGAAATTTAAGAAATGTTGCTTATCTAAAATGCCACTTACAGTGAAAGCTGAAGATGAAGAAACGCTTAAAAAAGCTGTAGAAAAAGCAATTAAGATTCACGCTAAGAACTAGATACCTTTGTTTTGCCTTTTAGGTTTTTTGGCAATCGCATATGCTATCGCAACAGCCTGTTTTTGTGGTTTTCCACTTTTAATTTCAGTTTTGATATTTTCTTGAATTAGTTCTTTTGAAGAACCTTTTTTTAAAGGCATATTATTTACTAAGCAATTTCTCAAGATTCCCACCAGGGACATCTTGTTTTAAAAGTTGAAGACCTTGGTCTTGGCTAACTTGCCTTGGTTTTACCATTCCGTCTGGAGCAGGTACCCCTTGGGCAAATTGCATTTTTCGCTGCTTATGTTCATCAGCATGCGCAATACAAGCATCTCTAACCGCGCGAGGCGCTGATTTAAAATCAAAAGAAGCCATATATTCAGAAAGAATTTTAAGATGGATATCATCGTCATCTTCAGGGCCAATTTCGACAAGTTTCCCTTCTTTAAGAAGCTCAAGCTCACGCTCTTGAGTTTGTTTGTTGATGTTAACCCATCTGTAAGCAGGATCAGGAGATTTGATTTGAAGCATTTCAAGGATTTGGTTTCTGTCTTGTAAAATGCCAAGCTCAACTAAGTGACCGACTTCATCAGCCATACCCATCTTAGTCCAACCCATTGGGTTTAGATCTTCTAAATAGATGTCAGCAGGGCTTGGAACAAGTCCACCATGGAATATTTTTGAGGAGTAATTTGATCCTTCAATTTTAACTTTTCTAGCATCGTCTTCATCGATGAATTCTGCGCAATTTGCAAATATTCCATAAAATAAGTCGATAATATTTTGGTTTAACATTTTAATAAATGGAGCATATTGCGAACGGTCTTGTTCTAAAACCAATTGAAGAGCAAGAGCTGTTCTTGTTGCTTGAGGAAGGTCCCCTCGAGCAGCAGGACTTGAACCTAGAATTCCTTGAAGAGAGTTTCTTAAATCAAGCTTATGAGCATTCATCTCAGCAAAACCAAATGGAGGAGCAACAATTTGAGGTGGACCACCTTCTTTTTTAAACTTCATAATCCCACCAGGTCTATCGGTGAATTGTTGATCAGGAACTTTTGCTTCATCAGTCACCCACCAACGAGGCCTTGCAATTAAATTTCTTGCTTCAACAGTCATCGAAGATGCTCGGTTAAGCTGCTCTTGCAAATCCATTACAGATTCAATGCCGCTCATGCCGTAGAAACCAGTCATATTTTGATCAAAAGGAAGGTGAAGTACAGGCAATTTTTCTTCTGATTCAATTGATTCACGGACCTTTAAAATAGTACTCCCAACCCAAGAAACATATAAGCCTTCTTCAAACCAAGGAGAAGGTTTATGCCAGTAGTGGTTTTGCAAAACAAGATCAGCATCATACCTGACATTTTGAGTGGTTGGATTGTAGCATTTAACTGGTTCACTCTCGATTTGCTTTCCATGTATTTTTTCAAGCTCTTGCTTATTTGCAGTATCAACACGGATAGCGTCATACATATCGTCTAGCTCTTCAAAACCAGGACGGAAAAGCCATTTAAAAGGAGAATCAATTTTAACCTTAACATCCCCACGATAGCTTACTGTTGTTTCATCTTTTTCTTCAGGGATATTTTCATTATAAGAATCAGTTTCAAAAGTTTTCTTTTCTTGAGAATTTAAATTTACTTTACCTCCAACACTTGGATCCCAATAAGTATGAATGAAGCTTGAACCCCAAATAAGAGAGGCTTTCACGTGCTTTAAAAGCTTCTGTTCTAACTTCTGAGTTCTATAATAATACTTTCCGTATTGTTCGGTAATTTCAGCGTCTTTGATATCTTGTTCATCAGCAGAGTTTGCAAAAACCCTAGCAACAGGAAGGTTTGCAGTGATGATTGATAAGATTCTTTGAATAGTTTGATTTGTGTAGTTTTCACGAACGGAAACCCTGTAAGCATTGCTAGTTCGATTAAGCCTAGTGTAGTGATTTCCAGTGTAAAAAGCATGGTTTGTTCGCCATGTTTTATCGTAATTTACTTTTCTTTCAGAAAGCCATGCATCTTTGTAATCGTTTAGAACTTTGCAAAGATTCTCTCTTTGATTATCCGGATCTTTTTTAAATTTGATGTAGGCGTCTCTGATACTGTCTTTTCTTTCGTCGCTCATATTCCAGATCCTTCCATGACGTCAAAATCTTCGTTGTCTAAATTACGCATTTTAAGCTCGTAATTCCTGGTCATTTCTTCAATTTTTGTTTTTGTATCATTTATAAATTCATCTGATTTAAGTGTTCTTTCAATCAACTGAGAATTAACTGCTTTCATTTGCAAAATTAGATTTCTCAATTCAGCTTGTTCTTTAATTTGACGTCCTAAAATTCTTTGCCATTCTTTTTGCTTTTCTTGAATTATTTTAAATTTCTCATTGAACCTATGTTCACGAAGTTCTAGAAGGCCAAGAACGATTGCTGTTAAAAGTATAAATTCAATTACCATTTTCATTTTTCCAATGCTTTTTTTCTAAGGTTAAGTTTGCTTGTTGCTTCAATTCCAGGAATAACAAAAGTTTGCGCTGTTGGAGCTAAAATTCCAAGCCTATCCATGGCCTCAACAATATTATTTAATTGTTTTGCTTTAATTTGGCTTCCATATTTTCTAAGGAAATTATTTAAAGAAGCTGCTGCAGCGCCTGCTGCTCCTGAAACTGGGCCTCCATGGCCACTTGCTGAAGCTGCAATTGCTGCTGCTCCTCCCGCTCCATAATCAGAAGGAGAAACCATTCTATTGGCAACATCTCCGATTTGTCTATTTTCTAAAATATCTTGCATTGCGCTTAAATTACCATATTGCTGTTTTGTTTTTTTCAAATCTTCAGCAATAGGTAAGCCAAATTTCTTAGCTAAAAAATTAGCTGTATCATCAACAGAAGCATTCAAAGTGCGGTACAAAGTTTTATTGAAAACTTGTGCTTTTTGATCTGTAAAAGGATTTGAATACCAGTTTTTAATATGTTGTTTAAGAGAGGTTTTTAATTGGTCTGCATCTTTAACAGATATATATTTTTCACCTTCAGCAAAATTATCAACAAATTCTTGAAGATCAGCATTGAATTTCTTAGCATCAGGAAGCTTTGGATCTTGTTTTAATTTGGCTAGAATTGAATCTCTTACTTTTTGAACATCAACGCCGTATTCAGTCTTTCCAGCTTTAGGAATTCTCTTTGTATCGATAGGAAGATTATCAACTTCATCAAGAGCCGATCTTGCGAAATCATCAGAGGCTTGTTGAATTTGGTCAATCAAAGCACCTTTTGCTTTTCCAACATCTTGTAGCTTAGATTCAGTACGTTCAAGCAAGGTATCCGAACTTCTAGGAACATTCCCAATAATACCTTCATCAAGAGCTGCTTTTCCTATGGCTTGGATATTCCCGCGTTCCATTGCTCTTTTTACATCTCTTTTGTAAGGTCTAAGCGATTCAAATGCTGCTTGATTTGCAGATTTTTGAATACCTTCTTTTGTTATCCCACTACCCAAATATCCAAGAGCACTTCCAATACCTGCATTTTTTAATCTCTCAATTACAGCGTCATAATCAGAGTTTTGCTCAGGGATTTGTTGAGCTGCTCCTAATGCGCCACCTGCTGCAGTTTGAATAGCTCTTCCAGCAGGTATTACTTTGCCAAGTCCAGTTCCAAGCGCTCCTCCTCCTACCATTTCACCTAAGAAAGCAATTGGAGGGCTTTTAGCTAAAGATTTATTGTATTTTGTTTCTGCTTCAGGACCTAAAACAGCTCCAGCGATCTCAGGAGCATACCCAAGAGTGACACCTTTTCCAGCTCCAGCAAGTCCTGCTTCCAAAGTATCCATAACATTGTAAGCAGGAATTTTTGGCATTGATTCTTCTTCTAATTTGTTAATATCAGAATCACTTAAGCCAACGCCTTTTGAATCTATTTTTTGACTTGCTCTTTCTAATGCATTGATTTCATCGTCACTCAATCCAGGCATAGAATTCCTTTATTGTTGTTGTTTATACCATTTTCCATCTTCATGCTTTTCATAAACAACACCACCGATTGTTTTTGTAGGCATGTCTGGTTTGTAAGATTCAATTGCCGCTTTTCTATTTTTTGTAGCATCAGGATTATTTGGATAAGCTACATTGAATTTTTGAGCGCGGTCATATCTTGTTTTAGCAATCATATCTTTTGTATGGTCAGCCAAAGATCTTAATCTATCAACAAGTCCTTTTGGAACGGCATCTGTTGGATTTCCAGTAATTTCTTGCGCTAAAGATGCAAGTTTTCCTTGAGCAGTTTTATATTCAGTTCTTTCAAGCTTTCCTAAAGCTCCTCCAGATGAGGCTCCTGTTAAAGCTGCTTGAAGCTCTAATTGATAATCATTAAATTCCTGATTTGTAATTAAAGGCTGATCAAGAATCGCTCTTCCTCTTTGAAGTCTGTCTAAATTTTGAGTGTATTGTTGTACAATTTTATCAGTGTGAACTTTATCTCCAGCTTGCACTGTTTGATTGTCTTTTCTTACAGAAGCTAATTGATTTACACCTTTTCCAAAATTATTAGATGCTTTTCCTTCATTTTTTAGATCTTGAAGAGATAATTGTTGTGCTCTAGCTTTTTCAGCTTCTTGAGCTTTAAAATCTTGAGCAGCTTTTAATTTTCTCAAATCAATAATTGGTTTAAGCCTATTTAGTTCTGCCTGAGATTCAAGAGCTTGCTGTCTTATTCTATTTTGATTTAGATCGCTAACAGTTTTAATTCCCTGAGCAGCACTTGCAGGAGCTTGATTATAATTTCTTGCAATCAAAGAACCAAGACCATTTGCAGCTCCAGAAATAAGAGCTCCAACATCTGGGCCTTGATTTCTTTGCGCTCTATTATTTGCAGAAATGAGCATGGCTTGCTTTGTTAACTCATCAAGATCCATGTCTTGGCTATTTCCATAAAGCTCTTCTAAATTATCGTATTCGTCCATTGATTACCTCAAATAATAAGAAGGAACATTGCTATAACTAACTTGCGGTTTGTATAAAGAATCTGAAGAAGGAAGCTGACTATTTTGCTGATAATAGCTAACAGGCTGTTGCCCAGGAACAATTGCTCCAGCTTTTGAACCAACGGCTGCTCCAGCAGGACCACCTACAGCAGCTCCTCCAATTGTTCCAGCCACTCCAACTAATCCACCAATGAGCTGAGCTTGTTGGGCATCAATTTGTTGTTTTAAATTGTATGCATTTTGAAGAGCAGCACTTGCAGCGGTAGCATCTCCAGCTTCAATTGCGATTCTTGCTTGTTCTTTTTGATTTATGAAAGCATTTTGAGCATCTTGCAATTGTTGACGTGCATTTGCTGCAGCCATAGCTCTTTGGTCTCTAGCATTCCTTGCTTGTTGTCCTAGGTTTGCAACAGCAACACCCATTCTATCCATGACATCGTTTGCACTTCCAATATTTGAAAAACCACCAGTGGAAGCACCTGTTGCAGCTTTTCTATTTTCGACATCAGATAAAATTGCACGACCACCTTGAATAAGTTGTGCTCGATCGCCTTGATAATAAGGATCGTCAGTGAGAGGAACTTCTTTTGAACCTTCTTCTAAAGCTTTAAGTCTTGCTTCCATTTGAGGAGTGTAGGAAGGTCCTTGTAAATTATTTAAAGAGGCAAGTTGGTTTCTTTTAGATTCAGATCTAATTGCATTTTGTTGATCAATTAAACTTTGAGCATCAGCTCTTTGCTGATTTGGTTTATCGTAAAGTTGATCTCCTGCGATTAAGCCTACAGGACCTCCAACAACGCCACCGACAATTTTACCTACACTTGAACCCATAGTTCACCTCAAGTCCTTTTTCATGAAAATCAATCCTTGATCAATTAAATTATACCCTAACTTTTCAAAATTTTTAGCCAATTTTTCGCGCTTCGTGACACAGACTAAAGCCAAACATCCTAATTTCTTTGCTTCATTTTCAAGAAAGCTTTGAAAAACCATGATCATTTCTTTCTGATGAGGAACTTTTTTAAATTCAGGATCAGAAATAAAATTTTCAACAAAACATGCCTTTAATTCTTTTACGTGAAACAGATTAAGTGCCATTACTGGCTTGTCATCAATATGAAAAACCCACGCTGTATTTAGCGTGATTGAAAAATCTGGCACTTCTTCTTTCCAAGCATGCCACCAGGATTTTAACAAATCTAATTGCTGCTCTGCAGCCTTTTGTATCGTAATCATCTTTTCCTAAAAAATAAGCAGGTAAACTTCTCCTGCTGTTGCCCTTTTTAAAAAAACATTCTTATCGTCTGAATCTTTGGTCATTTGAATGCCAGCAGTCCCATTTAATTCTCCAGCTACAGCTGAAGGAGAAGGGTAAGCGCATACTTCAATGCATCCTTGAGGCCTACGTCCTAGGTTATGCCCAATCTGTGTCTCTACGGTGCCAATGCGTGCGTATTTTAATTGGCAATCAATGTTGTCAGAGAATGTGATCTTCTTTCGAGACCATTCAAGAATTTGTCTAAACCAGGATCTATTTGCATCGTCACCATAATCAAATAGCTTCATGCAGCAAAGTTCCCTCTATTTCTGATAATTGAGAATGCTTGTTCAAAGCCTTGAAGATTTAGATCTTGCTCAAGATTCGCATTTCTAAATTTATAACGGATTGATCTTATTTTCCTTCGAGGAATAGCCAAATTCTTTGGAACAGCAATAGCGCCAGCGCCCCACTCAAAATCACCCCAAGGAGATTCACCCCAGGAGTTAGTTGAATTGATTGAAACGTTAATAGGAGCGGAAAAAGAATCAAACCAATCATAAGCAAATGAAACGTCAATATTGATTGTAGAAACCTTAGCGTTAAAAATAAGAGAGGCTTTAGCCAATTTTTTGACATACGAAGTTGTTCCAAAATTAAACCAATTGGTTGTGTAGTATCCATCAATTGCTACCTTTGAAATCAGACTATGTACACCAGTTCCTTGAGTTGTAAGATTTATTGCAGTTCCTGCTGTTGCATTTGCAGCACTCGTTGCTACCTTAATTACGGTAGCCGATACCCTAATTGCGAAATAAATTGTGTTTGCAGTTAAGCCTGTAGGAACACCACCAGTGCTTCTAAAGACAATTTCATCTCCAGTCTGATAAGACTTGGTCACTGTAATTTCTTCAGTTCCAGTGTTAACCGAAGTTGGATCTACTCTCTCTAAAAAAACGTCAGATAAATCTGATCTTGTCTCAGTCACTCGCTGAGCAACAGAATATCCTGAATAGGTTCCTGCTAAATATTTATTATTTGAATCATCATAGGAAATACATTTATATTGAAGTGCGTTATAAACAAACCACCCAACCATGATGTCTTTATCTTTATGAACGCTTAAGGCATATCCAATTCTTTGGGTTGAGGCTCCTATAAAGCAAACATAGTGACCATATCTTTTGTCATGGAAAGCCACAGCTAAGCGTTTTAGGCCTTCAGAATAATTTTTAAGGTCAGGTTCGACATTTTCTCCAACTCGGACTGGTTCATTTCCGTTTGTGGCATAGAAACCATTGTTGGATAAGAAAATGAGGTAGGTGTTTCCTTCTTGACCAACTGTGACAACAGATTTTGGAGCAACGCATCCATTGCCGTTTACTTCAAGCCTTCTAAAGGCAAAAGCATTGCCACCTGAATCATCAGGACCAAAACCGACAAAAATTGCGACGTTAGTTTTCTTAAAAACAAAGAGCGATTCCCTATAGCTTTGACATCTTGCAATATCTTCTCCATCTCCTTCAGAAAATCCATAAACAAAGGCTTCTTTAACTGCTTGCTCATCTGGAAATGAATGTGGATTTGAAACTTTAGAGCAATAGACCTTTGAATCTTTCCAACCAACAAGTCTGCCATAATGATTTGTGATTCCAACTAGAGCAGTAGGAGCTGTTTTATTTAGAGCTAAGCCTAGTTCGGAATAAAGTTGGAGTGAATCAGCGGTCGGAGCTGTTGTTGTGATTGTAATGCTATTTCCAGTTTGATCGGCTGCACTTGCTGTCTTTTCTCCAACAAGAATACTTGCTGCTGCAATCCCTGTAGCTCTACGATAAACACGGAAAACATCCCCTTCAAGGATATTTCTAGACCCATAGATTGGGCCTGCAACAGTGGCATTAATTGTGGCACCTTTATTTGAAATCATGGTTGTGGAAAGAGGAGATTCACCTAAATTATAGGTCCCACCTACTATTTCATTGACCGTGTAGTAGTAGTCATACCCAGTCCCACCATCAACAGTAGAGAAATTTCCAGTTGGTCTTAATGCAATTGTTGAATCAAAAATATTTGTTCCATCAAAGAATCTAAGGTTATTTTCTCCATCAACAAAAAATAGTTTGTCATCTAAAACTGCACACCAAATTTGATTAGTTACCGAGATTGCAGGAGTTGGCGAGAGATTAGTTTTTACTCCTGATTCTGTTGTTGCAAACTGGAAATCACCACCAGAAAACTGGTAGTAATATCTTACGCCAGCTAAAACACATGTCCCTACTTCATCGATTTCAACAGCTGTAGCTTCATCAGCAGAAAATAGAACATGATTTCCATTTCGCTTCCTGATTACACCAGGTTCGTCTTGGAAAGTGTTTATTTGATCTAAAGACAGTCCGTCTTTTACATCTACTGGATTTGTCTTTTTATCAACGCCGTAAAAACGTCTTATTGCAAAGTTTTTCCATTTATATGCCATATCTATTGTAGTCGTTATCCCAATCTTCCGTGATTACCATTGTGGCAGCTTGCTGATCTTTATGTTTAGCCGAATCAAGCATGTTTTGAAGCTCATCTTGCCATATTTTATAAGCTTCCTGGAAAATCCCTTCTCCAGACTTTCTTAAACACTGAATGGATGCGTACTCTGCTAAAATCTCGTGATACTCAGAAGGAATTCCTGGGATATCAGAGGCAATACTCATATCAATTACTTTTGGAACAAACCAAAGTCTCACTTGGTCATTTGTTGTTGGAACAGGTCTAATATAAATCTTACTTCCAACAATAAAATAACCAGATTTCTGAAGATAATTATTTCTGACAGGATAAAAAGGATCAATGCCACCGTTTGCGATATTAAGCCTATCTAAAGGATAATAATCGTTTGCAGAAACAGATCCGTTTGAGCGCATTTGAACAGTGACCACTTTTAAAAGCGTTGCAGGCAAGTCGTATCCTTCTTGCCCATCAACTAAAGAGAAAAGACCACTGTTTGCAAGAGTTCCTTCAACCGTGAACAGCTCTTCGTAGGTGGTTACAAGTTTTGCGTAGATGTATTTCAAGCCTTGATTGATGTAGGATTGTAATTCATTTACACCAATGAATGTGCTTGCTTCTTCATCTGCTTTTTCTCTGCTTAGGTCAATTATCTGTTGGAGATTCACGCCATCATTTCCTCATCAGAAACTTCTTCAGACATTGGTTTTTTTCTTTTTCTCATTTGCTCTAAAACCATTTTCTCTTTAGGAGAAACCATCATAGAAATCATTTCGTTTTCACCAGACTCTTGTTCATCATCTTCACCCATCATTTCAAGTGGATCACGATTCATGTCCATTGGTTTACGTTCAAGTTTATCTCGGCTTAGCATCAATGCTTTTTTTCTTAATTCCATTTTATCCATGTTTTTCCCCTTTATAGTTCGTAAGCAAAAAGTCTAACTGCCCAACATTGTAGAATAGCATTTGCGTTTCCTGCAGGATCAAGTGCCCATCTAGCTTTGTATGTGTGATTTCCTGCTGCTGCAGAAGTATCTACGTAAGAAAAAGAAGAAGAAGGCCAGCCTCTTTCTTGCCCAGCATTTGTCGATGTCGCTGTTTGAGAGAGCATATATTTTGCGATGTTTGATCCATCTAAATCAAAATAGATTACACCGTAAAAAGGGCTTTCAGCAAATGGTTGTCCGAATGAAGAACCACCGTATTGCATTGCTATGTAAGAAGCTGCTGCTCCATCTCTTGCCATCATTCCAACAACGACAGGACGTCCAGTGGTAGTGATGTTTACTGAAAGATTTGGGATGTCAGCTTCAGTTGTGCTTGAATAATTTGAAGAGCCACAGTTTCCACTGATTTGAACTGTCTTTGCAGCAAGCTTTGCTTGAGTAATTGATCCGTTTGAAATCTTTGCAGTTCCAATTGCATTATCAGCAATACCACCTGCAGGAATTTGAACCCCTTTTCCTGAAGTGTGGTCATGTTGATCGATACTTGTAAAAGAATCTGAGATTGAAGTTGGGTAGTCTGTATCACCAGGGCTTGGAATTTTTAAACCCATATTTGAAGTAGTGGTGAAACCAACCAAAAGTAATAAAATTAACAGAAAAAACGATATATTTCTCATCTTATCCCTCTAATAAATGCTCTTTTATTAAGCTTCGGTCTTTTTCTTTTAACCAAGAAGCTAGAACTTCTTTTTTAAAGCCTGGGCAAGTTTTTCCCTGTTTAATTGCTGAATCAAATTCATTATGACAGAAGATTGCTGATTCTGGAATATTCCATTTTATTTGACACGCCTTGATAAGTGAGTAAAGCGAGTTCCAAACCACAGAAGAGAATTGATCAGTTCCAGGGATGCAAATGCCAAGATTGTTTTCATTGTGTCCCTCTACATGGGCACCTTGTTTTGCAATAGAACGCCCAGTATGCACGTTTCCATAAGCATCTATTACATAGTGGTAGCCTATGTCTAAAAAACCACGGACATCTACATGGTATTTTCTGATTGCTTCTACTGAAATGTTAAGACCATTTTTCGTTGCCGAGCAATGGATAGTCATTTTGTCGAATTTTATCATAAGCAGTTTTTTTGATATTTCTTTATGAGTTCAATGATCTCTTCTTTTGGAGGACAGGAGAAATCTTTCTCATAATTGATTTCACCCCAAGAGCTTTTCCCGAAATTGCTCTGCTTGTGAGCACATGAGGTGAGCATGAATAAAGGGAGGATTAAAAGAATTTTCACGATTTATCCTTTTCGTTCTTATCCCGCTCCTTTGCGTCGTCTTTGAGCTTTTTTACGGCATCTCGGACTGACAAAAGAAGCGAGATAAGATCCGGTAATGATTTTACGAAAAGTAGAATTCCACTTAGTATTTTAAGCATCCTTGCTTTCTTCCTGAGTTAACTGTTTTAGTTTAAGCTTTTTTGAAGGATTTAGCAAAACCAACAATTTCCTCAACTAATGACTCTGTTTTAACAGCTAGGCCTAAAGCACCTTCAACTTTTGCTTCAACTTCATCATTAGAAAGATCAAATTTTGCTTTAAAACTTGCTAAAAGCTGCGCTTTTTCTGCATCGTCAATGTTTTTGAATTCAGCAGCAAGCTTTGATGGTTCAAGAGAGGTCAAAGCGATAGCTTCCCCACCTAAAGAAACCAAATGAGAAAGTCTTTTTACAATCCCACCTTGCTCAGCAATGAATTTTTCAAGAACGTTGCCTACAGCAGCTACAGCAACAACGATTTTTTCGATATTTTCTACTGATACTTTCTCTTCCATTTTATCTTCTCCTTATTGATTCGACCGATCTTAATCGTACTTCATGGTCCTCTAGAGCTTTATTGTGGCGACCGACATTGTCAATTACAATTGCCATCCTTGTATTTAAACTTTGCATTGATTTTACGCCTGTTGACAAAATAGCTATTGCCGCTCCTTGAAATATTGCGGAAATTATTTTTCCGAAATCTATTTCATATTTCATA
>ERZ869921.215-NODE-215-length-38339-cov-4.912104_pt1 | contig 38339 bp, 43 predicted proteins | sample MGYA00579310_ERZ869921 | MGnify/ENA primary metagenome ERZ869921 (study PRJEB32216, sample SAMN09231816) | wastewater metagenome | place: USA: Maryland | collected 2016-06-21 | study: EMG produced TPA metagenomics assembly of the PRJNA472060 data set (Reclaimed... | reverse complement strand
TGATGATTCAGAATAGTTTTGTTTTTTTTTTTTTTTTTAAAATGAGAACACAAGAACAACAATCCATGTTGGATGCAATGTCAAAAAAGGAAAAATTTGAACGCACAACAAGAACAGCATTTGCTGAACGCTGAACGTTACGTCAGGTATTTGATCAACGGCATATAACAGAAAATGAATTCCCACACCACGACAGGTGATTTGAACAGTTGGTTCTTTGGAAAAAGAATACTGTTTGGAATGAAATCAACCACATGCAATCACATTCAGAACTAGAATCAATATTGCGTGAATATTGGCTTCAATGATACACAATCATCATGCACAGCATAAAAGATCAATCAATACCATTCAGAACACACTTTCATCTTTACAGGTAAAATCCACAAAATATGAATGTCAATCTTTATAATTTGCAACCAAAACAGCAAGAATTTGCCAATATGTTTTGCAAGTTCCGTCTTTTTGGTGGGGCAAAAGGTTGATGAAAATCCTATACAATGAGAGCTGAAGCAGTCAGACAATGTCTTTCAGCACCAATGGTTAGGGGGCTTGTTTTGCGTAGGACCTCTCCTGAAATACGTGAAAATATGGTTGTTCCAATGATGCGTGAGCTGCCAAATGAAAACACTGGATTCTATAAAATGAATTGATCTGATTGAATCATGACATTTTTCAACAAATCAACAATCCGTTTTTCGTATTGTAGGAATATGAAGGATGTTTTGAACTACCAGGGTCTTGAATATGATTTCATCTGTATTGAAGAATTGACACACTGGAATGAAGATGAATGGAAAATCCTGATGTGATGTTTGAGAACATCAAGAAAGGGAATTATTCCGAACTTCTTTGGTTCAACAAATCCATGATGAATTGGTCATCATTGGGTGAAGCGTGTATTTGTAGACAGAAACTTCACTGATGATGAAGATCCATCACAATTCTGATTTGTTCCAGCGTTCGTGCGGGATAACAAAGTCCTTCTTGAAACACAGCCTGACTACGTCAAAGGATTACAATCACTTCCTGAAAAGATCAAGAAAGCATATTTGGAAGGTGATTGGAATGTATTCGACGGTCAATATTTCCCTGAATTCAGGACTGCACTGCATGTGATCAGTCCAATACTCCCTGAAGGGAATGTTAGGAAAAGAATCATCTGTCTTGATTACTGATATTCTGCACCATCAGCTGTGTATTGGTTGGCGTTAATGACCGACTGAAGGATTTTTTGTTATCGTGAATTATACATCACACAGAAAACATATTTCCAGTTGGCGCTTCAGATTAAAGCAATGACAAAAGCTTCTGAAAAGATTGATGCAATGGTTGTTGATCCAGCGATTGTGAACAAACCATCAGAAACAACGTGAACAAGTGGCGCTGATGAATTCAAGCGTGCTTGATTCAAAATCATTCCAGCTGATAATGCAAGAATCAGTGGTTGGCAAGTGATGCGTTCATGTTTGCAACCATTTGAAGATGCAAACACAGGTGAAGTTGACTGTCGTTTGAAGATCACATCCAACTGTTCAAACCTGATCAGAACACTTCCAATGCTAATCCATGACAAGACTGATGTTGAAGACATTGATACAACACAGGAAGACCATGCAGCTGATGGGTTGAGGTATTGACTGAAGTTCTTACTATGAAATCCGTGATCACTGGCTGATTTGCAACAAATCAACACTTTGATGAATAAAAGGGTTGAAAATCAAGTACAAAAAAGCAAAAGTATGATATTGAAAAAGACCACAACAACACTTGTAAAAAAGCGTTGATTGCTATGAATGCAATTTTAGTTCTTACATTCACCAAATGACAAAACAACAAAGCAATTCATCACAAATGACTGCAACCAAAAAAATGACAAAGAAAACTTCAAAGGATGATCTTTTAAATCCGATTTGATCACCAGGAACAAGAATCACAAATTGATTCATTGATGAAGAATACAATGAGAAGCTTGCTGGAGAACGTTGAATAAAAGTGTTTGATGAAATGCGCAGGACTGATTGACAAGTCAATGCTGTTCTTCTTGCCATGGAACTTCCAATCAGATCAACAAGATGGTTCGTAAAACCAGCAGAAAATACTGACTGAGAAACAAGTGATACTGAATGGGAAGTTGCTGATTTTGTTGAAGACTGCTTGTTTGACAAGATGGAAAGCACATGGGATGATTTGTTGCGTGAGATTTTGACCATGCTTCCATTCTGACATTCTGTTTTTGAAAAGGTTTTTTGAATTGATGAAGATATGATTTTCTTGAAAAAACTGTGATATAGAAAACAATCAACTATTCAGAAATGGGAAACTGATGATTGATTTGCAGGTATAACACAACAGGTTCTGACTGTAAACTCTGAAACACCAGCACTTTGATTTGTTTCAATACCGGCTGAAAAGCTATTGATATTTTCATATCGTAGGGAAGGCGACAACTATGAAGGAATCAGTGTATTGCGTTCTGCATACAAGCACCGATACATCAAAGACAAACTCTATAAATTTGATGCAGTAAAACATGAAAGGCAATCTGTTTGATTCCCTGTGATCACGCTTCCATGACAAGCAACCGAAGCTGACAAAGCTGAAGCATTGCTGATATGAATGAATGTAAGATCGAACGAACAAACATGTGTGATCCTTCCTGGACCCGATTGGAAGTTTGAATTTGCTGATACAAAAGGAAATTCATCAACTGATCTATTTGAATCAATAAACCACCACAATAGAGAAATTGCGAAAAACGTTCTCGCGCAATTCCTAGAACTCTGAAACACTTCATCTTGATCAAGATCATTGGGTGAATCACAAACATGATTGTTCTTGCAATCATTAAATGCAATTGCAAAGCAGGTTAGTGACACATTCAACAGGTTTATAATTCCACAATTAGTTGACTTGAACTTTGATGTTGAACAATATCCAAGGCTCGAATTTGACCCAATAGAAATGAAAGATCTTGCTGTTCTTGCAACAACAATTTCAACTCTTATTTGAGCTGGAGCAATCAATCCTGATGAAGATCTTGAAGATCATTTCCGTGAGTTGTTGAACCTTCCAGCAAGAATGAAAGAAACGACTTGAATCAATGACCAAACAAACTGAAATGACGGTTGAAATAATGGTGGTGATAAAACACCAAAGACACCACAACCAACAATGCAGGACAAAAAAGACCAATGAAACAAACAGTCTTCTGAAGCAATAAAAGAAACAATCAAAGCATCAGAATGTTGATGTTGATCATGTTGAACTGTTTGATCATTTGATGATTGATATTTTAACCTTTCACAGTTTATCAATAACAAGCACATTGTGAAACTTCAGGCTGAAGCGAGAGATGGTCAAGAATATGCAAGCATCAAGAACAAAGGATTTAAATTCAATGACTTTGAAAAAGAAGCATTCAGACCACTTACATTTTCGGAACGCAAAGTGAACTTCACTTCATTACAAAGATCATTGGACACTTTCGAATCACAGCTTGATGAAAGTCTTGATCCTATAATTTCACAAATCAAAGCTGATCTTCTTGAAAAGGTGAAGAAAGCCGTCCAAAATAATGACATCAAAGCACTTTGAGAAATAACAGCATCAATGACTGGTGATCTTTCACAGGTTGTTACAGATATTCAAAAGGAAATGTTTGAAATTGGGAAGAAGAGTGCAGCGGTTGAAATGAATGTCCCTGTTCCAGCGACAAAGGCTGAAGTAAAGGGTGCAATGCGTGTTCAAAATGATGCTGTTGTTGGTGAAATAATTTGAAAGGTTGAATCACAAATGAAGACAGCTGCAACATGAATAATTGCAAACCATTGATGATCAATCACAACAACTAATGCAACGGAAGTTATTTCAGCAGTGTCTGATGTTGTTGACAAAGTGTTTGACAAAGGAAGGAACGCAATGAAGACCTTGTCTTTGATTGGTTCAGTAAATCTTTGAAGATCAGCAATATTCGAAAGATACCCTGAGAAAATATATTGATTTCAGTTCAGTGCAATCCTTGATGCAAGAACAACCGAAACTTGCAGAAGCCTTGACGGTCGTGTAATAAAAGCTGGGTCAAGTGATTTCTATAATTTCAACCCTCCTTTACATTACAATTGCAGATCAATCATGGTGGAAATATTGATGGATGAAACATTCAAGCCACAATTCACAGGGATTCCAAGCACAATTACGCCACCAACAGGACTTGATACATTCAAAGATCTGAAAGCACCAATAATCATGAAATCTTCACCAGTTGTGAAAGTTATCCAGCAGGAGATTGAAGACACAAAAAAGAAGATTGCTGAAATTGAAAAAACTGGGAAATACGAAAACAGATTGTCTTCATATAAGTCGAGAGTTTCAGAACTTGAAAAATCTCTTGCGAATGCTTTCCACGAAATGACAAGGGAAATTTTAGAAGCCGATGGAGTAAAATTCAAAATAATTTCTGAATAGTTTCTGCTTCAGAAACATATCAGAAACTATTTTTCAGAGGTCTTCAGTATATGGACATTTATTTGGAAAGTTGTGTAATAATGAAAAAAATTTCAAGTTGTTCAAATCGTATTAAATTGCAATGAAAGCACAGTTGTGAAGCTGTGTTTTTGTTTCTGTGTAGTTTCTGCGTCAGAAATTTTCAGAATGAAAAAAAACACTTTAAATTTACTTTAAATTTACTTTAAATTCACTTTAAATTTCAAGTAAATCATTTTTTTTCTATTCAATAGAATATAGTTTAAAAGCCAGTTTTGGAGTTTCTGAATAGTTTCTGAAAGTTTCTGCTTCAGAAACTCGCAGTAAAGTAAAGGAAAGTAATATAAAATATATATAGAAAAAAAAGGAATGTTCAGGGTGTGATGGATTTTATTTTTTAAAATGTCAATGATGGTTGTTTTGTATAAAATTTTGAAATGATTATTTTCAGAATGAAAATTTCTTCTTTGAAAATATCATTTTCTTTGGTCGCATTTTTTTTGAAAAATTTTGATTGTTGGTTTGACGATTTTTTTTCTGATGGTTTTCCCTTTGAAAGTTATTGAATTTTATAATCAGCCTTTCCCTGTTCAAGTTGTTTCGAAACAAAAAGTTTTGTATTCGTTTGATTTTTGCAAATTTTACGACTACCCATTTACTTTGATAAAAGTTCTTGTTGATGAAAAAAACGGTCAACAATGGTATCTTGAGGAGCTTGACAACACACAAAGATCACCTGTTAAAAATGATTGTGACGTTGATTCGAAATCAAAGATTACTGTCGCAACAACGATTCCTGAATATATCCCATCAGGAGAATATCACATGAAAATTCAAATAATCTACAAAATCAATTTTTTGCACAAAAAAAACCTTGATTTGGCAACACAAAATTTTACTATCAACTAATAAAACCACATGAAACAAGCAATTCTTTCGATATGTGTTGATCAACAAAATGCTGTTGAAATCAGATTTGATGGTGATCAAATGATGATTGTTTCAATGTTTTGATGAATTGAGGTTGCAAAAGATTGGCTTTTGAATAAGTTGAAAGAGAATTGAAACATTGCGTGATCAGATGATCAACAAGAACTAACTTTGTCAAAGTCTGATGCGTTGTGACATTATCTAAAGATTTGGAAAAAGGTTGAACAAAGAATACAAGCAATCAACAAATCTGATCAACAAGCAACATTCCAGGTTGACCCTGATTTATTTCAAAACATGTAGCACATGAAAATAACAGCACAAAAGTTTTCAGATCAAACGGGAATCAGTAAAGCACTTGCGAAAAGGATTCTTGATCTTTTGTATTGAAAGGATTACGGCGCACAATCTTTTGATCGTGTCATGTATCGTTTGCGTTCTATGTTGGAAAAGAAAATGATTCCTGACTTGATGGAAAAGTTGACTGATGATCAGATCAACGGCGTGATCGATGAAATGGAATCTGATGATTCGCAAGACTGTGAACTTGCAAGAAACTATTCTGAAGGTCAATTTGGTGTTTGGTTATTCTCTGAATTGGGTGCTGAATTTGCTGAAAAAGTGTTTGTTCCTGGTGATACAGTCGACATCCAAATCATGCGTGCATGACAGTGGAACCACCAGTTATACTGAAAGATCAATGTTGATCACACTGTTCTGAAAGATGTTGTAAAAAACTTTGATTCAAACGAACGCTGAATTGAACTGGCTGTTGATGAAAATCATGAGCCAAACCATAAGGCACTTGCATGGTATAAAAAACTATATTTACAAGGAAAAGATGCGTTGTTTGCAACGCTGGAGCTTACGAAGAAAGGTGCGGAACTATTGAACGAAGGAGCCTACAAATATTTTTCTCCTGAAATTGTATTTCAAAAGAAGGATGAAGAAACAGGGAAAGTGCAGAAAAATTTGTTGATTGGTGGTGCGTTTACAAATAGACCGTTTTTCAAGGCAATGCAACCGTTGCTGGCATCAGAAGATGGTCAAATTGAAGCATCCAACGGTTACCAAACCAGCAGCGCAGGCACTGTTTCAAAGTCTGATTCTTATATTTTAGCTTTTAATGATTCAAAAATCATGAACAAATTCCTTCAATTGATTGCACAGTTTGCTGATATGACTGTAATCAACACAGACCAAAAAAATCAGCTTGAAAAAGCTTTCAACCAAATTCCTGAAAATGAAAGAACCGATGAAATGCAGAATGCTTTCAATGAAGTTGTTGCAAGATTTAGTGAAGATGGTGATGATTCTGAACAAGCACAAGCTGATGCTGGCGCTGGTGAAGATACAACTGACACTGCTTCTGATAAAGCTGATACAGCTGCATCAGACAAAGATACTGGTGAAGATGCTGCTGCTGATGAAGCAAAAGCTGATGAACCAACGACTGTTTCAGCTTCTGAAAATGCTGATGGAACAGTAACAATCCAAGCTTCCGAATTCAAAACCATGCAGGCACAACTTGCAAAAATGGTCCGTGAAGGAAGAAAAAATGAACTTGAAAAGAAAGTTGAAGCAATGAAATTCAGTGAATGAAACAAGGTTGGTGTTGTTCTTCCAAAGAACAAAAACGCTGTTGTTGAATTTGCTTTGTCATTGTCTGAACAACAATCTGAAAAGTTCTTGAAGATCATCAATGACCTTCAAACAGTTGCAGCTTCTGAAATTGGTCACTCAAATGACAATCAAAAAGCAACTGTGACAACTGAAAAAGCTGAACAGATCAAGTTCTTCACTGAAAAATTGTGAATGACTGCTGAACAAGCTGAACAAGCATTTTCAGATGGTGCTTCAAAATAGCATCTGAATACTTTTATCTCATTTTTTCAAATTATCATGCTTACAAGAAAAGATTGAATCATCCAAGCACAAACAGTCAAAGCTTCTTCAACTGTAGCTGTTGAATCTGTTGTTGCTTATGACACAAGTGGTGTTAAAACACACACAACTGCTGGAAAATTTGCTGGAATAGCAATTGAAGCTGGCGCTGCTGGTGAAACTGTCAGAATGTATCAAACAGGTTCATTCAAAATGACATTTTCTTCAATTTCAGCTGCTGATTTATACAAACCAGTCTATTCATTGAATGGAGCGCTTTCATTAACTTCAGCAACTGGTGCGCTATTGATTGGAACACTCGTTGAATTTATCAATTCAACAACTGGTTTTGTTCTTATTGATGGACAAATTGGAAACGCTGCTGCTGCATAGTAGTAATATACTTTTTTTTATCTCACTTTTCATTCTCGTCATGCTTACAAGAAAAGACATCCCAAGATTATTGACTTCAGGTTTGAAGACAATCTTCTTTAATCAATACAACGCATATACTCCTGTATATAAAACAATCACAACTGAAGTTCCATCAACCAAATCTTCTGAGGAATATGGATGGTTAGGAGCAACGCCAGCACTTCGTGAGTGGTTGGATGAAAGAGCTGCGAAGGGTCTTCGTGAAAATGGATTCACTTTGAAAAACAAAGACTATGAAGCAACAATTGCTGTTGATAAAAACGCATTTAACGATGACCAATACGGTCAAATCAAAGTGAGAGTTCAACAAGTCGCTGTTGCAGCTGCAAGAGGTTACGACAAGTTCCTTGCAAAAACTATTGAAGCAAATCCAATTTGTTACGATGGGCAAAACTTCTTTGACACTGATCATCCAATGGATTTGGAAGCAGGAACAACTGGAACAAATGTATTCACATCGAAAGCATTGACTGTTGCAAACGCAAAGGATTTGATGGTTGCAATGGGTCAATTCACTGATGAAAATGGTGATGTGTATGGTTCAAGAGCTTCACACATAATCGTTCCAACTGGTCTTGAATTCACAGCAAAAGCAATCTTTGATCCAGCATTCGTTGGTGTTTCAACTGATCCTTCTGCTGCTGTTCTTTCAGGAACTGCAAAGGTTGTTGTTCTTCCTACTCTTTCAAGCCAAACAACGTACTATATCGTTGACATGACACAAGGCGTTTCACCTTTCATCTTCCAAAACAGACAAGAAATGCAGTTTGCTGCTTTGGATAATATTGATGACATTGATGTATTCATGAGAAAAACTCTATATTATGGAGTTGATGCAAGATTTGCATTTGGTGTTGGTGAATGGAGATTGGCAATCAAAGCTTCTGCTTAGTTTGTTTTACTATACACAAGGCGTGGAGAAATCCACGTCTTCCAATAGTATCACAATCATACAAATGTGATGCAATTTTATTCATTATTCACGTCACATGACAAACAAAGAAACAACAACAATCAAGGTTAGTGTTCTTCCAAACCATCCAAACGGTCAAAGAACAAGAGGTTGATTCACATTCACTGAGGAACCAAGAACGGTTGAAGTGAATGATGAACAACTAAAAGCAATCAAGAATGATCCAGTTTTGAAAATCTATGGGAAAGTTACTGAAGTTGAAACGCCTGAAGCACCTGAGAAAACTCCTGAAGAAATTGCAGCTGAAGAGAAAGCAAAAAAAGATGCTGAAGAAACAAACAAACAACCTGAAGCAAAACCAATTTCGAGAATGAATAAAGAAGAATTGATTGCTTGATTGGTGGCAAAAGGTTTGGTTGCTGATACAGACTTTGATGTTGATGCAAGCAACAAAGATCTTGCTGAATTACTCGCTGCGCAAGCATAGTTTCCATTGAAGCACCTTGCAAGCCACAAGGTGCTTCTTTTTATCTATAATATACAGAAAAAAACATGTTGACTTGAACTGTTCAATCACTTACTTGACAGATCCTTCAAGAAAATACGTTCCTGAAATTGTGAATGTGATTTTTCCTGTATTTTGTGGAAAGGTTTATCATTCCAGACAAGCATCTTCTTGCTTTGATTATTCTTGTATATATTGTTGATATGTTTACGGGTTCGGTAAAGGCTTTGTCAGTACACAACTTTAGTTCGAGAAGATTTTTCAGGGGGTTGATGAAATTGTGAGTGTATGGAATATTGATGGTCCTTGCATTTGGACTTGATGCTGTGATTCTTGATCAGCACATATTCACAAACTTGATGATTGCTTTTATTGTGATCAATGATGCAATCAGCATCCTGGAAAACCTGAATGAATTGTGATTCCAAACACCATTATTTCTCCAGCAATTCCTGAAGTCTTATTCAGAAAGATTCATTACAAGCAAGCTTCAATCAATTGATTCAACAGCGTTCAAGTCAACAGATTATCTTGCTGATGTGAAAGACATCCTGAAGACTTATATTCCAAAGATAAAAGATGAAAATCTTCAAAAGATGATGCAAATAAAAGTTGCACAATGGGCTGTTACAATACAAAGAATACAAGCTATTGATCCAAATGACTTTGATATTTTCAAAAGAAAGTTTATACTGCTTGTTTCGGAAGCTTTGAAAGATATTGATTCAATGCTTGAAAGGGAATGATTCACGCAAGATATTATACAGCAATTTAATGACAAACAGAACCCAAGCGTTCAAAAATTCATTGTTTGAATTGATTGAACAATAAATTCCGATGAATTGAATTCATGATGAACAAATGCGGAAATGAAAAAAAATAGCATTTTAAAAGAATTGATCTTGATAATTTATCAAGCAACAACTGAAGTCTTGAACCATGACGGTTCGTATTTATCACCTAAACAATAAAACCATGCAAACTTACGCAACCTCGAATGATGTTAGACTTGAAGCGTGATTTCAATGAAATCCAAATGTCACAAACGACACTATTGAAAAATATATTGTGATGTGACATTCAATTGTTCTTTCAAGAATAGCTTGAAAGTACAATACAACACTTTTTGAAGGCGATAATTTCACAGATTCACAAGCACACGTATATTTAAAAACTGCTGAAATTCTTATAAGTGCTGGACTTCTTCTTCAGAAGGAATTTGGCACAAACTACGAAGCAGAAAAGGAAGGTGCGAGAAGATTCAAAGATTGAAATGATATGTTGATGATGATGTTTGATCCAAAAACTCCTGTTTTCCTTATTGGGAACGATGGTATTGAATATCCAAGAAAATCAGTTTGAACGGCGTGATCGATCACAGCAACTTCATATTCAACAGGTGAACCATTTTTTGGCGTAAATATGAAGATTTAATTCATAAGATCAAAGCACCATGGCAATGATTACATTCACCGTCAATGGTGAAGTCCAGCTTTCAAGGAACTTGCGTGTTGCTGCAAAAAGCATCCAGAATATGTCTACATTCATCAAAGAAGCCGTTGAAATTGTTGAAGATAAATCTGATACAATCTTTGACAAACAGGGTTCAAATGTCGAAAAGAATCCAACACGAAAAAGCCTTTCAGCTTCAACACTTGCATCAAGACAAAGGCGTTCTTGATACTATAAAAGATCACCATGATCAAATCCATGAATATTGCGTTGGACCTGAAATCTGCAAAAGAACAAAACAAAGATCATTGATGACAAACAAGGTTCTTTGACATTCAATGCACCATACGCAGTGTATCATCAAAGCTGATGAAAGAATCTTCCAAAACGTGCAATCATTGACCTGGACAACAATACGAACACAAAGATTGTGAAATCACTGCAAAAGAAAATTTATGAATCAATATGAATTTTTTGAAATCAAATATAATCTCTAAAAATATCTTGATTGTAGGAAACAAAAAAATATGATGATACAAGAAGAAAACATTTCTTTGAAAACCCTGTTTGATTACTTATTTATTTACTTCCAGGAACAAAGATGCAAAGAGTGATCCAAGCTGTCCAACAGCTTCTGAAAGTTTCTGCACAAGATTCACAATCTCCATTGTTTGGTGTGAAGAAAGTGTTTTTCGGTGATCCAATTGCAATTCCTGAAAGTGATCTTCCTTCAATAGCAATCCAACCAATTTGAACAAATTATTCAATGAGATGATCAAGAGTTGATCAGAAAGTGCATGAAATTGAAATAAGATTGATATACAATGCAAAGGATTATTTCAATAAAAATCTTTGACCTGAAGTCACAATCACAAACGCTTGATGGAGTTCTTGAATTATAACATTTACAGCATCAAATCACGGTTTGTCTGTTTGACATACCGTGCAAGTCGATGGTGTGAAGCCTGATTGATTCAATGGAGCTTTCTATATTGCAAGTACACCTTCATTAAACACATTCACCGTGTCAAGTATTACTGATCCATGAAACTATTCCACAGGATGAAAATTCATGAAGTCGCAAGATGACATGGTTTTTGCGGTTGAAGATGCAATTGTTAAAGTTGAAAAGAATGATTTGTTCCATTGAACAGCAGCATTGACTGTTTGTGGAACGATACAAAAAAACACTGGTCTTCCGTTGACTGATGCAAATGGAACATCAAACACTTGTGAACTTTCACAAGTAACAGCTGTCAGATATACAAGGAATGAAGAAAGATGATTTCCTTCATGGGAAACCATCACAACCATTCAGGTTGTTTGTATTGGTGACAGATAAATTTTATTTTTCAAACTATTCATTCACATGATCAAGATCAAAAACATTGGGAAAGAAACACTTTACTTCACTGGAGTTCCAGCAATAGAACCAGGAGCGACTGTTGAAATCTCTGAAACGCTGTCACATCTTACAAATCATCCTGATGTTGAAGTTGTTTCAAATGCTGCAAAAGCAAAAGGAACTGAAAAAGAACAATCATTCAAGGGCGTTGAATAATACAATTTTATTTCATTTTTTATACTCAAAATGAGCTTATCAAGACTATCCTATTTACTCGTTGGGCGTGGGGACACAAAACCAACAAAACCTGTCAGATTCAAAGATGGTGACATGAAGTTCAAACAAGAAATTATTGCAAACAATCCAATTCAAAACAACAGATGGAATGCGTTGAATGCAGTGAAATCAAAGATCACAACTGATTGATCATATAACTTTGATCTTGACTACAATGAAGCTGTTCACTTCCTTTCTGTTGCATTGGGTTCAATGACTTCAACAGATATTGGTTCAACAACTGGTGCAGTCTTCAGACATGTAATCACTGTTGCGAATTCACTTCCTTCACTAACTATTGAACAGTTGAAGGGTGATCAGACTGACACTTCAAACAATCGTCAAAATTATATGGTTGATCGTGCGTTTGGTGTGATGGTTGATGAACTGACCATTCAGGGTTCTGAAGGAATCTTGAACCTTGCAATAAAAGCAAAAGCACAAGGAATCTTTCAAAAAGCTGCGATTCTTGCAAATGTAACTTCAGGAAGTGGTGTTGTTATTTCTGTTGCTACTGCTGAAGGCTTGTTTATTGGTGATTCATTGAATGTATTCGATAAAACTCCACAAAATGAAGTTGTTTCGGTTACTGCAAAGAGTATTGCAGCAAGAACCGTTACTGCAACTCTTACACAAGCGCACACTGTTGCAAATGAGGCAAAGATTGAACTTGTTCCACAGGTTGTTTCATATTCAACACCAGCAAAGGTCGCTACATTTACACATGCAAGATTTCAGTTTGGTGCTGATTTAACAGCAGCAGCAAGTGCAAATCTTGAAAATGTTGAAAACTGGGAAATCACATTCAAGAATGGTCTTGAGGAAAGATACGGTTCGCTTCGTGCTTCACCTTCAGTGATTGCACCAAAAGGTGCTTCATGTATGCTGAAATATACAAAGTATTTCGAAAATGTTGAAGACCGTGACAGATATTTGAATCAAACAAAGCGTTCACTGATCATGACAATCACGAACGATGAAATCATTGCTTCGAGTGATACCAATCAAGCAAAGTATTCAATCAAGTTTGAAGCTTCTGATGTGAGATTTACAGAATATGATGTTCCAACTGGAACTGATGAATTATATGCTGTAAGCTGTCAAGCTGAATGTTACTATGATTTCACTGATGGGAATGCTGTGAGATTTACAATCCAAAATTCAAAAGTTTGAACTTTCTATACTGCATAATAGTAAAATGGTTTGAAGCTTCCATTTAAAAAGCTTCTTCATGGGACTTTTGGAAAAATGGTGGTTCGATTCCATCAAGTCCAATTTTATCATTTCACTGCATCACATGACAAAAATTCAATTCAATGATCCAAGATCAACAATTACAATCAGCCTTCCATCATTCCCATGATCAGAAATTGTCATGGTTGACAAGCTTCTTGTGTCTGATCAATCAGACATTATGAAAAGATTTCCAAATGTAAGAACTGATGCTTCAGAAGGTTTTGACGCTGGTGTCGCTATGGTTGAAAGAGCAATAAAATCACATAACTTTTTTGATTGAGAAACGCCAATCATAATGAATGCTGAAAATTTGAAAAAACTTCCTACTGGAGATTTGGAAATTTTGATTTGAGTCCTTTCGCCAAAAGACGAATCAAAAAAAGCATAATGGATAGGAACAAAATTTTTGATTTGCTTCTTGAATCAAAAGAAGTTGAAGCAAAAAATGAGTTTCAAAAATCCTGTATCAGAAGATTCAATGAAGTCATGATCTGTGAAGTGATGTGATGGAGTTGGTGGGATTTACAAAATACACCAGTTGAATTCTATGAAGATACAATGTTGATCCTATCCAAAAGAAGCGCACTCGAAAAAAGAAGAGCAAACGAACAACAAAGATAAACCACTGCAAGTGTTGTCTTTATTTCCGACAACACCAACCACATGAATCAAAACAAAGTGCAATTCGTTGTTGAAGCTGTTGACAAAGCAAGTACTGAACTGGACAAAGTGTCCTGAAAGGTTGAATGACTTTGAAAGCAATCATCAGCATCCAAGCTTGAAGTTGCAGCTGCTGCATCTTCAATCTTGTGAAGTATCACCATGATCTGAACGAATGCGGTCAATACGTTTGCTGACTTTGAAAAGACCATGTCAGGTGTGAAAGCTGTATTGACGCCAACACAAGATGAATTTCAAAAACTTTCTGACAAAGCAAGAGAGCTTTGAAGATCAACGCAATATTCTGCACAAGAATCAGCTTTGGCAATAGAAATGCTCGCAAAGAATGGTCTTGATGCAACTCAGATCATGAATGGTGCTATTGATGCAACTCTTTCACTTGCTTCAGCTACATGATCAGATCTTTCGACGGCAGCTGATATTGCAACATCAGCGATGCTGTCTTTTTGATTACAAACAAAAGATTTGAATCAGGTTGTGAATTCAATCACTTGAACAACAAATGTTTCAAAATTTTGAATCAATGATTATGCTTTGGCACTTGCACAAGGGTGAGGTGTTGCAAAAACAGTTGGTGTTTCTTTCAAGGATTTCAACACAACTATTGCTGCAATTTCTCCATTGTTTCAATCATGATCTGATGCAGGAACTTCATTGAAAACAATGTTGCTGCGCCTTGTCCCATCATCAAACAATGCTGCTGATGCAATGAAAGAATTGTGAATCATAACTGAAGACTGAAAGAATCAGTTCTTTGATGCAACTGGAAAGATGAAATCAATGTCAGATGTTTCACAAATCCTTCAGGATGCTTTGAAATGATTGTCTGATGAACAGAAAAATCAATATTTGAACACAATATTCTGAACTGATGCAATGCGTGCTGCTGCATGAATGGCTGAAGTTTGATCAGAAAAATTCACTCAAATGCAAAAAGCAATTGAATGAACAAGTGCTGCTGATAATGCAATTACAAGAATGAATAATTTGCGTGGAAGTTTTGAACAGCTTTCAGGTGCAATTGATGATATTCTGATTTCCATGTGACAAATGCTTGCACCAGTTGTTAGAATAGTTGCTGAAGTAATGACTGTTGTTGCAAACAAAGTTTCTGAAGTTTTTGCATGGTTCCAAACACTTTCGCAACCAATACAAAATGTAGTGAAGATCCTATGAAGCGCTGTTATTATTTGAACGGCTCTTTCTGCATGACTCGCAATATTAACTGTTGCTTTGTCAGGTGTTGGCGTTGCCTTCGCTTCAATAATTACTGCAGCACTTCCATTTATTGCAATATTTTGAGCAATTGGCGTTGCTGTGTATAAATTAAAGCAAGACTATGATAATAATATTTGATGAATGAAAGATAAGACTGATGTAATAATTTCTTCCGTGACTATGAAATGGAACGAAATCAAGCCAGTTTTCGAGCAATTTTCAAAGGATTGGGTTCCAAAGATTGTTGAATCTGCACAATGGTTGTGGGAAAATCTTTCAGCAATATTTAAAGGAATCTTTGAAATCATCAGACCAATTGTTGTTGCGATTTACGAAACAATCAAAGAGAATTGGGACAGAATAAGTCAAACAACAAAACTTGTATTCGATGCAATCGTTGCAATAATAAAAGGAGCAATTGAAATCATAAGGGGTGTGATCGATGTATTCAGTTGAATCATGACTGGGAACTGGTCCAGGGTTTGGGATTGAATAAAAAGAATATTTGAAAATGTTTGGAATGTTATGATTTCAGTTTTGAGGGCTGCTCTTTCTTTGATTTCTTCAGTAATTGATCTTGCACTTTCTGCAGTATTTAACATTATAAAAAACGTATTCCAATCAATAACATGATATTGGCAAGGTTCGTGGGATAGGATGAAGCAAATTGTTTCTGATGTTTGGAACTGAATCAAATCAGTTATTTCTTCAATTGGTTCAGCAATATCATCAGTAATCAGTTCAATGCTTTGATGAATTACAAATTGATTCAGCAATGCTTTCAATTCTGCAAAATGAATTGTTTCATCAATAATGTGATCGATTCAATGAGTTGTTCAAAGTGGTGTTGGTTCGATACTTTCAATCATCAATGGAATGCGTGATGCAATACAATCAGCCGTAAGTTTTGTTTCGAATAGCCTGAACACCGTAACGAGTGCATATAATAAAATCACAAGCACAGCTTCATCAGTGGCAAGCTCTGCTTCAAATCTTGTTTCGAAACCTTTCAGGGCTTTATGATGACCAGTTGCAGCGAATCAGCCGTATATTGTAGGGGAAAAATGAATTGAAGTCGTTGTCCCGAACACAGCATCAAAAGTTATTTCGAATAGTGATCTTCAGAAATGAATTTGATGATGATGAAGCCTTTCAATCAATTTTGGTAATGTCACACTGAACAACTGACTTGATCTTGAAGACCTTGCAGACAAGATCAAATCAACTATATATGAAGAACAAAGACGCGCACAGCTTTGATTTATTTAGTAAGAAATCACAATGTTCAACACACAAGTATTCAACTGATTTTCAACAATAGTCATCCCAAAGGTGACTGATTTTGCTGCTTGGTATGGTGACAAAGTTCTTCATGATGAAGTCACATATTTTTCAACAATCAAATACTTGGAATGAAAGGATGTGAAGTTTGAGCAAGAGCAAATCAACAAAGATGAAGGTGTGATCTTCAATATTCAGGAAGGCGCCAAGATCATTGAAATTTCATGACTGATCAAGAAGAATGACAGGGGTGAACTTTTGATGGAAATTGATGCTTTGAAAGCTGCTTTGTCATTGAACAATCAAATGCTTATTGTGAAGGAAGGTGACCAAAAAAGACAATACAAGTGTGTCAGATCAAAGATTGCACTTTGAGAGAATCACTACAACATCGCATGGATGGAGTTCACAGTCACATTCCTGACATTTGATTTTGCTGAAGATTATGCAACTATAAGTGACACTGTGACAATATCTTCTTCACCATACACATTCAACATTTCAAGGTCTTGAACTGCACCAGCAAAAGCAAAGATCATCCTGACATTTGCTTCAGCAACAAGCGTGAATCAAGTCAAGGTCAGTATTGGATTAACTGAAGTGATAATCAATACAAGTATTGCTTCAGGTGATGTTTTGATTATAGATTGAATGACAAAGCGTGTGACAAAGAACTGAACTGTTGTCTGATTCAATTGAATAATCCCAAGACTTGAATCATCATCAAATTCAACTATTGTCACAATCAATTGAACCTTCAGTGTAGAGTGTTTGTATCAATATCATCCTTCTTTTAGATAATAACCAACAACAATCATGTTTGTAAAATATGAAACAGCTGACAATGCTTTTTGAAGACTTGGTGGAGCTGTGAACACTACACAAACCACAATCACATTGTCATCAAGTCAAAACATTCCTGCAGGAGCAAAAACATGGATTTGAACACTGACACAATATGCAAATGATTGAACTGTGTTCAAATTCGAGAAGGTAAAAGTGACAAATAATGTCACATGAACTTTGACTGTTGTCAGGTGATTTGATGGGACGACTGCTGAAACATTCAATCAAGATGATTATATTTTCTTGAATGTTTGTTCTGAAATAATCAAAGACCTTCAGGAACAAGCTGAAAACCCTGTGAAGTGGGAGTTCAAAAATCAAACAGGTTCAACAATCCCTGTGCTTCGTGTTGTCCAGGCAACTGGTGCGCTCGGAGCAAGTGGGAAGATGACTGCAGCACCATTCATTGCTGATGGTTCTGTTTCACAGATTTATGCTTTGGGAATATCAAGAACTGCAGTTTTGAATGGTGGTGATGGTGAAGCACTTGCATTCTGAAAGATTCACTGAATTGACACAACTGGTGCTGCATTTTCTGAAACATGGTCTGAAGGTGATGTTTTGTATTGTTCAGCAACTGTCGCTGGATGATTGACAAAGGTGAAACCAGGCGCAACACATCTTGCAATTCCAATTGCAATGGTGATCAATGTTCATGCAAACAACTGAACAATTGCTGTGCGCGTTCCTGACACTTACAAACTGGGTGAACTGCATGATGTTTCATTCACATCAATGACAACTGGTGATTCAATCTTCAGACACGCTTCATGATACTGGTATAACGCGCAAGCATACACAAAAACACAGATTGATGCAAAGATCAATGCTGTGAATGGTATTGCTGGATTGAATGGAAGTGGTCAACTTGATCCTTCAGTTCTTCCAGTTCTTGCAACTACAGAAACAGTGATTGTGACTGATCAAACAGCAATGCTTGCGTTGACTTCATGACAGATTCAGAAGGGTGACATTGCAGTTCAATCATGATGATCAACACCATGAACAAGGTGGTTGTTTGGTGGATGAACAATTTCTGACATCAACAACTGGATTCTTCTTGCTGACACTACACCTGAATGGTCAGTGATTGCTGGGAAGCCAACAACAGTTTCATGATATTGAATCACTGATGCGGTGACACTTACATGAACACAAACAATAACATGAAAGACAATTTCTTTGTTATCAAATACAATTTCTTGAACTGCTGCTCAATTTAATGCTTCTTGTTCTGACTATGATTTTATTTTTGCATGAATACCGAATATATATACTTGAGATCAAAATTTTGAATGTATAGTATCAAGATATAATAACACATGATCAGCATCATTACAATTACAAAATTGAGATACATCAACATGAACTTCTGACAAAAGACAAATATCGTTTTGATTTGCTTGAAGTAATAACTATTGACATTTTATACATTCAAGACATAATTGATGAAGTCCAGCAAATAACGCATTAGATTTTTATATATGTAACTGAACATCTAACAATTCTATATCATCATGATCTACTCGTATATTAAGCTTAGAATGAGACTGATCAATAATAATGAATTGACAGAATATTACATGACCGTTGCAAAGCTATTCTGTTACGTTCCCATGTTTATCATGATGATCTTTGACTTGTTCAGTATCTTTTTCAAAATATAAATCAATTTGATCACTTACATTTATTACAGTAAAAGCACAAATAACATCGCTTACATGAGCTTCATGATTGATATGAATGTCACTTCCTGTTTCTTGTGTTAATACATTTGAACCAGTTAACTGATTTATTGTAGCGACATGATGAAATCCTAGAACGCAGGCAAAATGAGATGCTGAAACAGATTCTGTTCTTATAAGATTCAAAAAATCATATTCAACTGCATGGATGGCTGTTTCTGATGTTGTTGTATGAGATTGGATTGTTGTTAACTGACGATACATGACTGCTTAATTTAATAATAAAAAAATAGAAATGCTTCAATTCAACAATCGTGACTGATCAATCTTTGAAAATTTGACTGAATTCAAATTCAGTTCTTTCAAGAACAATGAAATCAACAGTGTGATTGTTGAATGAAGCGGTCAGAAATACATGTCAAAAATCTGTTATATTTACGACAGAAACAAGCTTGTCTGATCATGAATTGTGGAAACATTCAAGTTCAACAAGAATGAAAATCTTTCAGAACTTGCTTTGTATCCGCTAATCTATGATCTAAGACAGGACTTTGTTTCCGATGAAACAGGGAATGTTGTATATTACAACGACAGTTTTGAAAATGTTCTTTCTAATATTGTGGAACAATACCGTGCGACTGTTGCAAATCCTGTTTTGTATATGAAGACACCAATCAATGCAACTGGAATAAATGTGAAATATACTTTCAGTTACAAAACATATCTTGATGCTTTCAATATCTTATTGTTCACATTTCTTCCGATGGAAAAGAACATCAAAATTCATCCTGACTGATGAATTGAAATCATAACTTCAGGAAATGACATTCAAATGAATTATGGTGATGATGTGGTCAGAATGGAGTTCACAAAAAAGAAAGATGAAATTGTGAACTATATCATTTTCGACAACAAGATTGCTGGTGCTGGTCACATCCTGAAAACATACCAGGACACAGCATCAATTACTGAACATGGAAAGCGTGTGAAATATTGGGATGATGGGCGTGTCCAATATGAAACAACAGCTGATCAAATGGTTGCAACATATTTCAGTAAATACGCACAACCTTCAATCGAAGTCCAGGACATCACCACAACAAATCTTGATGTTGATATTTACGACAGAATAACCATCAGCAATTGGGAAAAAGACTTCAGTGATCAGCTATTTGTCACTGCTGTGAATTACATCAAAGGTTGAAAGAAACAAATCAAAGTCTGAACAAAACTGACAAGATCAATCCTTTCCAGGCAAGAAGATAGTGATTCAATTAGTGCAGCACTTGAAGCAAACATTGCATGAATTCCAGATCTTCCAGCGTACATCAAAGAAACATATATTGACAGCACTGAAGTGAGGTCGCCAGTAATTGCAGGAAATAGTGGTTATATTGCAAACATCTTGAAGATTTGAGCAAGTGGAATTGTGATTGATGGTGTAAATGCTGTTATAAAAACAAGCAACTACAATGAAGCATCCAACATTTGATGGAAGATTGCAAACGATTGATCATTCCACTTTGCTGGAAATTCATCAAATTATATGAAGTGGAACTGATCTTCACTTCAGATTCGTGGTGCTTTGTCGTGGGGTGATATTACCGACAAACCTACAGACATTACAAATCCAGCGTATATACAAAGTACATACATTGACCAAACTGAAGTGAGATCACCAAACATTACAGGAACGAATGGAGTTTTTGCGTGAACATTACGTGTGTGAACTTCATGAATTGTGATCGATTGACCAAACAAAGAGATCAGATCAAGTAATTACAACGAAGGCTCGAACACATGATTCAGATTACAAGATTCAGGAAATTTCCATTTTTGATGAAACAATTCAAACTTTGTGAAATGGAATGGTTCGCTTCTTGAATTACGTTGATTGATCAAGTCAACGCAATATGATTTTTATGGTTCAACGCCTTGATATGCTGAAGGTCTTCTTTGGGCTGAGCAATCAGCGCTTTGATGATGAAGGAAAGTGCTTTGGTGATATTTCTGAGGAGATACAAGCAAACAGCAAGTTTCTATGTCAAGAATGCAATCAGCATTCAGCTTCGACAGATCAAACAGTTGAACAACATACGCAATTGATACACGATTCCAGCCAAGAATGGTAATATTCAATGGTTTTTTCGAAAATGTTGGCGCTGGTATATTTGGAACAACCAACGGGCAAGCATGATCAGTTTCATTCAATTCCTGAAACTGTTCAATGTATAGATCACAATCAACAATCCAGGCAACGTGAGTTATTGGGAACCTTTCAATCAATTCCATTGCATGATTCCCTTCAATGCGTAATTGACCATATTATGCACAAACTGGGAAGCTCCCTACTGTTATTGATGGTTCAGGAGCTGTTACAAATTACATTGGAGATGTTACATATCCAGCGACAAGTACAGGGAATGGTATATATTTTTATAATTGCGCAACTTCACGGTACTGGAACAGCTATGATATATGATGACTGAATATTGATTCCTGATTTTCATCTTCCTATTTGTGAAGCTCACACTGGTCGTATAATGAAGCAACTGTTTCTGTTCAGTCATGGTCTGATTCTGGAATTGTTCTTTCTGTGAATTGTTGATCTTGATGGAGATTATCAGGAAATGTGATGATCATTTGATAATTTTATTTTTTACAAAACACACAATCATGGAACTATTCGAAAAATTATCTGAGTACAGGTCAGCACTCGCAAACATTGATAATGCTGCATCAAACCACAAACAAGTGCTTGATTCAATTAAGACGCTTTCTGAACAAATTGCAATTCAAGAACTCCAGGCGATGAAATTTATTTCCGATAAAGATGAAGCATTGAAGATCGTTTCCCAACTCGAAAAAGAGATTGAAAAAGAAATCAACAAAACAATTGATGAATTTAAAAAAGTACAAGAAAGAAATTCGGAAATAGAAGTAAGATGATATTCATCAGACCAGGAGCAAAAAGATTTGATGAATGCGTACAAAGAAGAAAACGACCTTTTCGAACAAATACAAAAGGTCAAGTCATTCTTTACAAAGGTTGATTTTGGTATTGAAAAACCTTCAAGACAGTATATATTCAAACCACAGGAAGTTCAACAGGCTTTATCAATTAACAATCAATAATTCATGAAACTACAGGACCTGAAATTCATATTCATTGAAGCATGACACGGTGGTGGCACTGACAATGGAGCTGTTTGAAATTGAACAACAGAACGCGCCCACACGATTTGAATTGCAAAAGCTGCTGCATATTTTGCAACGCAAGTTTCAGAATTTTCTGGAGTCCAAATCATTCAAATTTGAGTTGATGAAAATATCACATTGATCAATAAAATAAAAAAGATCAATGAAATTTCAAAGAAACTATGATGTAATCCAAACAATTCAATTCTTGTTAGTATCCACGTGAATAGCGGTGGAAAATGACTTGCTTCAGGTGTTGAATGATGGTTTTACACAGGAAACGCTGTTTCACAATCACTTGTTGATTGGGTGGCAAAGTGCCAATCAGAATTGACTTGATTGAAGATAAGAAATACAAGGGGTGATCTTTCGAACAGGCGATGAAGGCTTTGAATTATTCGTGATACAAAACCACTGGCATGTTTGATTGAATGTTGATTCATTGATAATCCTTCAGATGCAAATCTTCTGAAGAACCCTGAAACAGAAAAGAAATTCTGACAAGGAATCATCAGGTGAATCAAACGTTTTGTTTGAGTGATGTCTTAACATGACATCAATATCATGATAAATTTTTATATTTTTTTTAACATAACACATGGAAGTTGCTGCAATTATCATTGGTTTTAGTGTCAACATTATTGTTGAACAAGCAAAAAAGAAATTCCCGAACATTCCAACAAGGGTTGTTCTTGCATTACTTACAATTGTTGTTGGTCTTGTATATCACACAATGAAAATCATTTTCCCTGAACTTGCAATGTCTGTTGCGTGATTTACTGGTTTAACCTTTACAACCGCCGTCGCTTCTTTTGAGTATCTTACAAAACTCGTGAAAGAATAGTCAATTTTATTTCATACAAAACTGCTGTCATGGAAAAATGATGAATTCAAACGGAAATTAAATTCCCAAAAGATCAGCAAACACAACTTGAATTGAATCTTGATGATCCAAAGGTTGCAAAAAAGGTTGATAAGGTTCAAAAAGCAATTCATTCACTTCTCCAATGGTGTCACTGTTGAGAATGTGACAGCGATTGCTGATGTATTGTTAAAAAAGAGTAATAAAAAACCACCCTGACAAGGTGGTTTTTTTATATAATTATTATAATTTTATTCATCTATAACCCATGATTTATGTATTCAATTACATCAATAGCAAATTTTTCATCAATTATCAAATTGCAATAGTGATAATCAATCTATAATTTCAACAACAGCGCAATCTTGTGCTCAATATAACTTTAATTTCATTCAAACATAAACTTTTGCAATATCTTTTTGGTCTTTTTTATGGTATTTCATATAATGTGATAATTCATGAGAAAGTGACATTTTTGAATTTAATAAATAAAATTTATAATTAAATATATAGAAAATAATTATATTTACAATTGTTTGTCATTTCAGTTTGCATAATTGGTTGCACATGCTCGGCACTACTCTTGCATATCACTTCGCACGTCTTCAGAACTGGTTTGCAAGCTATTTCATATTTTTTGAGTTGTGAATCAATGTGGGGCTGTTGCTTTGTTGGTGAATACGTCGTTCCGTTTGTCTTTGATGATCTTTCATATTGGTTGCATTGTGAATGATGATTGACTTTCCTTTCTGAACACTTGTTTGATTTCTTCCACAGTTTCGATTCATTGAAGCATTCTTGCAATATCTTGTCTTCAGAAGTCGGGATTCAATATTCTTGAATTATTCATTCACCTGGTCAATATTCAAAGTTCTTCAAATCTGTTTGCAAGTTCTGTGAATTTATACCTAGGAATTGAAAACTTCTTTTCTACGTCTTCCCTTTTGAACGATTTATTTTCAAAAAGGTGGTCAAGTAATTCATGGACAGGAATTCATTCAATCGTGTCACAATCTTCATCATTTTCTTTTGTCATCAACATGGTTGGAATTATTTTTTTCACTTGATCAACAATCCGCCGAAAGTTGAAAATAGTCATGAAACTTACAATGAGTTTTGGAAATGCAAAGTTATTCCATCAAAAAAGATAAATTATTGCATTTTTTATCGTTTCGGGATAAATAAAAGTAAAAGTTAGTAATAATGACCCCAAAAACAAGTTTGTTCCATAGAGTATTGAAGTCAGGGAAGCGTTGGAAATATTTTCCAGTAACTTGTCCACAACGATTCAAGAAATAGTCCTTTTTTGAGTTGTGAAATTTGACATTGATTCTGTTTGTGTTGTTGTCATGAGAAAAAGGGGTGAAAAGCTAAAAACTAATATTGATTGATCATGTTCCAGTGTGTTGAACATTCACAACCTTGACAGAACTGAACATTGATCATCGTGGTTTTCTTTCTTTGATGTAATTTTTTTGATCTTCCTGAATATCTTCAGGGCTTTTGAATTTTTCGGGATTGAATATCACAGAATGTGTTTTGTGAAAGAATCAATCTTTCCTTTCGATTACTTGGTATTGCCTAGTAATCGTTGAATTTTCGTTTTGTGTTTGCATGCAGTGAATATAAGAAATAAAAAGTCCAATATTTTTCTTGAACATATAAATTATAAGAAAAAAATGTAGTTTGTCAAATTTTTAATCACTTTTTTTTATTTCGCCAAAGTGGCTTGCAAACTATGTTTCAATAGTTTCTTGAAAATATTATAAAACTTTTCTTTAAAAACGCAATAAAAAACATACGAATAGACTTGCAAACATATACAAAAAAAATATACAAGGGTTACTTTACTACATCACCACTGCAAATGATGATCAACAAAACACCATTTTTGAATTCACTTCAAAAAAGAAACAGACAAAGAGAAATTGCACAGATCCAAAAAAGCGTTCTTGCTTTTTGATTCCTATTGATGGAACTTGCTATTGGAACTCTTTGTCTGATTCCTGATTTTCGTGAAACATATTGAATGGTGTTTTTGTGTATCCTTCTTCCAGTTTGAATGCTATATATAGCATTCGATATGGTTGATTAGTATTGTTTTTATATTCTTTTTTAAAATCTCATGCAAATCAAAACATTCAATGCAATTGATCACAAGATCAAGGCGGTTGTGTATGGAGCATCAGGAACAGGGAAAACTGTGTTCTGATGAACTGCACCGAAGCCAATCTTTGCATCAGCTGAAGGATGATTGCTTTCAATTGCTGGAAAAAATCCAGCATTCGTTGAAATCAGATCATTGAAAGATCTTCAAGATCTTCATGATTATCTCAAAACACAAACACATGAATTTGAAACGGTTGTCATTGATTCCATTACTGAAATCAATGACATTATAAAACTTGATATTGAAAAACGCACAGGGCGTTCAATGCAAGTCCAGGATTGGTGAGAGTTATCAAAAAAGATCAAATGAATATTGCGTTGATTTCGTGATCTTCCAATGCACACGCTATTCATTGCACAGGAATCAGTTGAAAAAGATGAAGACAAAGTCACAAAGATTGTCCCATCATTGAATGGGAAGGCTGCAACAGAAATTGCATACTTCATGGATATTGTTTGATATTTATTCATAGACAAAGCTGGTGAAAGAAAAATGATCACAGCACCAAACGAAAAACTTCTGACAAAGGACAGAACTTCATTAATATGAAATGAAACTGATGTTGATTTCAATAGTTGGGTTGAGAAAGCAAAATGAATCCAAACTGGTGAACAACAAATCCTTGCTGAACACTCAGCGCCTGAAGAAGAAGATGAAACACCAAATGAAACACCAAAAAAGAAATCTGAAAAGCTTCCTGAAGCACCAAAAAAAGAAACACCAGTTGACCAAATGGATGAAAAGACAAGAAAGGAATTGTTTGCAAACCGAAATGATCTTTGGCAGTTATACCTCACAAGAAAACCATACGACAAAGATGAAAATTGATTCCTACGCTTTGCGCCACATACTGAAGAAATTGTGAGAAAATCAACAATTGAATCATTATATTGAATTGATTCAGTAACAAACATGACAAAAGAACAAGCAAAGGACTTCATCACAAAGATGAAAAAGAAATGCTGAATCCTACAACAAGAAGATATTCCATTTGTTGGAACACCTGAATCACAGCAAGCTGATTGGGATGCTGACAAAGTGGCAAGATGAATGAAATAATCAATTTTTTTTACTATTAACAACTTTTTTCTTATGGAACAATTAACCGTCCAAAAACTCAAAGCAATGCAATCTGATGCAATATTTGCAACAGGAACAACAACTGACAATTCAGTTTGAATCAATATTTGGTGAACGTGAACAGAAATCAAATGGGTTGCTGTTCGTGGTTCATGATACCATGATCGAACTGTTTATTTGCGTTGAGATCGAAACAAAAGCGTTGATGAATCTGATGATTCAATTGCAAGGTTTGGTGATAAGTGTCCAGAAACACAAGTAACAAACATCATTGATGCAGATCAAAAAGCTCTCAAATTATATCGTTCTTAATTTTATCAATTCACTTTTCTCGCTATGTATATTTGAAAATTTTTCATTTGATGATGAAGATCCGCTGTATGATATGAATTCCAGTTCTGAAGACTTGTTCTAAGATTCTGCACTTTGATGTGATGATGCTGGAAACGGTACACAATAAGCAAAAGAATAAATATTCAACGATATTGAAAAGGAAGTGAAAGTGATGTAAAAAAAATCATAACTATTTTTTAGCATATTATTTCAAAGTCATGCAAAACCTACCAATCAAGCACCTTTCGTTCAGTGCAATTCGTGAATACTGTCAGAACCGTCAAAGTTTCTTCAAGAAATACATCAGGAAGGAATTTGATGATGAATCTTGACCATCAATGGTTGAATGAAATATCTTCCACGAAATAGTCGCTGAATACTGGTTTTCAGTAAAGAGATGAGAGGAACTTGAATTCAATGTTGAATTTATGAAAAATAATATAATGTCAAAACATCACGAAATATGAAACTTTGATAAAGTAAAACGGGGGAAAACATGATCGATTGAAAAATCAATCACAGTCATTGATAAGCTTGTTGAATTTTATTTCAAAGAAATTCAAAACATGCGATGATTTGATGAAATCGTGGAGATTGAACAAAACTTTCTTGAAAAAATATTTGATCTTGAAAATAATGAACTTCCAGTACCTTTCAAAGGTAAAACTGACAGAATAGTGAAAGTATGATGAAAATTGATCATTGATGACTGGAAGTCTGTGACTTCATTCAGTGATCCAGCTGATGTGTATCAATATGAGTTGCAAGCAGCTTCTTATTGGTTGTGAATAAGAATGAAATATTGAATAAATCCACATGCTGCAAGATTCTATGAAGTAAAGAAAAGTGCAAACCGTGATTGATCATCTCAAATCAATGTTGTGTATATTGAATTTACAACACAAATTATCAATAGATTTATTGAATTATATTCAAGAATCGTTGATGAATTGTCAGGAAAGCCGTTGATTGATTTGGAAACATGAAAAATGCGTTTTGTCCCGAATCCTTTCGTTCAATATGGTGGCGAATCAGCGTGGAAAGATTTCTGCGATGAAGTTGACAACAATAGAACGTGGAATGTTTCACAATTTATGAATGTCAAAAAACCTGAACCAGCCTTTGCGCTTGATCTTTAATTCTTATTTTATCACATCATGTCAAAGAAAATTCACATTTGCGTTTCAATCGATTGATTGATCAGAACAATATCAAACAAAAGTTCAGAAAATCAAAGAAACAAACTCGCACTCGCTTTCATCCAAAACCCTGATAGTTACCCAGAACCATACATTCAATTATTGACGGAACTTTGAATGATGAAAGCAAAGTGATGGACTTGTTTCACATCGTGAGAATGTGACAATGTGAAGGCTGATTGATCGTGTTGATGACATATTTTATAATCTTTTTTTTTAAAAATCATGACAAACAAAGTAAAAATTGAAATTGATGAAAAAGTTTTCAATTTCATAAAAGAACTTGCTGAGTCGCTTTCGACTCAAGATAATAGAGGAACACAAGATGTTGCATTCGTTGTGACTGATGTTGAAAAAATATATTGTTCACATGATGATGACTATGAATGAGTAGAAAGAGATGAAGATATGTTATGAAATGAACAGCACATGTGTGAAGATTGCTTGAAAAAATATTGAAATGATGAACTTGATAATGATGCTTATTGCAGTGAGTGCTGAGATATTTGTTTTCAATATTATATAACAGAACAAAGAACTTCAGAAAAAGCTTGATTATTTTTAACAGAAAAAGCTTGCGTAGAACATATTGCACAAAATCACTATCATTATTCTGACAAAGTTTCAACATACTGAATCCATCTTTGGAGAAATTACGAAATGCAAATGTTGATAAATTCTGTTTTTGAAATATCATGAATAAAACAAACATCAAATTATTCAAAACTCTTTTAGTATTTACAACATTATTCACATGACACCACAAGACACACAAAAAAACATCACAATATTTCTTGATTCTCTTGCAAGAATTGCGATTGAATTGGATTGCTGAGATGGTGAAGTTGCAGCACAAGACATGCAATATTCTGAAGAAGACATGATGAATGCAACAATTGTTTTCAATCATATTGCAAGTAATATCAGAATCCTGAAGGCTCTTGATTGATGAAAACTTGATGAAGAACAAAGTCACGCTGATTTCCAGCAAGAATCAATGGATTTATGATTGCAACTGCGTTCACTAATCATCAGAATGACTGGATTTGATCCACACGAATACGCAACAAAATAGTCTTTTATTTCATAGTACTGCAAGAAAAAATGGACTTCAAAACATTGAAGAAATATTCACAACCATTCATGTATTGAATGATTGAAACATCGATGTTGAAATCAATGAAAAAGAAACATGCAGTCATTGATGATCATTGAATCCAGCGTTGTTGATGTTGCAATCAGAAAGTTGCAAAGAGGAAAGAAATGTTCAGCAAAGCAATGTGTTCAGCTGCAATCAAAGCATTTGAATATGCTGTCAAGAATATGGTCCAGTTTGTAAATATCAGAGATTTGAAACTAACAAACGTTGAATACACAAAGATGAATTCACTTGTGAGATTTTGACTTGCCTATAAAAACGCAAACATGAAAACTGGTGAATATTGAATACCAAGAAAGAGAATACAAAGATTTTTGAATGGTGAACGAACCGTTGCAGCGTATTATTGGAATGATCCAACAAAGGACAGATTAGAATCAAGAACAATGTCAAAAGAGCGTATCACAATCAATGAAGTTCCTAGTTTTGAAGATCTATGTTCTGAACTATGAAACAGGCTCACGATGTATGAATGGAATGAAGATTTTGAATAATGTCAAACGCAAAGAAGTGAATAGACTTGCAAAGATATACAAGAAAATTATATTGTTTGTGTGATAGTAATCAGATCAGTGGCAGAGTGTTGGAAAGAAATGTGGCTTGATTTGATCGTCAAGCTTTATGGTAGACAAACGTGTATAGGTAGCTCCTATTGGGTGCCAACAGCCAAGTGAACAGAAAAGTGTTGGGTGATGGTTCGAGTCCATCTTCTGCCACTGATCTGATTGCATTATTTACACAACATTTATTTCATAAAGCACTGCAATGCAAATCATTCACATCTTCCAATATTCTGATCCTATCAGTGAAACACCGTTTGTTTGAATTATCTTCAGGGCTGGCGAGTACCACGCTATTTTGAGATCAACAAGCAAGTCATTCAAAACCCTGAAGGGTGCTGAAAACTTTGCAAAAAAATTCTGATATTTGATAAATAAATAATATTTTTATCCTATGAATTCAATCTACATGGAAAAACTCTATACAGTCAGGGAAGTTGCACATCTAAAACTTCTTTGATACAAAGAAAGAAAGATCAGACAACTGATCAAAAATGGTGATTTGAAAGTTGTGAAAGTTTGAGAATATAAGGACAAAAAACGTGCATCAATAAGAATCCCCGAATCAGCATTGAAAGAATTTCTCGCTAATGTTCAAGAATAATTTTATTTTTTAGCACTGCAATTCAGTATGTCAAGACCACAAAAAAACAATGCTGAATATTTCAGTCATGATGTGGGAATGCGTGACCACAGGAAAGTGAGGATGGTCAGAGCAAAACACTGAAATGAATGATATGCAATATTTTGCATGATGTTGGAAGTGCTTGCTGATTCTGAAGGGTTTGTCATCCATATTGATGATATTCAAATGGAACTGCTGTCAAATGATTTCATGATTGATATTGAAAACATGAAAAAGATCATTGAAACTCTAAAAAGAGTTTGATTGATACAATATGAATGAAATACAATCTTCAATGAAAATCTTATTGAAAGAATGCAGCCACTATTGAAGAAACGTGAATTGATGCGTGACAGATACGACCAGCAAAATTCCAGGAAGAAATGAAGCTGACCACCAGGGAAGCCGACAAAACCAAAGATGACACAAGAACAGTTCGAAACTTTTTGGGGTAAATACCCCTTGAAAAACTGAAAGAAAAAGGTGAATGAAAAGTTCCTGAAACTTGATCAAGCATTATTTGATGTGATAATGTCATGAATCACAAAGCATTCAAAATGAAAAAAACGAAAAGAATGATTTGTGATGATGCCTGAAACGTATATCAATCAGGAGCGCTGGAATGATGAAGTTCCAGAATTTATTCCTAAAGAAACACCACATGCAAGATCAAGTATATGATTTAATAAGGGACAAAATGCTTCAAGCCAAGGAAAGGAAAGTACAACATGATCATCAGATTTGATTGTGTAATGACTGCACAAATTGAATTACAATGATTTCACAATATTTTGAACCATACTGAGTACACCGCTTTTGTAGAAATTGCGAAACGTGAATAAATATGTTTAATGATTGGACAAAAGAGCCTGAAAATCAAAAGAAAAAGGCTTGTATTGAACAAGAAAAGATTGAAAGGCTATTGAAAAAATCATGAGTGGGACCAATGTTCAAGACTAAAACACTGAATGATCTGAAGAACAAGAAGTCGTTGTTCGAAATATGCAAGAAGTATTGTGACAACTGGATTGACTATTCACAAAAGTGATGGTGATTGTATTTATGGTGAAAGAGATGAACAGGAAAAACACACACCGCAACAGCTATTTCAAACCAATTGATTGAACAACATCTTGTGAAAGTAATGTTTGTGAATATTTCCGAAGTAGCATCAAGAGTAAAAAAAACATTCGGGAAAGATAAAGATGAAGTTGATTCAACACTATTCGAAGAAATGATGAAGGTTGAAATGCTTGTAATTGATGACATAGGATTGGAAAACACAACACCATGGTTGAACGAGCAATTCTATATTGTTATGAATTACAGATATGAACATTTAAAACCAGTAATCATCACAAGTAATCAATCACTTGAAGATCTGGAGAAAATACACAAGCCACAAGTCTGTTCCAGGCTGAAGCAAATGTGTAAAATAATCCAGTTTAACGGTGATGATCTAAGGGAAACACTGCGCCCTGATTTTTAGTATTTTTTTACACTGCACATGCAAATCACAAAATCAATTCTGTTCTTTGATACAGAAACAACAGGACTCCCATCAGACAAGTCACATTGCTGAAGACCTTCAGACAATGAACCAAACATTGTTCAGCTTGCTTGAACATGGTGAAAATACACTTTTGAAGAATGAAAATTGATTGATTCAAAGGAAGAAAAGTTTGATCTTTTGTTCAAATCAATCAAACCAATTCCAGCAAAACTGACTGAAATCCATTGAATCAGTGATGACATGGTGAAAGACTGTGAATTTGCTTCATATTCACCAAAGTTCCTTCAATTCCTAACATGGACAAAGGAAGCTGATATTCTATGCGGTCACAATCTTTTCTTTGATCTTAATATGGTAAAAATTGAAACAAGAAGAATGTTTGAAACACACAACTTCCAGCAACGACATCAAGACAGTTTAGAAAAAACAATGGATACCATGAAAGCATCAGTTGATCTTTGTAAGCTTCCATCAAAATGACGGTGAAAATATAAGAATCCAAAACTTTCAGAGCTTTATCAATTCCTATTCAATGAAGATTTCGACAACGCACATAATGCGTTTGCTGATATTGAAGCAACACAAAGATGCTTCTTTGATCTTGTTGAAAGAAAATGTTTTATCCTTTCATAATATACAAACCATGTCAAACAACACTTCAATTATTCAAAAAATGAATCACATGTATTGGGAACAATTCCAAATCACAAAGATGTGAATCAATACGGTTGATGATCTTCATCTCGAAATCATCATCAAAAATAAAGGGAAAAACATTGTTCAATCTTACAAAGCAATATTTTGCGTGAAAGAAAGATGATTGTTTGACCAGGATGAAGCAAACTTGCGTGATATTCATTTGATAAAAAAGAACGTCCACGAATACAAATCATCAAGAAGAACAAAGTTTTTCTTCGAGATTGACAAAGAAGATCTTGTGTGGATGTTCCAGCATATTGACTTCATTGAAACACCTGGTGTTTGAATCTGTCTTATACCTTGTGACAAATATGATCTTGCAATAAAATGACTTCATGCTGAAAACATAACATCAACAGTAAAGGTTGAAGAAGTTGTTGTGAACGCCGTTGAAGCTCCTGAAATTGAAATTGAAACGGCTGTTGAAGTTATAGCAAAAGATGCTACTGAAGCAGTCATTGCTGATGCAGTTGAAGATGAAGTGATAACTGAGGAAGAAGCTGAAGAAGTTATTGAAAAAACAGTCAATGATGGTGCTGTTGATGCAACAAAATATGCTGTTTCACAATCACAAATCACAAAACAAGAACCATCAAAAGAACCAATAAAATATAATGATTGAGATCTTCCGTTCTAATTGTTTTTTATTTTTTCACATATTATACAACCATGCAAGAATCACACATCAGAAATCTTTATGAAGCACACAAAAAAATTCATTGAGAAAATTCTCTTGAATATCCATCGTTTAGAGCAAGAATCTACAAATGATGGGAATCAAAAAGAGCTGTAGAATCAGCAAGAACATTTGAAAGAAAACAGACTGTTTGAAAAGAAAAAGTAAAGGTCGCAAATCATTGCAACACTGAGCATCCTTCATTCAACACTGAATTCATGTGAAAGTTCTTCAAAGTTTCAAAAGAAGTTATGAATTCAAAAACAATAAGATTTGGGAAAAATCTTTTCTATTCTGAAAAAGAAGTTCAAAAGCTTTTGAATGATGTGAATGACAAACAAAGCTATGATAAACAAACAATTATTTCTGAATTCCTTTCAGAAATATTGAATGACAAAGCAAACGAAATAATAATTTGAATTGATGGTTGAAATAAAATCACTTATATTTTAGCGGAAAGCGTTGATAAAATTATGTCAAAACTGAAAGATACTGTCATTGATAATTATTCAAAAAATATTTCAGAAGAAAAACCCGACTTTCTTTTCTTCTCTGATCCAAATGTTTCAGGGGAAAAGCCTATTGCGTATTGGTCAGAAATTGAAGTTAGAAGATATGAGAAAGAAATAAAAAGCAAATATGATCTTTCAATCTGAAGGAGATTCGCAATTTCTATGCTTGCAGCAATTACTGTCCTTGTATTATCATCAGTGGTTGTTCCTTATATTATATTTTTGATGAAATAATTATTTATTTTTATATTCTTTTTTTTCTATATTATGCCTTATATGAATAAAGCTATTGTCATGTGATACATGACAGCAAAACCCGAAACAAAGGACGTTTGAAACACAGTTGTTGCAAACATTTGTATTGCAACCACAGAAAAACGGAAAGACAATTCCTGAACAGTACAGGAAAAAACTACATTCCACAATTGTGTTCTTTGGGGTCAATCAGCAAAATTTGCTGCTGAATATTGAAACAAGGGTGATCTTGTTCTTGCTGAATGAAAAATAAATAATGATTCACGAGAAGATGAAAATTGAAACAAGAGGACATCAACAAAAATCATTGTTTCTGTTTTCAATATTTTGAAATCAAAAAACGGTTGAAATGAAGAAAACCCTTCGAGTAATAGCAGTGATGGAGATCTTCCATTTTAGCTTGCAAAAAGCAATGGTTTCAGCAAAACTTTGCTACACCATTGCTTTTTTTTATCAATAAGCAATATTCATGAACACACTTTTTTGATTTACTTTGTCATTGTTTTTGACTGGGTGAATGATACCTTGTGAACAAGCACAAATTGCATGCAACATTTCACAAATTCAAGAATTTCTTTGAATCAATGTGATTCATTGATCGAAAGCAAAAACAGAACTTGTCAATGATTGATGGGAAATAAGTTCAGGTGATATGGATTTTTTAACGACAATCGAACAGGAATCCCAATGGGACCCTGAAGCTATTGGGGATAAGTGAAGAGCATTTTGACTTTGCCAACGGCGTGTTGAATGGTGGAAATCAATCATCAACAATAAAAACTTCAACAATCCACAGTGGCAACTTCAAAAGTGTTGGGAATACTACTCGGAGAAGAAATCAAATTGAACAATTCACAAACAATTGTATTGATGGAATGTAAGAAAACAACATGAATGGATGTTCGAAAAGAAATTTCAAACAAAGGAATCTGTTGTTTGTGAAGCATCACAAGAAAAAAAACATCCGAATAAAAATGATGCAATTGAAAAGTTCTTGCTAAAGAAAAAAATCAAGTACAGACTTTGAGAGATGTGACCTGAATATTTTGATTGCTGATGAATTGTGACATTTGCTTTGAAGCAAGTTGCATGATACACAGGGGAAAGATTATCAAGCTACATGAAAGCTGATTTCATTCCATTCACACAAGCAAAGCGCGGTGACATATTGATCAGCACAATTGATGGTGAAAGACATGTTGCATGGATTGCTGAAGGATACAAGAAATGAAAAGTCACAGTCCTGGACTATGTGAATAATCACACCGATGCTTCATATAGGAAATACACATTTAAAGAATGAATAAAAATTGTATCACTTCAATAACAATGAAAAAACTAGAAGATATTGAACAGATCAAATTTGTTCACTGGATGGAATTGAAGTGACTTCAGTTCTCGGCAACAGCACAGGCAACATTTGCTTGAATGTATGTTGAATGAGAGAAAAGAAAATCATTCATGCAAATCAACAGAAACAAGAAACTGGGTGTCAGGAAGTGAATTCCTGACATCATGGTTTTTGTTTCAGAAGATCAATCAAGGTATGGTGAAGCAATTCTTCTGTTTGTGGAAATGAAAAAGATTTCATGATGAAAAGTTTCACCTGAACAGCAAAAATGGATTGAATCTTTGAATCAAGTTTGTAATATAGAAGCAAGGGTTTGTTGTTGATGTGATGAAGCAATTGAATTTGTTTCCGAATATGTGAAATAATTTGTTTTATTTTGTGTAATAAATTTTATGCTTTCTTGATTTATATTTTCACAAGCGTTTGCACTCTGATTTTTCTTCACTTGATTCATTATTCAAGATCAATTATCAGTTTGATCCTGCACGATGCAAGCTGTTTCACATTGTTTGAACCTTGAAGCATGATGGAACGCCACAAAGGGTTCTGATCTACGGAAAGAATGAAAGTATTGATGATATTGATTCAGCGATAAAACAGGCGCACAAACGAAAGATGTTGTTGATTTTGTAACAAGCATGACATGAATTTTGATGGAGAAAATTTGATTGTCTTTCATTCAGTCTGGTGAAAAATTTATTTTATCCGAATCATCAAAACAAGAAATCATCAACGCCCTTGCATCATGAAAGAAACTATATTTGTGAGCTGATCTCGACTGGAAATGATCAACATGATATGCAATTCAAAGAACTGAAACGGTCTATTGACATGCAACATGCTGATTCAATACAACAACATGATGAATTGAATTCGTGAATTCCTGGTGATTTTTTGATGCACATTCTATTTGATTGATCAATTGGGATGATTTGATATTTGGTGAAGTATGGACCATTGAACGAAAAACACCACCTCCAAAGCCAATGACAAAGAAAATGAAAATAAAGAAACAACGAAAGGAAAAAACCTTGCAAAAGAAGTCTAAAAAATTACTATAATAATGTTTTTTATTTCATCACTGCAAAGCATGCAAAAAACAAATTTTTCTATTGAAGAACTTGCAATCATAAATATTGCAGTTCAAACAACTCCTGACAAACAGGCAAGACATTTCGAACCTCTCATTGAACTTCCAAAGGCACAAGCTGTCATGAAGGAAATAATGTGATGCACAGAAGAAAGACTTGATCAAAATGGTGTCACAATCATTTGACAGGATTGAAAGCCTGTGAAGTTTTTCTGTGAAGGTGAAATTGATTTCACCACTGAAGAAAAAGTTTTCATTATTGATCTAATCAAGCAAGGAAGATTTACTGTTGACCAGGCAGAATCTGTTGCAACACTTTATGAAAAGTTAAAATAGTCTTTTCTTTTTATCATTTTTTTTTTCATACTATCATGCAAATCAAACTTTCAAACACCAATGCACAATATTTGTATATTCTTACATCAAAGATTGGTGGAACAGACATCAAAACAATCAGACAATTGAAGGCAATCTTTTTAAAGATACAGTGACAAACTGAAGATTTCGAAAGAAAATGGGAAGTACTTGCATTTCAAATCAATTTAAGAAATGAGAAAATTGCACAATATAAGCAAACAGGAAAAGTCAAAGAAAATTCTGAAGAAATTGAAAAGATGGAAGCAGAAATGAAAGACATTGCGATGGAAATTGACAATCTCAAAAACACTGAAATTGAAATTGACTTGAATGGTGATGATTGTGGATTCCTTTTGAATAGCATCGATGCAATGTTGGAGAAGCAAATCTATGATGAAAAAGGGAATGTTTCCTGTGGTATTAGTGGGAAAAAAGAACTTGAAGCGATGGATGCAGTTTATACTGCACTTGAAAACGCAAAGTAATTTTATATATTACCGTTGCACTTGCAGTGGTGTGAATAAATCATGTCGTTTCGACATGGTTTTTTCTTGTGTTGCAAATGAAGTTCTGTTTTGTATATTGTATTTATATTTTATTTCATATTTTCAAATCACATGGTTGTCAGAAAGAACGCTGCACAGGACACCAAAGTGCAGGAAAAGAAGAAGAAAAAAAAGAAGGTGAAACCGTCTTCAGATTATCTTGATGTATTGATGAAGAAATGATTCTGAAGAAATAATCCAATCGATTTTGGAAAAGCTGCATCAGCAAGACCATTAACAAAGAACTGAAAGATGATGAAACAATTTCTCGAATCTTTCGAGAGTGGAGCAAAAGAAACATCAAATGAAACTCCTGACTTTGATCAGTCTTTGATGAAGTTTTTTGAAATGAATTGAAAAACAGTGAAGAACAAAGGATGAAAGATGATTGTTTTTGATGGTATTGAAGAGAAAGTTTCTGAAGCAGAAATGTGACAGAAATGAACTTGAAATCAAAAATGATTTCGCATTTCAAAAGAAGCTGAAAAAGAAATAAAGTCAAGTGAAGAACAGTTGTGTTTCAAACTTATTGACAGTTATGCTGAATGACTGAAGAATCTGAAGAAGTTTGCTGATACCCATGACACAAGAATGAAACTGTGAATATTCCTTGCTATTCCACAAGCTGCATGAATCACACTTTCAGCACTTGCAAGACACATGGGCATAAAACCTCAGTCACTTGATCAATATAGATTCCATGATCAAACTGAAGCTGTCAGGCAATACATATTGAAAAGACATATAATCACAGAAACACCAAAGGTTCTTTCAGCATTGATGAAAGCTGCATCTGAACAAGGTGCATTCTGATGATACAACACACAGGCAATGAAGCTGTTCTTGCAATATGCTGAAAGCTGGAAGGAATGAATTGATCTGAATCACGATGTGAAGTGATGATTCAATGTTACATTCTGAGTACAGCCAAGCCCTTACATGCAACCTGAAGATACAAAAGAAAAAAGCGATGAAGATTCTGA